>Ga0131853_10012862_pt1 | contig 15340 bp, 17 predicted proteins | sample TergutLab28metaG_FD_92764 | JGI IMG/M metagenome (GOLD analysis project Ga0131853, IMG submission 92764) | Labiotermes labralis P1 segment gut microbial communities from Petit-Saut dam, French Guiana - Lab288 P1 (version 2) (version 2) | ecosystem: Host-associated > Arthropoda: Insects >...
GACGGTAAATATAGATAATCGGAGGTTGATTATTTTGGAAAAATGTCGTATAATTATGGAGGTGTGGTAAGGGGTTTTTTAATTGCCCTTTGTGTACGTGAGCTATCGTCACGTTACAAGGCGGGAGGAAGGTTGCGTCTTCCAATCGCCTGCCGCCCACCTGGTAAGTGTTGCAAGTAAATACCAAGAGACTTCGACGGATACACTATATTTATCGCTTCCTTTGACATAAGTATACAATATAATTTATAGATTTACAAGGGTTTTTTCAATTAATATAGATTATAGATTGCGTGTGAGATTGCCACGTCCTAACACGCTTTGCGTGTTGTCCTCGCAATGACAGGGGCTGTGCAAATGAGTTTGTCTACATCCTGACCCACAATTCACATAGGGGATTGTGGGTTTTAGCGTCATTTTTTATACCCTTCCGCCAATTCTTTCATCTCGGTAGCGTTTTGTACAGTCCCACCGGTTATTTTAACTCCTCCAAGCAACCTTGCAATCTCTTTAATCTGCCCATCTCTGTCCAAATTTTCTATTACAGTTTCTGTCCGCTCGTTTTTCGCTATTTTCTCAATCAGCACATGATTATCAGCCATTGCGGCAATTTGAGGCAAATGGGTTATACAAATTATCTGCTGGTTTTTGCCTATAAAGTCCAGCTTCTGCGCTACTTTTTGAGCTGTCCTGCCGGATACTCCCGCGTCAATTTCATCGAAAATAAAAGTGCCTGTATTATCAGCGTTAGATATCACACATTTAAGTGCCAGCATAATCCGGGACATTTCGCCGCCGGAAGCGATTTTTGCAAGCTCTTTTAAAGGCTCCCCTAAATTAGGGGAAATCAAAAAACCAACATTGTCATTGCCGTTTACGCCAAATTCCTTCTTCTCTTCTACAGAAATTTTGAATTTAGCATCCGCCATTTCAAGCTCTTTAAGGACTTCCTCAATCTGCCCTTCAATTACTTTAGCCTGCTTTAGCCTAAGAGCGTGAAGCAGCGCGCAAGTCTCCGTAATCTCCTTGTTTAGCTCCTTACGCCTGCCATTAATTTTCTTAAGTACCTCTTCCCCGCCGGCATAGGCTTCATAATCCTCTGCGGCTTTATCTAAATAAGCAAGTATCTCCTCTACGGACTGCCCATACTTTCTTTTAAGGATATAAATAAGCTCAAGTCTTGCCTCAATTTCCGCAAGCTCGCTGCCGCTGCCATCCAAGCTGTCATTATAAGCGGCTAAATCCCGCCCAAACTCTGACAAGCTGATGGATATACTCGTAAGCTCCTCCCGAAGAGGAATAGCCGCCTTATCAATATCCCCATTTTCACTCACCAAGCGCAGCACCTGATTTAACGCCGATATTACACTTTCATCCCCTTGGAGTATATTAACTGACCTTTGAGTATTTTCCCTAAGCTTTTCGGACAATTGCAAAGTCTTTAGCCTATCGTTTAGAGACTCCTCCTCAGAAGGCTCTAAAGCGGCTTTCTCAATCTCATCTATTTCATATCTTAAGCTTTCAAGCTTTTCGCCGGCTTTACCCCGCTTTGCCGTTATATCAGCCGCTTTTTTACTAAGCGACTTATATTCACGCAAAAAATCAGCAAGAGTCCTTTTAAGCTCATTAAGCTCCGCCGGGCAAAAGCTGTCCAATATTTCCAAATGCTTTGACTGGTTTAACAAAGACTGGTGGTCGTGCTGACCGTGAATATCCATCAAAAAATGGGATATATCTTTTAAAATAGTTAGATTTACCCCTTTAGCGTTAATTTTAATAGTGTTTTTCCCGGCATCTGTTATAGTCCGCTCAATTAACAAGCTGTTATCCTCTTCGATTTCAATACCTGCCTGTATAATTTTAGTGCGTAAAGCCTCATTTTCCACCACAAAAAGACCCGAAACCACAGCCTTATCCTCCGATAATCTTATAAAGTCCTTTGAGGCGCGCCCTCCAAGCATAAATTTAACAGCGTCTATTACCATAGATTTGCCCGCTCCGGTTTCGCCGGATATAATATTTAGCCCCCTTCCAAAATCCACCGAGGCATTTTTTATAAGAGCTGCATTTTTAATCTCCAAATGCTCAATCATGTTCACTAAGCACCCTTCTGAGTCGTTCTATTACTAAAAGTACATCTTCCGGAGTTTTCATTACGGACATGATAGTATCATCCCCCGCTATTGTGCCTACTATCTCAAGGTTATCGTCCATAGCGTCTAAGGAAGCCGCAACAGCCATTGCCATGCCTATAAGGGTTTTTATCACCATAATATTGCCTGCCGGATAAATGCCGGTTACACCTTCTTTAAACACCCGTTTTTGGCGGGCACTGACCTTTTCTTTCCCCTCAGCAAGTACAGCGTATTTTTGCTTGCCCGTTCCGTCAGGGATTTTGGTAAGCTTAAGCTCCTTTATATCCCTTGAAATTGTGGCTTGAGTAACTGCAAAACCCTTTTCCAAAAGCCTTTCCCCAAGATCTTCCTGAGTTTCGACTGCCACATCTTCAATTATGCCTATTATGGCTGCGTGTCTTTTCTTTTTCAAATAATCCCACCTCCGGGTTCGTTCAGGACAAACCCATGAAGGGTTTGTCCTTCGCCGAAATCAGGATTTCGGCGAGGAACTAGTGAGCTAATCAATGCAATTTAGCCCTTAATATATCATAAAAACCCATATCACTCGTCTTTATAAGTGTCAAATAATCAGGCGATTTCCTCACTTTTACCATTTGCCCCTTCTCAAGGACTATATGATCCTGCCCGTCAAGGGTTAAAACCGCTTCATGCTCGTAATTATCCTTTATTTCAATACTAACCACATCATCAGCGGACACAACCATAGGTCTCGAATGCATTTTATGAGGACACACGGGAGTTATTGCAATAATCTCAATATCCGGCTTTAAAACCGGCCCCCCTGCTGAAATATTATAAGCTGTGGAGCCTGTTGGCGTGGCTATAATTATCCCATCCGCCTTATACGAATCCAAAAACTGCCCGTTTATATTAAGATTAAAAGTTTTAACCTTAGGGGCTGAGCCGCGTAGGATACACACATCATTTAACGCCACAAGAGAGCCTTGTAATACTTTTAAATCCCCATCCAATATTTCAGCCCCAAGCATCATCCGTTTTTCGGTGTTAAACCGGTTTTCAAGGACTTTGCCTACGGCTTCGATACCGCCTTTTTCTTCCGCGTCGGTTAAATAGCCTAATGTGCCTAAATTTATGCCTATTATAGGGGTTGCGTATTTAGCAGCAAGGGGCGCGGTCCTAAGTATGGTCCCATCCCCTCCAAGGGCTATTATAAAGTCGCTTTTTTGATACAACTGATCCTCATCAACAATAAGAGGCTCTGTATGTACAAAACTTTTCAACTCATCTGTAATTATAGGTACAATCCCCTGTGTAAAAAGCCAGTTTGTAATTTCTGACAAATACTTGCCGCCTATATCTCTGTCTAAATTGGCAATTATGCCTATATGTTTAATTGATATCCCCGCCTTTTAATACATGTACAAGATACTCTACATTCCCGCCGCCGTTAACGGCTGATTCAATATGCAAAGTACACACAAACCCTGCTTCTTTAGCATAATTATACACTTTTTCCAAAGTTTTGTAACGGATTTTTGGATTTTTTATTATACCTTTTTTATTTACGGCACCTTTACCCGCTTCAAATTGGGGTTTTACAAGGAGTATCCCCGCCGATTTATCCCCTATTAAATTATACACAGCAGGCAAAATCTTCTCAAGGGAAATAAACGAAACATCTACACTTACAAAATCTATTTTAGGGAGTGAAGACCGCTCTACCAGCCGTATATCCGTATTTTCCCAGGAGATGACCCTATCATCAGCCCTAAGCTCATCTTTAAGCTGGCTTGTGCCTATATCTATGGCATATACCGATTTAGCCCCATGTTTAAGCATACAATCAGTAAAGCCCCCTGCCCCGGCACCCACATCCATACATGTAAGCCCGACCAAATCAATCCCAAACGTCTTTATAGCCGCAGCTAATTTAGCCCCGCCACGGGAGGCGAATATTTGAGGCTCACCTTCTATCTCTATTACTGCCCTCGTATCAATCTTTGTGCCGGGCTTTAACATGGTTTTGCCGTCTGTCTTTACATGCCCTGCCACAATAATATCCGCAGCGATTGTCCGGCTTATGTTAAGCTTTTCAGCAACTGCCAAATCCAGCCTTAGAGCCTTATCCACTGTGTTTTCGCTCATTTTCACTGCCCTCTATTACAGCCAATATCTTATCCAGCATTTTATCAGGTACCAAGCCGCACCTATCAAAAAGCTGCTCACGGCTGCCTGTGGCTAAAAACTCATCAGGCAGCCCAAATTTCCTGAAAACCTTAGGCATCGCCCCAATTTCTATAAACCCATTCATAACTTGTGTGCCAAAGCCCCCTGATACCTCATTTTCCTCAAAAGTAAATACATACTCGTAAGGGGCAAGCTCTTTCACCATTTCCATATCAATAGGCTTTGCGAAACGGGCATTTATAAAAGCCGGGTTATATCCACGCTCCTTAAGGAGTTTGTGCAGCTCAAAAACCTTGTCCATCATGGCACCAAAGGATATAAGGGCAATAAGCTCCCCTTTTTCAAGGGTTTCCGACTTGCCAAGGATTACAGCCACTTCAGAGCGGCCGCACACCATGGAAGCCGAGCCTTTAGGATACCTAAGGGCAATCGGCCCCTTGTGGTGGTTTATCGCATACTCAATCATCTGCTTAAATTCCCGCTTATTTTTGGGGGACATTACAGTCATATTAGGCATTTGGCTAAGGTATGACACATCATAAATCCCTTGATGGGTCTCACCGTCGCCGCTTACAAGACCTGCGCGGTCTATCATAAACACACAATGATAGTTTGAAAGACATACATCGTGTAAAATATTATCATAACCTCTTTGCAGGAAAGTTGAATATACCGCAAACACGGGTATATGCCCATTTGCCGCAAGCCCTGCCCCAAATGTTACCCCATGACCTTCCGCTATGCCTACGTCAAAAAACCGTTCCGGAAACTGCTTTGCAAAACTCTTAAGCCCGCAGCCTTCAGGCATGGCCGCGGATATTGCAACAACTTTCTCATTTTTTTCCGCAATTTTCAGTAAAGTTTTGCCAAATACATCGGAGTAGGAATCCCAAATCTTGGTTTTTGCAGGTCTGCCTGTTTTTATATCAAATGTATCAATCCCATGAAAAGAGCCCGGATACTTCTCCGCGTAAGTATACCCTTTCCCTTTTTCCGTATAAATATGAACCATAACAGGCCCGTCCATATGTTTAACGCGGTTAATCACATTTATAAGCTGGCTGATATTGTGTCCGTTAACAGGTCCTATGTATTTAAAACCCATTTCCTCAAACATAATACCGGGCAAAAGGGCGTATCTTAAACTGTCTTTAGCTTTTTGGAAAGCGTGACCCAGAGGGCTGCCAAACACCGGCAGCCGGCTCAGTGCCTTAGATATACTCCGCTTTGCATCAATATATTTAGGGTTTGTCCTAATATCGTTTAAGTGGACGCTAAGTGCCCCCACATTTTCCGATATAGACATTTGGTTGTCGTTTAAAATCACCATCAAATTAGTATTTAAGCCGCCGGCATTGTTTATGGCTTCGTATACAAGTCCGTTTGTCATGGCACCGTCACCAATAACGGCGGCTACTTTAAAATCCTCCCCCTTAAGGTCGCGGCTTCTAACATAGCCCAAAGCTGCCGATATACTGGTAGATGAATGCCCTGTATTAAAAGCGTCATAGTCACTTTCCGACACTTTAGGAAAGCCTGAAATCCCACCCTGCTTACGCAGTGAAGAAAAGCCTTCCCGCCTGCCTGTTAATATTTTATGTACATAGCATTGATGCCCAACATCCCAAATTATCTTATCTGTAGGAGAGTCCAAGCAATAATGGAGTGCCAAAGTAAGCTCAACAATACCTAAGTTAGAGGACAAATGCCCCCCTGTCTTTGAAACCGAGTCAACTAAAAAGTCCCTAATTTCGCCAGCAAGCCGTTTGAGACCTTTTGTGTTAAGTTTTTTAAGATCTTTCGGTGAATTTATTTTTTCTAAAAGACTAGAGATAAAAATGCCTCCTTACAATACGTTATAGATTAACCCGTCGATGCTTTGCATCTGACTCGCAATGACGAGCAAAATTCAATTTCACTACAACCTTAATAACGACCAGAAAAGTTAACTTCCCTGCAAGTCTAATGACGATATGCTCACAATCTTATTAATTATGCAATAAAATAGCTATACAAATCCCTAAAATAGCCCCGCAGGCTACCTCAATAGGTGTATGCCCTAAAAGCTCCTTCAATTTCTTATCAAGTACAATCCCTGTATTTTCAATATTCTCCACAAGGGAGTTTATAACCTTAGCCTGCTTGCCGGCGGCACGCCTGACTCCTGCCGCGTCACTCATTACCACAAGGCTTATAGCAGCCGCAACGGCAAAAATAACCGAGTCAAAGCCGCTCCCAAGCCCTACGGCCGTTGCCATAGCAGCCATAAAAGACGAGTGGGAGCTTGGCATACCCCCTGTTGAAAACATCAAACCGGGCTTTATGCGCCGCACCCTTAACAACTCTATAATCACCTTTAAAAATTGTGCCAAAGCCCACGCTAATATGGCGGATAAAAGAACAATATTATTACTTAACGCCTCTAAGTATCCCATTTACTAAAACTCCCTATTAATAAGCCTTCCCATATAATTTTCAAGGGAGGCGGTTTTAAGCTTAAGTCCCTTCACTATCTCCATCGCTTTATCCGAATATTCTAAATAATCAGCCTCGGCTTTTTCTAATCCATATAATGACACATGGGTCAATTTCTTATTCGCCGCATCGGAACCTATCGGCTTGCCTAAAATTTCCACAGAGCCTTTAATATCCAATATATCATCTTTTATTTGAAAAGCGATGCCAAAAGCCTCAGCCGCTTCAGTTAGTTTTGCAATTTGCTCATCATTTGCGCCGCAAAGGACAGCCCCGGCAGCAACAGCGGATTTTATAATAGCCCCTGTTTTGTTTTTTTGTATATATAGTAATGTGCTGCCATCCACAATTTTATCCTCTGAAATTATATCAACTACCTGACCGCCTATCATGCCGTTTGTTCCGGCGGATTTTGCGATAATATTCATAGCCAGAACCGACTCTTTGCTGAAATTTTTTACACATGCCCCGCTCATAAACTCATATGCAAGATTTAAAAGCCCATCTCCCGCAAGCAGTGCCATCCCCTCGCCAAATACCTTATGGTTAGTTGGTTTACCCCTTCTAATATCATCATTATCAATACAAGGTAAATCGTCATGGATAAGTGAATATGAGTGAATACACTCAATAGCCGCCGCAAAGGGCATGATTTTATCTATATCTCCATCAAACCCTTCCGCCGTATACAGCATAAGAAGGGGTCTAAGGCGTTTGCCAGCCTTTTTTACGGAATAGCCCATGGCTTTATATATTATCTCAGGAAATGCCTTTTCGTCTAAAATTTTGTCCAGATAGGAGTCTATAAGTGCTTTGTAATCAATATTATTATTCATCATCGTCACTGTCTCCATCATCCTCGTCAAAAGGGGTAAGCGCAAAGGCACCATCCATTTTTTCTTTTAATATATTAACTTCCTTCGATATATCTTTAAGCTCCAAGCTTAAACCACATACGACTGCAACCCCTTCTTTGTACAGTTTAAGGGCTTTATCTATATCCGCTTCAGTATTTTCAAGGTCTGTTACTATTTGCTCAAGTTTTTCAAACTTTTCCTTTGTGCCTTTGGCTTTAGGCATGTAAATCATCTCCAGTCACCCAAATTTATGGTATAGACATGCTACTTGAAAAGACTAACAGATAAAGCGAAGAATTTTTTCGCAAATCAAGGAGCTAGAAATCGCGCGTACCCAAAGGTACGCAAGACTTTTTAGCGACGCCCAAGTTGCGGAAAAAGTCAAGCTTTAGCGTTAGTGTTTTCATGTAGAATGTCTATAAAACCTCAGCATCAAAACTTCCGTCTTTTAATCTAACATTAATTTTCTGCCCCGTAATTACATCTTTCACACTTTTAACAACGCCGCCCTTATAAGTGGTTATAGAATACCCTTTATCCATCGCCTTAATAGGTGACGCCTCCTCTAAGCGCTTAAAAAGATTAGCTGCGGCGGCTTCTGCCCTTTCATTATGCATATCTATTTGCATATTTAAAATATTGTACAAATTATCAAGTCTAATCATATAATTATCAAATAAATATTTATGACGCACAAAAGCCCTTGAGCCTGCCACATCCCTAAGCCTATATTCATGACTATCTAAAATATCAGCCATAAGCCTTATAAGCTCCCCGGAAAGCCCTCTAAGCTTTCTTACTTTAAGCTCACCGGGCTTTATTAAATCAGCTATGGCTGCCGATGGGGTTGAGGCACGGTAATCCGCCGCAAAATCCACTATGGTAAAATCAATTTCATGTCCCACAGCCGATATAACAGGGGTCATTGAGTTAAATACAGCCTCAGCCACTATTTCCTCATTAAACGCCCATAAATCCTCAATAGAGCCGCCGCCGCGCCCCACAACCATAACATCGGCTAACCCCCAGCGGTTTACAAGGCTGATTGCCTCGCTTATAGACTGAGCCGCACCATCCCCTTGGACAAGGCAGGGTACTATAACAATTTTAACTGCCGGATCAAGGTTTCCGGCAATTTTCAACATATCCCTAAGCGCCGCCCCTGTAGGCGATGTAACAAGGGCAACCACCTTCGGCTCTTTAGGCAAAGGCTTTTTAATCTTTGGGTCAAAATAGCCCTTTTCCTCAAGTTTTGCTTTTAGGGCTTCAAACATAGCGTGAAGCTTGCCTCTGCCATAATCTTCCATAACATTGGCGTAAACTTGGTAACGCCCCTGTTTTTCATAAACCCCAACCCGCCCGAAAATAAGGACTTCCATACCGTTTCCCGGTTTAAACTTAAGGCTGGCAGCAGCGTCTCTAAACATAACACAGCTAATTGATGAGTCCGCGTCCTTTAGGCTAAAATACAAATGCCCTGAGGAATGACTTGTGAAATTAGAAATTTCACCCCTAAGGGTAATCGCCTCTAACAGCACATCCTCTTCCATCAAGGATTTGATGTATTTATTAAGTGCCGTCACGCTTAGAACACTTAACATGGTTTTTCACCGTTCAAACTTTTTATGATATCCCCAAGTATTGCGTTTACAAAGCCCGGCGAATCGTCCTCGCAAAAGGTTTTCGCAAGCTCCACCGCCTCGTTTATAGCAACAGAGGCTGGTATTTCGTCATTATATATCATTTCATAAACCCCAAGGCGAAGTATAGCAAAATCAGCCTTATTAAGCCTGTCAGTTGTCCAGGCTTTAAGGTTTTCCGATATTATTTTGTCAATTTTTTCAAGGTTTTGGTATACCCCCGAAAATCCCTCATAAATAAATTTGGAATCCGGCAATTTCTCCGCGTGATTTTCTAAATAGCTTTCAAAAAGGGCGTCTTTATCACCGTTTTTTACAAATTCCAATTGAAATATCAAGCTAAATACATGCCTGCGCGCAGCTCTTCTGCTCATTTTAATCCGACCCTTTTTCTCGTCTTTTTGAAGGAGATTTCTCAGCGGCAAGTCCGGCTACATTTACATTTACCTCTAAAACCTCAAGTCCTGTCATAGTCTCAAGTGCCGCTTTAACCCGCTCCTGTACCTTTTCCGACAGCTCAGGGATTTTATAGTCGCGCTTAACAACTATGTGAAGCTCCACTGAAGCAGTATTTTCCTTTAGCTCAATTTTTACACCTTTGCCGAAATTTCTCTTACCAAGCCCTTCGGCAATGTCCGATATTTTCCTTGTTGACATAAAAGCAACACCGTCAATTTCCATGGCGGCAGTGCCTGCTATTGTGGCAATCACATCATCGGCGATACTTATTTTGCCTAAAAATCCGTTGTTTTCTTGTAATATTTCAGCCATTTATTATATACCTCCCATATCCCAACGCTGTTATTAGACTTGTAGCGAAAGCTAATTTCGCTACAAGTCTATTGCAAGTGCCGGGGCACAATCTCATACTCTCCAATAAGTATACCACAAAAAGCTCTTATGTAAATACCACACAGAGTTAGCATCTAAAAAACCTCTTGAAAAATAGAAAAAATTGGTATAAGATTATTAAGAACTTAATAGGGTGTGTTTATACCAGCACTATCATTTTAAAGGGAGGAATTATCTATGACTCAAGGTCAACAAACGTTGGAAGTTATGAATTCGTGGCCGTTTTGGGTAGTTGGCGGTCTATTGGTTGTTTGGGTTTTGATTCAAGCAGTTTTGTACGTTCGCTTAGCCTATAAGGAAGCTGATCGGATAGGCTACGACAAAAAGAAGCTTAAAACAGCTATGGGTAACGGTGCTTTCGCTGCCATTGGTCCTTCCATGGCGAGTATTGCGGTACTTATTGCTCTTATGGCAGTTTTAGGCGGCCCCGTCGCTTGGCATCGTGACGCGGTTATAGGTGCTCCTCAAACTGACCTTGCCGCCGCTACTATCGGTGCGGAAACTATTATGGGGGAAGGCGCAGGCCTTGGCGGTGATAATTTTACATTGGAAGCTGCCGCGATGGCTATGCTTATAATGGCACTAAACGGCGCAGGCTGGCTTATACTTATTATTATTTTTACACCTCACCTTGAAAAAATGCGGATTAAAATGTCAGGTGGGGACGCTGTTTGGCTGGGGCTTCTCTCAACCGGTGCCACTTTAGGGGTTTTCGGTAATTTCTCAGCCATACGTCTTGTAATGGGCGGCGATCATATGACAGGTGTTATAGTGGCATTTGCCATTCAGTTTGTACTTGATAAATGGGGGGCGCAAAAGTTTGAATGGCTTAAAGCTTATGCCCTTGGTTTCTCGTTGGCTGGCGGTTTGTTTGCGGCAGCTTTTGTCGGCGCAATGTAATTTCAGAACAAGTCTAATTTTAAGGGAGGGTTAATAAATGGATGATAAAAAATATTGGGATGATCCCGTTAATAATCTTGGCAGGTTTACTGTTTTTATAGGTTTGTTGCTATGTTTTGCGCCATTTTTATATTTGGTGCTTATGTATGACGTAATGCCCCCTTGGGAAGCTGTTTTAATGGGCTTTTTAGGCGTAGCATCAGCTTTTGGCGTTGTTTGGTTTGTTGAGCCGGTTGCTTTCTTCCCTGTTCTTGGTACAGCAGGTACATATATGTCTTTCCTTGCAGGGGCCATAGGTCAGCAAAGGATTCCGGCGGCTCAGATTGCTAAAAATGTTGCCGGTGTCCCTGAAAACTCTCGTGAGGCGGAGCTTGTGGCAATATGCGGTATTGCAGGCTCGGTATTTTTCAATGTTTCCCTTATGACTATAGCGGCTGTTGCAGGTACATTTATACTTGCCATTTTACCTGATATTGTTATGAATGCCATTACCACTTATATACTGCCTGTTATTTTTGGCGCGGTACTTGCAATGTTCGCAAAAGGCAGGATGAAATTACTGGCACCTATACTTGCTATTGCCGTAATAGTACAGTTTGCCAATACACAAAATCTGATTCCTGAGATGCTTACCAGATTTATCATGCTTTTCTGTGTTATCGTTGGTGTTGGGGTTGCAAGGTTTATGTATGTGAAAGGTATGGTGAAATAGTTGGACATTGATATTAAAAAATTATCCGAAGCCGTACAAGACCAAGTGGTTAAATGGAGGCGCGACCTTCATCAAATACCCGAAATTGGTAATGATTTACCAAAAACCTCAGCCTATGTGCAAAATTGCCTGAAAGAAATGGGCATACCCTTTGTCACTATGGTAGATGGAAATGCTGTAGTCGGCACAATCGAAGGGGGCAGCCCCGGCAAAACCGTGGCACTTCGCGCTGATATGGACGCCCTCCCTCTTATTGAGGAAGCCCCTGTGGATTTTAAAGCCACAAACGGCAATATGCATACCTGCGGTCATGACGCTCACACGGCTATACTTTTAGGCGCGGCTAAAGTGCTAAATGATAACAAAACCAAACTTAAAGGCACGGTTAAGCTTCTTTTTCAGCCCGGTGAGGAGGCTCCCGGCGGCGCAATCCCTATGATCAAGGAAGGGGCAATAAAAGGGGTTGACGCGGTTTTCGGGCAGCATATAGGGGTACTTGCGGCCGGGGTTTTTGAGTCCGGTAAAATTATCGTGTCCCATTCCAATGTTATGGCTTGCAGGGATGCATTTAAAATCAAAGTTGTAGGCAAAGGTGCCCACGGTGCCTGGCCTGAAAACTCTATCGACCCAATCTCTATCGGTACTCAAATAATAAATGGGATTTATATGATAAAAGCGCGGGAAATTTCCGCACTTGACCCGGCTGTAATTTCAATCGGCATGGTACACGCAGGCACAGCAAACAATATCATACCAATGACTTTGGAAATTGAGGGGACGACCCGCTCAATTAACCCTCAAACCCGTGAGCGGATTGCGGAGAGGCTTGAGCAAGTGGTTAAAAACACCTGCGAGGCTCACGGTGCCAGATTTGAGTATGAATATAACAAAGATTATGACATAACCGCCAATAATCCGGCTATGGCTGATTTAGTTATACAAGCGGCTAAGGATTTAGGCTACGGCGATGATATACTGCCTCAAACGGCAGCGGTTATGGGCTCCGAGGATATGTCGTTTTTCCTTAATGAAGTGCCAGGTGCTTATTATTTCCTAAGCTCTATCGCAAAGCAGGACGGGCAGGTCTTTGGGCATCATCATCCTAAGTTTATGCTGGATGAATCTGTGTTTTCTAAAGGCGTAGCCGTGTTTGTACAGGTTGTCGCGAATTATTTGAATAAATAATGGTACCGCATTAAAAAAGGAGCCGACCGGATAAGTCGGCTCCTTTTAATCCTTTTAAATTTTTATAGCTAAAGTAAGCTTTTATCATCATCTTGTCTATGATCCTAAATATCTGTAACAAATATCATATTTTCCTCAATTTGATAAACGATACGGTACCGCTCTTGTGATATCATATAACGGTATTTTCCGTTTCTTAGATGAGGTTTATAATAAACAGGGTTACGATGGGGCATATATTCAAGGGGGCGGATATCCTCAATAAGCCCGTCCAGTAGTTTTTCGGCAGCTGTTTCACTGACTTTTGCTAAAAATTCAAAATGACCATACATCTTGTCATTTGCAGCAGGGTCTATAAGCACATTATAATTTTTTTCATCCTTGTCCATTTGATTTTGAACCTCTTTTGATAGCTTGGCGCATATTGTTTTGAAATTCATCAATAGTATAGCTCTGTATGCCGGAAAGCCTTGCCTGCTCTGCTGCCATCAGGCGCTCCGCAATTGCTAAATCCTCTTCTCGTTGGCTGTAAGTTTCGATATCCATAATAACCATGTCGCCTTCACCGTTTCTGGTTAAAAAAACCGATGTCTTTTTTTTTCGGCATATTTCAGCAATACTGTTGTAGTTTTTCCTTAGCTCACTTGAAGGCTTGATAATGGGCTGCATTTAAATAACCTCCATTATAGTCAAATTAATACATTCATTATACCCAAACAAGCCGCAAAAAACAACCCGAATTTTACAAAAGCCCCTTGCCGATACAGGCAAAGGGCTTTTTAGATTAAAGTTTACTCTTCATCTTCCTCATCATAATTATCGTAGATTATTTCAACTTCACTGCCCGGCTCCGCATCTTCATCAATCGCGGTATAAAAATGGCTTTCAGGGCGGTCGGAAATGATAATAGTCGCTTGTTCGCCGTAGCCAAACATATAGCCTGCATCGTAACCAAGGACGAAATTAAAAAACTCCAATGGCACAAAAGTCATATTATTTGAGATAAACGGCGCGTTATCAAGGGTAATTGGCGCCATTCTGCCTACAATGTACTCGTAAGAGCCGATTTGAAGGCGCACACCTGCACCAAGGGCGATTGATGCGGTTTCAGCTTCCCAAAACACATCATAGCCCAAAGCTTCCGCAATGGCTCTTAAAGGAACAAATACATTATGCCCGGTTACAATAGGCGCAGCAGTGTCAATTATCTCACCGTTAACAGATGTTACGGCTGTACTTAAAGCTTCCGCTAATTGGGCGTTTAAAAGGGCGATGGTGTCCGCATCAAGCTCCAGTGGACCTCCTACTTCAAAGTCAACATAGCCGTTTTGTTCACCTGCTTCATTTGCGAAAAAATCAGCCATCATCTGATAACTCATTTCAGGGGTTGGGTTATGGATTACAATAAGCTCAGGAGTTGTTTGGGCCGGTATACTTCTGGTGGTGATGGTATATACAACAGCTAAATCTCTCCCTGTTAAAGGTATTTCCGACCCGTCAGTGCCGTCTTGGCGGATTATTAGCGTACCATCAATATTTAAGCGTAAGTAATTGTCATAGGATACAAGATTTTCATCAAATCTGCCAAAAAAGATTGACTGAGCTGAGTCCGCATCAGGCACTTTAACAAAAACGCTGGCTTCCCTTTGAGGCGGATAAATACTTGCGGCAAAAAGAGGCTGGATAAAATAAACCCTAAGCTCATCGCCGATTTGGATGTCAGAGATTGGCAAAACGCCGTCAACTGTCATAAAGAAGGTGTTTTCGGTGATTAAAAAGTTGAAAAGATCCCCTTCTTCCGCTCCTTCAACCCTAATATAGTTTACGTAAGGATAATTGTCCGAAAGCATTGTTACAGTGCCTTCAAAAGTGGTGTAAACAGGATTTCTTTCAGTTTCTGTGGCAAAAGCAGCCATAGACAGCAAAAGGGCGCCTACGATGACCATTGCAAGTATTGCTTTGATTTTTTTCATGATTCTCTCCTCCATAAATTTCAATTTTGGCTTTTGTGAGCCTTTTCAATCATTAAGACGGAGTTACTTGCTTATAAGTTCCCCAAAAATGATGAAAATATTTTTATATTGAGGGGCTTTTGCCCCAATAACTTTGGTATTTAATTCAAAAAAACTTGTCAATCTAATCGCTCCCTTGTCGCTTCGTTGAAATCCCCTCGTGCTTTGCACTTACGGCTTTCAACGAGTTTTCTGTTGGTAAGAACCGGCTGCGCTGTGCGCGGACGCCGATTTCCCTCGGACGAGCAAAGCCTATCCTGCATCTACCACGCCTTCGGCGCAGTAGAGGGCAATTTAGTTCAAAAAACTCTTGTAAATCTATAAATTATATTGTATACTTATGTCAAAGGAAGCGATAAATATAGTGTATCCGCCATTAATCTGAGCCGCAGTAGCGGGCGGCACTTTAGTGCCGATTCCA
>Ga0131853_10012865_pt1 | contig 15339 bp, 6 predicted proteins | sample TergutLab28metaG_FD_92764 | JGI IMG/M metagenome (GOLD analysis project Ga0131853, IMG submission 92764) | Labiotermes labralis P1 segment gut microbial communities from Petit-Saut dam, French Guiana - Lab288 P1 (version 2) (version 2) | ecosystem: Host-associated > Arthropoda: Insects >...
AAGATCGCTGGGTGAGAAAATTAATGTGTGTTATGATACGAGATAATCAACTTAGTAGGACTGTCTACGCGATACGTGCGGTCGTGAAGGTGCTCCGTCTTAAATTATACCTAACTAACTAACTAACCAGCCAACCATCTAGCTAGAAAAATCAATTATTAGCAACTACTGTAACCTATTCCCTTATGGGTAAAAAAGAGAATAACGTTTATCTGAATATGTACTATGTATATACACTAATATGTACTATGTATATGTATTATGTATCTGCCTGCTTTCCATTTTTTTACTCTCGTACTCGTAAGAGTGGGGGCACGCGGTGGCGCAGTTGGTTAAGGCACTGCGCTACAAGCCGGAGAGTCGCGGGTTCGATTCCCGATGATGTCATTGGAATTTTTCATTGACATAAACCTTCCGGCCGCAAAATGGCCCTGGGGTTGACTCAGCCTCTTAGAGCAATAAGTACCAGGAATATTTCCTGGGGGGTAAAGGTGGCAAGTGCGTGGAGCCGACAACCTTTACGGACTGTATTGTAATATGGGAGCCTTAACCTCCTGGAACCCTCAGGGCCTGTCCAGCCCTGTAATGGGATTGCTTTACTTTAACTCGTAGGAGTATGTTTATAAACACGGTACTCGTAACAACAAATTGCAAAATAATGACCTAAGACAACAATTTTATTTTTGGGGTATTAATTGAAAACAAGTCGCAAATCGTTATTGCGCCGATAATAAAAACTGATACATATTTTAAGTCAGTATTCATGCAATATGCGACAAGAATGAGGGTTATATTATTATATCATTACCTAATTTTATACTGGCTCTTCTTATATTTTACTCGGGTTTATTTCATAAGGGGTTAGAATTCAACTACTATTTCATTTACAAGATGAAATCCATATTGAGATACTGGATTATAATTTTACAATGTCAGTTTCTGTATCTTCTTATATCGTCGTTGTTGTTAAGAGCAAGGAGTCAATGTTTTGGTTTACGCTTACTCTTGAGTCCTCAGATTCTTCTAAAACAAGCATTTTGTCTATATTAAATGCTCCATGAAAAAAAAAAGGAAGGGAAGAATTCCTTGTAGTGTATGGTTATGCAAGAATAAGATTATGTCCCAAAACAACGCGACAAACTGAACGGACGGAACAGAGGTAAGAGGTAATGGAACACGCAACTAAAATTGAATGTTAGCGGAAAAATAAATTCGGTAAGACACAGCTCTTACTGGAGGCTTCCAGGGAGTACATTGGGAAACTAAGAAACTTACGAGACAGAAGGCGGGAGATTCGGAAGTGCAGTAGTAGTAATTTATTACTATGAGTGGTAAAACGTGAGAACAATGCAATATAAATGGATATATATACCTGAATTTTACAAAACTTTTACCCGCTAATTCATTGCAGACAGATTCCGAACAGCACTGCCATCTTCAACACCGCCAGCTACAACGTGTACAGTACATGTTTTCCCACTGCTGATTACTTACTAAGACTACAGCTGCACCCAATAAGGTCTCAGTTTTTGGGGCCGTCTTAAGGTTTAATTTTGAATCAGTCTGTGATCCGAAAGTATCTGATGTTACATGGGCACAGATTGACGTGCTGTAATGTACCGAAACTCAGCAAATAAATAAATAAAAAAAAATGAAATGCTTACGGGAACACAGAGGGTGTATGCGTGTACTGCATGATATATAATGTACATACGTGTCGCTCATTACGATCTCTTGACACACATGTTTTTTTTGTCACACTGTCCTCTTCCAGTCAGCTCAAAGCAGGTAACATCCTAGCTACGATTAACGTGTGTGTGTGTATGTATGTGTGTGTGTGTGTGTATGTATGTGTGTGTGTGTGTATGTGTGTGGGTGTATGTGTGTGGGTGTGTGTGTGTGTGTGTGTGTATGTATGTGTGTGGGTGTGGGTGTGTGTGTGTGTGTATGTATGTGTGTGTGTGAGTGTATGTGTGTGTGAGTTTACTTGTGTGTGAGTGTGTGTAAGTGTATGTGCGAGTGTGTGTGTATATGTGTGTATGTGTGTGTGTGAGTGTATATAAGGGTGTGTGTGTGTATGTGTGTGTGTGTGTGAGTGTATATAAGGGTGTGTGTGTGTATGTGTGTGTGTGTGAGAGTGTATATATGGGGGTGTGTGTATGTGAGTGTATATATGGGTGTGTGTGTGTATGTGTATGTGTGTGTGTATGTGTGTGTGTGTGTGTGTGTGTGTGTGTGTGAATTTTAAAATTTAACACTTGACGAGGTTTTCCTGTTGACTGCACGTCGCGCTGCTACGTGTCTATCCTTGCGCCTAAAATTAAATTTCTGTCGTGTCAGAAGTACATCATTTTCAGCAGTGTTTCCATACTTGTGAGGAGAAGGATGTACTAAATAGACTACTTCCTAACGGAGCTCTCGCCTACTTTCGCTTTAACAAGTTCCTCTGGCAATTAAGGTCAAGGTTTGTCATTTTCTCAGGGTCAAATTCAATCCAGTATTTTTATTTGGTGCTGCATACAACAATGATATTTGGTAACCGGATTTGGTTAATCCGTGTGTTTTACAATCTACTGTACGATGTAGCAATGTGGCAAGTGTGAAGAAGCGCGTTAATTTGAAACTAAAGTGCGCTCGTACTAAAAACCTTTTCGCCCATGTTTGACTTAAATCTGGAAACCAATCATCAGACTTGAAAATTACACTCTTCCGGTACGTGATGCCGCGTATTTTGGGGGACAGGTGACGACGTGTCGCATTACAATCGAAGAAACCCACGTAAAACTCGTGGTAGCTTCAGAAGTGATGGGCGCAATTCTTTCTGTTGACTTTACCACATTTTTACGGGCAGGCTCGATTGATTTGCTTATTTTAGTCGTTTTCGGGTAAGACCTCAGGCAACTGTGGCCTGCCATAGGTCGGGTCAAGTGCCTTCGAAATTGTCAAAGTAAGAAGTTGCTCCGCACCAACTGAATTTGAGTCGCACCTGTAGCAAGGAGTTGTATGACCGATTACTGATTTCTTTTCCGAATATTTATATTTTATTTTCCATCAAGAACGGAATTTAGAAACATTTAAAGTCTTGTCTCAAGGTGTTTCAAAATATCATCTCATCAGTAGCTATTACGAAACATTACGGATATAAGGACATGTCCCGCGACAGTATCGACAGTGCAGTGTTGCACCACAGTTCTTCAACAAAATAAATGCGTCTGGAAGAACTTCAAGAAAATCTGACACAGCATTCTAGGGAATGGTTTAACAGTGGGGGTGAGTGTTACTTAATAGTACTTCAAGGCCTGCCACTCTTTCTGTCACGAAAATGATTTCCGCCAATCAGGAACAACATTAAAAGGCACGGGTTGAGAGGGGGTAAAGTGTCCCATACACTCTAAATTAAACTGTGCAGTTTAACTGTGTAAAAAACTGCACGAAAAACTGAACTGAATATTCTGTGGCACAGCACGGGTTTCCCATCAGGTCTGTCAGTTTTCTTCGTTAGTTATGTGTGTCTTCTTGTGCGTATGATTATGGTGGATAAAAACTAGGCTGTCGTTTGCTGTTTGCTAGCCACATCGGCCATAACGTTAACCGAAAAGAAGAAAAGAAAGCGTAAAATGTGGAGTAAGAAGTGGTTTTTGAATCATGCGATGCTCATCTGCTGAATGGTTAGAAACGGATGTGCTTGAGATGAAGTCATTTTGGTGTCGGCAGGTAAACTGAGGAAACTGTGAGATTCTCTGAGTGAACTGCGCAGTTCTCTGTGTGAAAGACGACTGGAAAGGACAGTTCTGAGGCCTGCGCTATTGCCTGTCAAAACTGCGCGGTTTATTCAGTTTTTTTTGCCAGGTATGACGCCACACAGTAAAATCGCTCAGTTTAACTGAGAGTGTATAAGGCGCTTAAAACGATGATTGCACTGAATCGAATCCTGAGGTAATTCATTGTATTATGATTGCATATACCTCATTTTCAGGCTGTAATTAGGCCCGGGAGAAGAACAAAGGATTATTGTAGCAAGCGAGTGCGTGAATGTATGTGTCTGTATTATTCGATAGTAGACACAGGGATTAACAAAATATTTAAAACATCTTCATGAGTTCTGAGAAGGGTATCATTATTTTCATGACAGAGGGGGGAAACTTAAAAAGCGTATCGTTGATGTGGCAAAATTCATTAACTCGCAATTTTGTAGAATCGCTTTCGGTAGCCCATTGAAGCTTTCTAACAATGTCACGATTTTACCTATTGAAAGCGTGTGATTTAATTTTCTGTATCACTTTGCAAGGTTTTGTCTTGCACATTTGTTTTTAAAATACCCGTTTTTTTTAAATGATAAATTCTTTATTTCAGACACTGATACAATGCAGTTAGTAAGTTTTTCTTGGATACCAACAAATTATCTAGTCAAGATTTTGTAGTCGTATTCCATAACTAACGCAGGACATGATACATTTATCCTCTTTCTTAAAGGCGAAGGTGAAGTCTTCCCTTGTCCACATCATGAAGGTATACAGGTGGAGTACAGGTAGATACACTAATTCTAAACCTCGGCACTAGGTGGAGGTGAGTAGTTAACTTCCCGATTCGGCTGCTTCACCCCCGGGAAGGAACCCCCGTACTCATTGAATAGGAGGCTGGGTAGGTCCCAGGGCCAGTCTGGATGTTTTGGAGAAGAAAAACATTTCTTACCCTTACCGAATCTCGAAAGCCTAATTTTTTTTTGAACGCCAATTCCTTTTTAAACTGCTAATATGTTATAACCATGATTGGGTACAAAATTATAACCTTAAGTAATCCAGTGTTTTAATTATGCAGGTACTTCCTTTGAATCTCGATCCATATATTTTATCCGCAAGAAGCTGCATTGTCGAAAAAATATATATTTCATACGTTTCGTACAACATGTCATATTTCAGAATTCTGCATGAAACTGGAAACAGGCAGTTGTGACAAAGAGAGTGACCTATACAAAGCACAGATCAGCAAACTCGAAGACAGACACAGCGAAATCAGACGCAGACAGGAAATCATTCGAAGTCCACAGGAAACGCTTAAGTTTACAGGGGAATTTCAAACTAATCCTTGAATTTGCACTTTTGCATTTTTTACATATAACTCACAGGAAGTCTGAACCTAAAATACGAGTATTAAAACTATATTTAACCTTTTAAAGCCTACTGGTCACGTGATGCACCACCAGTTTAACATTCAACGACTGTAGGCTCTGCCCACACTCTATTTATGTGTTTTGTATTTATCTGAGAATAAACAGCGACTTGTGGGACTTACATCATAAACTGATTGGTGTTTATAACCGAGACGAAAAGTGTTTACTGCGCGGTACGGACTGGGTCTTTAAATAAAGCGGTCTGCGCTTCGTCTTTAAAGGGTTAAGAAAATGTTCTATCACGGGAAGAAACAAAGTGGGTTTTGAGCAATTGTGAAAATAATAAACAATCAAAACAGTAGAATGTTTGGAGTAGGGACGTGCTGGTTCTTTCCTACAGCGCTACTCATCTGGTGTGCCACAGAACTTTCTTACTTACTCCATGGTGCAGAGTCCTTCTTGAGAAGCCAACTGGTTTGCAGCTAGTCAACAAATTCCCCGCATTTCACGGAACCCGAAGGTTCATTACCGCACTCACAAGCGTCCGCCACCTGTCTCTATCCTGGGCCAGCCCAATTTAGTCCATATACCCACATCCCACCTCCTGGAGATCCATCCTAATATTATCCATCCATCTACGCCTAGGTCTCCCCAGTGGTTCCTTCCCTGACACAGAACACTAAATCAAAATTCGGTTCTGCCCCAGAGCGATATAATATACAGAACATGTTTCTAATCTGTGGTAGTATACTTTAGTTAAAAATCTGCTGCAGCCTTCATGCCGTAGGTGGTGTATGTGGATATTCAGAGGGCATACACGCATAGTTAAAACTGAGCTGCTTAACTGTGCGTTTGAAATGTGATAGCTTAAACTACAATGTATTTTACAGCAATATATCTAATAAATTTAAAGAGACATGATGAATCTCGGCGCGTCTCATCATGTTGAATAAATATGCGCGCCTTTCAGAATAGCCCTTGTAATTCCTGAATACTTTTTCTACAAAATGTCAAATATTACTCACCCCCACAATTTGTTAATCTGCTACCTTTTCCATGAGCTTCACTGGAATATATAAATAAATCAGTCGTAAACAGGAAGATAATATCATAGACCTGATGTATCTTACAAAAATAGGGTAAGAGTCTATGAAATTGATTCGTAACACTAACAATAGCGACGAGTGGTAATCTTTTGAGAATACGGTAATGAACCTTTAGGTTGAGAAGTCTGTTATTCTGGGATATAACGCTGCGTCACATCTCAGAAGAATGGATTCCTCAACCACATGGCCGTGAAAATCTCAGAAGTCGCAACATTGGCGAAGAGCTTCCGGACTAGCCGACGTTCTGGCAGCTTCTGCTGATGTGGGCTGCTCGACGGAGGTAGTTGATAGACTATAATGTCATTAATATCCTTAACGTGCAAGTAGTAACGGGCAGACATGTTCTTTATAATAAGAAACCAGCTACGTGTAAACACATAACTCACAAATCAATCAGGCAAACTTTTTGTGGAACTTGGTCCGGTCAACCGTAACTAATGCAGAAGGACCTCCATCAGTGGAGGAAGCAGAAAAAGACACGAGAATGAGGAAAAGAACGAGAAGTTGTTTGCGTGTTTATTTTGTTTGCTGAATCACCAACCCCCTGGCAGTGCAGAACCTGTTATTACGCTACTTAGGAATGCTGTGTTATCATCCCGGCGAGGTCTCTCTGTTCCCACATAGCGGGCCTGGCGCCATGCTGTATAATATGGAGACAATACACAGCAGTGCCAATGAACTATCTGCAAGCAGCAAGTTCACTCCTCTCCTTTAGGTTGCCTTTCAACCCTTCCTGGTTTATTTTTATCTGTCCAGTGTGCTTAAGTTACACTGCCTTCCAGCACTTGTCACACGCTTTTCTGTCTCAATTTCAAGTAATGGGGAGTAACTTAGCAAATAGGCGTAAAATTAAAATATATTTTCTTTGGATCCGAACACGTCTCAGTGACAATGCGAAGAAGAAAATCGTAGTGAGGTAAAAAGCTGAAGTTATCACTATATACGCCATTCAGGTATACATGGGGAGTGGATATACAGCTCCACTTCTTAACCCTGGCACTAAACGAAGGTGAGTGGTTAGCATCAAGCCCCGGCAGCTTTACCTCAGCTGAAAGAGTTAGCGGTACCCACTGAATGGCAGGTTGGGTGTGGTGCCCCAGAGCAGGTCTAGAAGTTTGGCCGAAGACACTGATGGAATATATGCACTAACTAAAATCCTTTTGTGTTTTGAACGATTATATTTATAGTATCTGCTATCTAGTTTTTGATATAATATTTTTTAAAGTGTTTCCTCCAGTTTAAATATACGGTTTGGTACGAATTTGTTTATATAGGGTTCATAGCTAATCTGGCCCAATTTTTGGGTGACATCCTGTCGGCTGCCTTATCGCATGGAAATTAGCTGGAATAATCTACAGGCAGTCTGGTAGAGGTATACAGGAGTATTTGACACTGTGTAGAATATTAGTTGAACCAAGGGTAGGAGAGTGCTCTTGCAAGACACTATAGACCAGCATAAGCAAGGAACATTATGCCACTGTCTGCATATACAGGACAAGAATAGGAACTACTAACACGTACGTGTGTACGTGTTTTCGCATGTTCTAAATTTCCTTTGAATAGTAGACGTTAAAACCGATTTTTTGTACATTCAACTGCGGAACCTTCGTACAAGTGGCAAATCTACAATAGAAATTCCAGTATAAACGTCTTTTATTTTCCATTTCAAAGAATTTGAATATCTCAGTTATTTCGTGTCCATGCTACAGGTCAGAAGTTAAATATTTAACTATGTTAAAAACTTCTATAGTATTTCAAAAGTCTCCGACAGAATATGTGTTTAACTGCAGTGCCAAGCGAAGCTTTTTTTTTTGTCTCTGGCCACGCTCTCGTTCTATTTTCATGGTACTACTCAGCACATTCCATGCAGGTTGATAAACGAGGCATGACCATCCTGAGAATGAACAGATCGTATGCAAAAACTGTATTGGTTTAGTCATTAGCTGTCACTATTTAATTTTATGTAGCACTATTTTGCAAAATAAAGCGACTTAAAACGTTTCGGGCCTAACCGGTCATCGAACCCCGACTTCCAGTCTGCAGTCCATCAGTCTACATAACAGTCCATCAGATATTAGGAGGTGCTCAAATTGGTGGGCCCAAACATATTTAGCGGGCTCTGATTTTTAAACATCACATTTAACATTACTTAAAAGTAATCAATTTTTCTTAGCGAGCAATTAACATAGTAAGTAAAATACCAAAATTGATAAATGTCATTTGGTGTTCCGCCAAAGAAAAAATTTGGGAACCCGTGGCTTAAGCAAGAGAGGTTTCCATATATAGCATTCACCTACCGGTCTTTCTCATGTAAGCACAATGTTTTCTCTGTGAGGACCGAAATTAATCTTTATAAATAATGCACAGTACTTTAGTCTTCACAGTTGGTGGCAGTCCTCCTGGCCCGCGGAACTCATGGACCCTTCCCCGCCCTCCCTGTCTACCGCCCCCTTCTGGGAACAGTGCCACTAACCAATTTTAATCACTTTTAATTTTGCTAAGGTCTGGTCATAGTCCCACTAGGGTCTCGACGCTAAGCGTGACTGCCTGCTTGATCGACCGTCGCTCGTAACGTGACTTTTGACTATTCTCCAAAGAGTCAATCCTCCACTTGCTGTTCTGATCGTAGAGAATGTTTGGTCCTTTAATTACATGTCTAGTTACAAGATTCCTACGGTATAACGAATTGTTTCCACTGAACGATATATTGGTAAAATGTGTAAGAGTGCAGCGACTGTTAATTGCTGCAAAACTGTACAGGATCTGGTTACGTTTGATAAATTTTTTTGAACACGTTCCTTCCTGGAAATTCCTTTTTAATTTAAAATTCCCTTTCTCTAATATTGGAAACATGACACATTTTCCCCGTAGAATAGTTTGTAGGCCTGTTAGTTGCGAAGGTGTATGTCGGATTTATTTCGGAGGGTTGTTTCGGAATGCATATAAAAATATATTTATTAGGCAGATTGATCCTTGAAGCACCAAATCCATTTGTTCTACCTAAATTGTGTCACAGACTTATAATGGCATTTCAGCACAACTGATGAAGTACAAGAGCTCTCATTGACAAAGTTCAGAGTGCCAACAGCTCATACATCGCAGCAAATACAGTGACACAGCCAGTGATCTAATTTATGCGTCCTGTGCAAAAACCAGTAGAACCAGACAACCCGGAATTTTTTTTTAAGTCTTCACACGAGGTTTAGGAAGATGCGTTACATAAAATAGAGGCTATTTTAGGACACGGTGCACACTATTATGAATCGATTTCTTGAGAAGGAGAAGGCAGAGCCGATTACAAAATCGAATTTCCAACATCTGAACTACAAGTGCAATTACGGACTAATTCCAGTGACTGATCAAAGTGTCTGAAAGTCGTGCCGTAAAGTCGTCGAATTTGTTCATCACATATTGCCGAATATCCTCTACAAATGCCAGAGTATCATTGTGTGAATCCTCTTCTGGTTCAGTGGATGCAACCAAAATAGCCTTTTACATCCAGCATCAACTGACAATAACCACTCCCATAGCACAGGCAGAAAAGAATCCCCATCAATGGCCTCTCGTTTGCGACTGGCTTTATTTTGCCGTGACTCGCTCTTTTGGTGTGGATTGCGGAATGTTCGGTAACAAATCCGGGCATTCTGTTTCGAGCTGCACTGCAGCAACCGTGATCGAGCAGCGTGGGCTCAACCTAATCGATGCGTCATATATATATATATTGTTAGATATGTTGTCATATATATATATATATATATGTTGTTAGATATGTTGTATCTTTATGAAACTGGACTCTTAAGCCGTAAATTTTCGGGAAAAATGTTACAAGTACGTGTAAGGGGAGGTGTGATTTCAAGGTAAAAATGCAAAGATAAAGTTGTCCCTGTCCACGCCGTGAAGGCATATAGGGGTAGTGAAGGTACAGCTCCACTCATTCTGAACCTCAGCATTAGGTGGAGGTGAGTGTATAACCTCACGCTCCAGCAGATTTGCCGGCGGGAAAGAACCCCAGTACCCCTTAAATAGCAGGCTGTGTAGGCCTCAAAGCCGGTCTGGAAGTTTAGGAGTAGAGAGAATAATGCCTCTGCCGGAATTCGAACCACAGAACGTCCAGCTCATAGCCTAGTCGCTATACCGCTAGGCTGCTTCAAGAAGGATGCTAAGAAAAGTACTTGGATGCAAAATGGAGAAAATAAAACAGACGAGACAAAATTGCGTGGAGGAGCTTCGGAAATGGCAGCCGTCAATGTACATTATAGGATGATCGAATGAAGGCGCCTGAGACTGCCAGGATAGCCGGGGTATGTGAAATTACGGGGGGGGGGAAGAATCTTGCTGCTTAGCGAGGATATGTACAGAACGTGTTCGGTTCACGTCCATGAAAGAAGACTCTAGAGCTATCTCGATAATAAACTCATGGCTCTCAGAAGTCACTTAGAGGGCTACATTCGTCGCAAATTTAATCGAAACGAAGGAAATCGAATTTTCCTGTTGTTGGTATAAACCGGCGGGAACTTTTCGATAGAAATCAAACAATACGCATTTTCAAATGGTGTGACGATTCAGTGGCATTTCAGCATTACACAGAGTCTACTGAAAGAAGAGTGTTTGCGAAAACGTAGGAGAGGCTTCATACGATAGGGGTAAGGAGGAAAAGTGCAGAAGAATGTCACGCATTATTTTCTTCAGTCAATACGAGATATATACGAAGTTGAAACAAAACACCGTAGAGCATTTTACGGAGAATTTCATGATTCGCCTTTCACTCATCCAAGCGTTTATTCACAGTATCACAGAATCAGTCATAAATAAATAAGTAAATAAATATGGCGCAGGGTTAGTGTAGTTGGGGGTACGCGGTGGCGCAGTTGGTTGAGACACTTCGCTATGAGCCGGAAGGTCGCGGGTTCGATTCCCGATGGTGTCATTGGAATTTTTCAATGACATAATCCTTCCGGCCGTACTATGACCCTGGGGTTGATTCAGCCTCTAACATAAATAAGTACCAGGAATATTTCCTGGGGGTAAAGACGGCCAGTGCGTAAGGCTGACAACCTTACCACCTTCATTTGTCGATTGTCGTAAAATCTGGGAACCTCAACCTCCTGGAACCCTCAGGGCCTGTCCAGGCCTGTAATGGGATTGTTTTAGTGTAGATGGTATAGCGACCCCCTACAGATTGGATGGTCCGGAGTTCCACCTTCATTGGAAATAGGGGATATTTACTTCGCCAAAACCTGTCCAAACCGGCACTGGTGAACACGCGGCCTCAGTCAATCTGTACTCTGGCTCATACCAGGAGTAAAGTTGCCTGGGCGTGGTGTTTACCACACACCGCAATCTAGCGCCGAGATTTGAACAGTTGAGAACTACAATTCAGCTCCCCCTCCATGCCTTCATTGCGTGCTTAAGGATGGAGTTTAGCAAAATCGAAGAAATTACGACAGTATAAATATAAAGAAACACAGAGACATGGGGCGGTTGCTAAGCTCTTGTAAACAAGGCAGATCTGACAGGCTGGTGTTTTCGTTGTTTTTACTGAAAATGCGTGGTGGTTTTCGTTGAAATTCAAACGTTTCGGGGCGTTATGGCGTTTGGGGATATAAGATCCTACTGGCTGTTGCTGTAAAATATTCATTCCCAGTTCTGTGTATATAAATTCTCTGAGATTGCTCAGTAGTGTTTGGACGATAAAAAAATGGAGTGACTCTTTTGTTATGCGTTATATATTTATCTTCTACTCTGCATTCAAATAGATGCTACCTTGTTCAATGAAAACAAGTGACGTACAATGGAATATTAAAACTCAATTATCCGTCTTAGAAATGCGAAATAATCAAGTGGAATTATGGTCCTTCAGTGTCAGTATGTTACTGTACAATACAAGCATCCTACCTTTGTTTAAAAAAAAAAAGCCATTTCCTTCTAACAAACGAATAATATTTATTCTTCAAACATTCGATTCTCCATTAAAGACCCTGTATTTTTCTGCCAAGTAAGTATAATGCGTCTTTAAAAGAACTAGTATTTTAAAATGAGAAATTATATTGTTGATAAAAAATATGCAATCGGAAGTTTTAATGACCTGACCATATTCAGTACCGCCACACCCTCGAACAAGAAGGCTTCCCCGGTCCCGACGCTGGGTGACATATCTTCTTCCTTTAGAAAAAGAAATATATACAATATGTCGTCCTGCTTTTCAAATAAATAATATTGATTAACGATTAATTCCGGTTTCGATAATGTCTAAAGGAATCGGGTACGGGCTGTGTAAAACATATAGGCTACGCCAGAAAAGGATCTACGTGAATTAACGTACCTTAAATAGTAAACGCCCACACGTATTCCCATCTCCTCACCCGTCTCCTTCCATACACTGTCCATGTCAAGTTCATTGAATAATTAGTGTCATTAAAGTTCAATCACGCGGGACAATGGCTCACTTCTAGAATTAAGCCAAACTCCTTTTTGTCCATGCTGAATTTGACGTTCAGGTGACCGTACATCGTGATAATTTCTTATAATAAAACCAACCAGATGCAATAATTTCTCAAATTTATTTTTGGAATAGAACTCTACATGTTTCGGACAGTTCCTCTGTCCATCATCAGGAGTTTTTCACTGTACACACAGCAATGGAATATGTCATACAGTTTGCTGACGGCTTGCGAACAGGATCAGGACGGCTCCTGCTCGCAAGAATGTCCATGCTGAATGTGACTGTTGTTACAAAACACGTTTATCTTCCACCGACAACAGCTGAATCACCCCTTCATACAAGCTTCCCTGTTGACAAACATGATCGACTTCGCGACGCTTCCACTGGATCGAACCGAAAGGCATTGGAAAATTTTCTGCTGCTCGAATTCCAGGCGGTTCGTGCCGCTGACGCGGGATGTTCAGAAAATGTCGCACTACTTTAAACAGAGTTTTCAAATTATGACGCTACGAGAATGCTCTTAATAGCCAGACGTCCTAACTAGTTAAGCGTTTACGCATGGCTTAACGCAGGGCTGGCCAAATTCAACCCACAGTAGAGGCACATAATTCTTTTAGAACTCGCCTGAGGTCCGCATTTGTGTATACATACATCGAAAGGAGGTGCAGGGGGGGGGGGGATTGAATTCCCTAGAACGCCCTAATTTAGAAACAATAAGTTAGGCTAAAAGTACGGTTGAATGACAGGGCAGTAGGACTTACTGAACTGGGTAGAACACAAAAAAAAAACCATAGGTTTGCACTGTGCTGTCTTAGAGGTGATAAGTTATAGCTTCTAAACATTTCCTGTGCTAATAAAGTTGCCATATTATGTTCTATAGACCTGTTACATTACGTCTGTTAAATTGAATTACTACAATTATGCAGGTCTCCTAGAGTCGAAAATTCCCTCGAGTGCTGCACGTTGGTCAGCTCTGGCTTCACGCCTCGTCGTAAAACAAGAACTCCGTAACGTGTTTAATTAATGCCATTCGTTTCAATTTATTTTGAGACATTAACTGCGTCTTAAAGAACGTGTTCTAAACTAAACTCGCGTATCTGTATCAAATTTCATTTTATTGAGGAACTGCTCGTAACACAAAACCAGAAGATATTCTTGCTTCTTCGGTTTCCTTGTTTACGATGTTGCTTACGCGATTGATGACTATACGTAAACTGAAACTGAAACTGAACTGCCGACCTGGTCCAAGTCAGAAAGCTGGATTACAATCAGGATAATCATTGCTTTTCTCAGCATATTGATCACAAGGCACGGAGCAATCCGTATAAATGGTATGGCAATGTTGATGTAAATATTTTGACTTCCTTTGGCAGACTGGCACAATTCTCAGCGGCCAAATAAAGTTATATATATAGGTTGGTTGCACCCTTTTTATAGGTCATGAAGGCCCTTAGGGTGAGTAGAGGTACTAGATGGGGTGGAGGGATCAGCCCCACGCCCCGGCCGCCTCTACCCCCGGGAAAGACCCGGTACCCATTGTACAGGAGGCTGGGTGGGCCACAGGGCCAGTCTGGACGGGCGGAAAATCTCGTCCCCATCGGGATTCGATCCCGGACCGTCCAGCCCGTAGCTAAGTCGCTATACCGACTGAGCTAACTGGTCTACATAAATATATATATATATATATATATATATTCACCAAGTCGGACAAAAATATATAGTTCATTATGTAGAACAAATCTGCAGTGACAGACTAAGTAAATCAACATTTTCTTGTTATATCGCCGTCTTAAACACCGGTGTTATTCTGTATTGCCTTACTGAATACTGAAAGTGGATGGTATTGTCTCTACTCTACCTGCCATGCTATATGAACTAGTACGAAGTCTTGTTCCCCCACTCTTTGCAACCTACCGCCCTCAGTACCTAAGCCACATGGCAGATGAAATACATCCTTCGAAACGTCGGGAACCGCTTACCCACTGACACAGCGTCGTATCCTTCCAACACAAAGCCGTGAAAATCTCGAAACCCGCAACTTTCGAGCAACTACAATTCTGATTCGACATATTTCACCGTTCGAGGTCCGGTTAAGTACGTTTGTCCATCTTTCAGACTCGCCCAATGCACATCGACAAAATAATGGTCCACATAGTTCCTTCTGATAAAACAGCAAAGTTGTAACTGACGTATGAAGCTGTGTGCGCCTATTCGGTCCGTAGTTGATACCACCATTAACACATTGCACACAGACACAACGCATTAAATGTATAAGCTCATTTTTATTTTCTACTGCATGTTTCGTTTATACATATTGATCATCATCAGGTAGAAAAACACAGGTACAGAAGGAAAAGTGTTGTTGTTGTTTGTATCAATAGTATTAGTCCTATGGCTATTGGGTGTTTTATTTTCGTAAATATTAGCCTTGTTTTTTGACGTTTTCCTGACCGTGTATCTCAGTATATTTATCTCAGTATTCAACCAACTTGATGCACAAAATTTGTTCCACAATAAGTTTTATTTCATGCCTCTACATGTTTCGAGCACATGTGCTGATCATCAGGAGGTCAAAATTGCATTACACCGCCTCTGGTATCATCACACCTATAGGTGTAATGCAATTTTGACCTCCTGATGATCAGCACACGTGCTCGAAACATGTAGAGGCATGAAATAAA
>Ga0131853_10012866_pt1 | contig 15339 bp, 8 predicted proteins | sample TergutLab28metaG_FD_92764 | JGI IMG/M metagenome (GOLD analysis project Ga0131853, IMG submission 92764) | Labiotermes labralis P1 segment gut microbial communities from Petit-Saut dam, French Guiana - Lab288 P1 (version 2) (version 2) | ecosystem: Host-associated > Arthropoda: Insects >...
TAAAATCTGTATGCTGCTATTTTGTGCTCCTGTGGGTGGTTTGAGTTATTGTGTATAGTTATATCAGTGTTTGTTTCTTTCCTGTATATACCCAACTCTATTTTATCTGGTTTTCTTTGGATGTTAAGGTCTTCTGTCTTCCAAACGACCAAATTGTAAAATGTATGCAACTTTATGTAATATGTTTTCTTTTGGGTAATTCCCCGGCGGGGAATTACCCAAAAGAAAACATATTACATACAGAACACGGTGAAAGCTTAAAATCAAGTATGCAACTTTAGTTTTTCACCCACCCTTATTTTATCCGCCACCTTGATTTCATCATCATCATCACCACCATCATTATCATCATCATCAATTCTTTTACTCCTTGTGGAGCATAGGGCATCCATGAAGAGCTTTCAGGCATTGCGGTCTCCAGCTATTCCTTTGACCTCATTCCATGATCTTCTTGTGCTTCTTATTTCATCCACTATTGTCGCCACCTTGATTTATCTATCCTTAAAACTTTAAAAGGAGGTGTTTACCGCAAAATTCCGGTCCATGGGAGTGAGTTACTCTTTAATAATATAAACCTTACAAAAGAAAGAATATGTAGAATGTAGAAACAGAAGTTATACCAGTAATGATATGTGCAATTAGAATCCTCCCAAAATCATGCAGAAAATATCTAAACAAACATACCTGGATAGCAAGACATCAGAAGTACAGAAACGTGCTTTGTTTTCAGATATATAATTACATATACTATTGTAGAGATTCTAACGTAATAATAATAACTCCGTAAGCCTAATAACAAAAACATGCTACCGGAATGTTGAAACAACCAAATTTAAAAAGAAATACCACACGGATAGGTCAGAAGGAACTTCATATATCCTATCTTTGTGCTTCTTATCTTGCTGTTTATTTTATGTTTTCTCTGTGTCTTATAACATTTTAAAGCCCACAGATATGGTTTCATAGAACCTACCTAATTTCTGTGGACCAGAACTTCTGACATTACATCCTGGCTTTTGGGGAGCTAGTATAAAGAAAGGAACTGGGAATTATGGTCTGTATAGCTCTGTAGTATCATTATTTTCCAGCACGCTACGCGTGCGACGTGTGTGGTAGATGTACATAAGGGTGATATTCTACGGATTATGGCTGAGTTTTAATGTGGATAGCAAGCTACAGTAATTTTTTAAGGCACTGGTGGTCAAGCCTGGGGCGCATATACGGGTATATGAATCTTGTGTTTCGGGGAGACTTGTTAACCAATGACATTTAAGTTTAGTAAAGCGGCGGAACGTCACCATTACGTGGTCCAATGAGAACATTTTATAGAATATCGATCGAGCTGTGACAGCTTCAAGATGGCTATAAGCTGCTTGAGGGAAACTTTCGATCGATGCGCTATTAGAGTAATAGTTACCATTTGTAAAACAGTTTAGAAAGTTTTAGTTCAATTAAACATGCAGTGAAAGTGTTAGAAGTGTAAATAATGTAATAACAGTAATGAAAGTGGTGAATGTGAGTAATTGTAGTGCACTAGTTGTGTGGAATGAAAATTTGTGCTCGGTTCGATATGAAGTATGCTGACTCATCATGGCGAAGACTGGCAGTAAAGAAATATGATCAGGCTTTCAGCTCTTAAATATGCAGGTAAGGATGGTGACAATCAATATTCTCTTTATAATCGAATTAATGTAACAATAATGAGTGGCATCGATTTCACAAGACTGTTATTATTTATTGATTAGATAGTATCGCCTCTACATAATACAAGAAAACGTGTGGTGGTCAAAGTAGTCACTGGTAAACCCAAAAGAACAGCTGTAATCGTACTTAAATGTGACCACAAGGTATTGTATTTGATAAATGCATATTTCACGAGTGTGTTGAACTCTTGCTACTGGTCGATCCAAAAGTCAATAGTAATAAATGTAAAAGAGTAATATGGAAATGCGGTGTGGCAGGTACGGTCACGTAGGAAGCCTCGCTATTCTGACGAAAGATTGCAACTTTTAGTTCCAAGTCACTATCAGTCTGTGGTATAGGTCGAATGCTGCGCAGACGGTAAGGTCTAAAGCACTGTTATAACAAGCTTGCTCGATATTAATGACACCTTATTTTGCTTTCAAAATCCATTACTTAGCGATTCTTATGTTAACTATGTATTGTGATCAGTATTATGTAATCCCTTCAGTAAATGAACATCGTATGCAGGTAAATTTATTTCCGACTTAATTCACTCGTTCATATATCAAGCTTACTCCTAGATGTTTCGGCCATTACACGTGACCATCTTCAGGGAGTACATGTTACGCAAAGGTCATATTAATTAAAATATGACATCGTCGTTGATAAATCATAAAATATAAATTGACGGATAAAACTTAACATATATATATATATATAAAAATGTTATAAGTACTATATATATATATATATATACATACGGAACTCCTTTAGAATTTTCTGCATCCAGAAATCATGTCTTCAAATTAGATTTCAGTACTAAGTTTTTATTTCACGGCAAGGTGTATAATATTAAATTAACGAATATCATTAATCAGTCACAAGTATTTGATTAGACCGTCTTAGCCCAAGTTAGTTAAGGACACAGTAAGAATGCTTGAAGTCACAGCGCTGAATAATTTTGGAAGATGAGTATTGGTGATGGCAAGGATCGATTTGAAAGAGGAAGGTTGTTGCTGGATTAAAGTTACTGCCTCTTTATTCTATTACGGAACAAAAGTAACCAATTTGACACTTGAATCAATATTCGATTGTTATGTTAAGACTCGAATATGGTTGCACCTGTCTGAATTTTTTTTAATGTGCGGTACTGGAGAAGGACTGTCATCACGGTAAATAAGCATGTAATATAGATACGTAAGTAAAACGACAGAGAGTAAAATTGTCCTTGTACACGCTAGGAAGGCTTATTGGGGGAGGCGTTTGAGGGAAGTAAGTGGTCAGACCCACCCTCCGGCATACATTATAGCTGCAAATCCAAGAAGTACTAATATGAATTTACAGGACTGTTGCAGTTATGGTAAAAGTTTTCGGACCAGTCTGAGAGACGCCTCGAGATGACAGTTGTACCAAATAAATATATTCATAGATGCAGAAAGGAGTCATGCATGAAAAGCTTTGCTTGTCTTGGTTTGTCTTTAAGATGGTCACTTGGCAGAAGACCAGTGACCATCCTGGACAGATATTTTGGGTTGAGAATTCTTCTTTGAAATATTTGTTTGTTTGCTTATTCTTTATGAATTAGAACCTCATAGAATGTCCGCTCCTCCGAGTAACAACTTATACTTTTGCAAGTTAGTGGTGTACCAAAAATAAAGCGGTTATCATCTGGTATATAAGATGTGTTAAGATATTTTAGTTAAAAGTGATGTAAGTACTTTAAGCTAAGCTTGCAAAATTGTCAAGCTCTGAAGCATGGATGCAAAAATTTTCCGAAGACCAGGAAACACCACAGAATTCTAGACGCCAGAAGAGTGACAAGTGGAAGGAGCCCTACTGAGGATCCACAAATATTAAGCACCTGAGTAAACTTTATTCTCCCGGACAGTCTGCCACCCGAGATTTGTGCACCCTTGCTCTAAAGTATATGATTTATCCAGTATTATTCGATACATTGAAGAATATTCCTTCAGTACTATATTGCCATCGACACAGTGATACTGATGAAGATTGATAATTAAGATGCTAATAACAAATCTTTCCTATGTTCATATACTGTAATGTTCTCACGCTATATATAACGGAACAAATGGTTTCTAAATAACGACATACGTTATTTTTATATTTTGGCTGGCCGCTTTGGAATGCGCGTACAAACGTTGTGCAGTAGAATTTGTTAATATTGGATATTATCCGATTAGAAATATTATGAAATCTTAGGAAGGTCATCAAACGTAAAGGGGTTTCAGGTGATGTGTGTGATTTGTGAACGTTTGATCCACAGATGAGCTGGATTTTAAAAAGTGTATTAATATGACAATTAGACCTTCTACCATAGCCCTGCAGAATAAGAACACATCGTAAAGAGTAAGTTGTAGATTTCATCTTTCGGACTGAACAAGATAACCGATAAACTGCTCACGGGTCTGCATTACCTGTCCATTGTTCACAGGGGCTCCTAACCTCTCATTGTAATGTACTCTATTCTTTTTATAGTAAAGTATTGATTTGTTTACATGTACTGACCTCATGATTGTAACATGGATATATCAAATTGTTTCTCCGGACATTTGTTTGAAGTTTATTTGAAGACGTCTTGTAGAATATATGAGGTTATGTAGAGTGTAGTGCGTGCGTGCGTGCGTGCGTGCATGCGTGCGTTCCTGGTAAGCCTTTTTGAAAGACGCATTGAATGTACTTTCGCGCAGACAGTTTCTGCATTCTCTGAAGCACGCTAATGCCTGGTTTAGTGTGACTTGCTCCTCGAATCTCAAGAAAATTTTGATGGGGCATCGCTGCCTCTCCCGGCTGAAACGTCCAACGCATTTCTCATCACGCCTACACATGCTACCTGCTCTAAACTTCTTGTCTTTTTAATATAATCATCCTAATCATATTAGGTAAACCTGAAGAGTTTTGATGTTTAAAAGTGTGCAGTGTTTCAGTACTTCTATTACTTTCTGTTTCTTATAACTTTGTATTCTCCTCAGCATCGGTCGTCACACTCATTCATTCCAAATACAGCACATAACACGTCAAGAGTTAAATATGTTTTACTGTCCTCAGATTCAGATTTTTTCTGAATGAAATTAAATGTTGAATATAGAATCAGTATTGCTTTGAGTATCTGCATAACTCAGAACTGTTCATTATATTTTACATAACACTCCCATTAAAGAATTTATTCGGAATCTTAACAACTATATATCTGCAATTGAAATAGCATTATTAAAGAAACGGGGGAAGGTTGTGTTTGCAGAATATAATCGTACAAGCTACACAGTTTGAATGTATCTTTCCCTTCCCCTCAGCCATTCTGTAACGCGTATAAAGACGATTACAGGACATTAATTCAAAGAAACTCATGAAAAATTCATGAGACGCATAAATATGATTTCCCTATTCTTGCTGTATGAGCCCTATATCATAAAGTCGTTTGTGCGTGTATGTGTGTGTGTGCGTGTGCAATTCCGTAACGTCGTTAATACCATACGTTAGTGACGTCACAGACCATAACGTGCGTCTGATGCTTGTGTACGCCGTAAACCTATCAAGTTCCTTGCTCTTTACTGCCTTCCGGTGTTTATCCGAAGACTTTGAATTGTTCAGAACGGCAGTGTATTGCCAGAACTAGTTTTCTCATAGTTCTGCATAGAGCAGACCTATTTGCAGGATAAGCTAAGACACCAAATATTTTGCTCAGTCGACAAGTTATCTCTCCGTCTCCTAGAATTATATTTAATACGTTTATTTGCTTTAAAGCACGCTTTTGCAGGCTAAGAACAACATTTTTTTTGTTTCAAATATTTTACAACAAAAGAATTTTCAGAAAGCAATACAACTTTACATTTTTAAAGCCATGTTTGTTACAACAGTGATAATGACAATAATAAGGATATTTTTCTGGCATTATGTTCAGTTCCTTAAGATAAATTGCACATACACTCCTGACACCAAAATGATGATATGGTTTTTTGCACTTTACCTGCCACGTGTTATAGGAGCGTGATGCCTCAATCTTTAGGCTGAATGAATTTGACTCGGGTATCAATATAAAAGGTACAAAACCCAGAATATATTTATCTGAGCAACACGCATTTTAAAAATTTCTGAAAATACGTTATCCTGTTACCGCAGAAACGTGACTCTACGTTCCCCTTAACTATTACTGCAGTTGTAAAGGACAGACACATAAAATTTAACTCAACCGGAATCCCATTACATTAGTAGAGGGAATTAGGCGGTATTCGAGAATTATGCAGAAGGAAAGTGGAGTTGGTCACATCCTTTTTTGAAGAGGTTGTGGAAATGTGAATAGTATACTATTTAAACTCCTCACAAACATTGGTCAATTCAGGTAATCTATAGTTGACGATTAACTGATTCGGGCGACCAACGGACAGACAGCTTGCTATGATCTAGGAGAAAAAATTTTGGGTTGCAGAAATTTTCACAGATGACAAAGAATGTCGATCTAACTTGTATATTTCTCCTTAACTGTGCATTGGTCTTTCATCCACCCAGTTCCCGACCATGCCGGACGTATGTGCTCATTTTTGCACAGTTATGCCTTACCGCAGCGGGGGGTAACTTGGGATGTGGGGGGTAAAACTGTTGACGTAAATCGTAAACTTGCAGGGGGTAAGAACCAAGGAGCCACAGCCATGAAGAAGCTTCGAAACTTGGACAAAATATTAAGGGAATGAAAGTGAGAAAATTCATATCGATGAAGGACTGCAATGTGGTAGATACAGTGTCACTCATAAAATTTTGTGTGCCTTTGAATCTACTTGTAGTTCATGTGTGTGTGTGTGTGTGTGTGTGCATGTCAAGTGAGAGTCAAGATTATTCAGTGACTTTGAAAATTACTTAACTTGCATGATACATCCAATGTGAAGAATTGAAACAGTTGTAAAAGCAATGAAACATGCGTGTGAATTGTGTGTAAAGAGAGGAAAATCAAGTTGTTCTTAGTTGTTAATGTATTTTCAGTAATTACATATCTCAGACAAAAATGACTACCTGAAGTGTATGTCTTCCAGAGAGTCGGTATTCTTGTGCCGTATCCATCATTCATCCATAGCGTAGATATGATCCTTCTGCTAGGACATACACCGACCCGTGAGCTTGACGAGTCATTTTCATATTTTGGTGGGAGTAAATTTTAAACCCAGTGGTGAGTGTCCGTACCACCTGCACTTTGACCACGCAGTGTAGTTAGGTGTTTCATTAGATATTTACAACAGAACGCCAGTTGTTGCCCTTAACAGTACTGTTTTCTTTTAAAATGGACAGGATCGCTGTTTTGAATAAATGTTTTTGCTTTGTTTTCCGATACTTAAACTGCACAGCAGATTTTATCACGTGTTTCGTCTGTGCTTTTAGACAGGCTGACAGAGACTTATTTGAAACCGCTTTAAGTACGTCATTGTAATTCATTTTTGTTTCTAACAGGCGGTTAGCTCTGTGGATGCAGTTTATTTACTTCAAAACGAGAGTGAAATTTAAAATATCTGAGGAAAGCGAAACGTCCTGCTCTTTGGTAGGGTATGATGTATATGATATGGTATGATACGATATGATACGATGAGATACGATATGATATATGGTATGATATGATATGACATGATAGGATACGATTGGTGTGATATATGATTCGATATGATATGATGATATGATACGTACACCGCTTTTATTACTTTATATTGCATAGCTGTCTTATGACACAGCACATCGGAAGATTGCACGAAAGCTTGGGTTTATTTATATGGTTCATCCAACACATAAAAGTCACTGTTTAGTCATAGAGAGGAGATGATATTTTTATGACTTTTGTACATCAGTTATAAACTAGACTCAGACCGGAGATATTACAGCTCTCGATATAGTTCTGGAAAGCATGTGTCTGAAACGTAAAAGCGACATGTCTCTTTTAATTGATAGTAACTCCTGCAATCCCCTTTAATGTTAAAACTGTACGACTGTAATTCTATTTTATACCCAAAAAGGTTACTCGTTTGAATTTCGCTTGTGTGTATGTTTCAGTGGATGAGTGTGGAAGCTTAATAGGAAAACTGTATCGTCTGCCACATTTCCCTAGAAATCGTTTCAAATCGCGGGCTGCGTTAAGTTTGTAACTTTACTATATTCCGTTTTATGGAACTAAAAGATGGTTCAACAACCAAGTTTTTATTGGAAGACGCTTTTATTCGCGTCTAAAATAAAAATATTCGCGTGTTTGTAGTAAATTTCCGGCTCCACTAGAGCTACGGTACTTCGATAATAGCTGTATTTGGAAATATATATATATATATATATATATATATGTGTGTGTGTGTGTGTGTGTGTGTAATGCTTCGTAATTAGAATACTTTTTTTTCGGAAGTAACCTGCTGTAGCTTTCAAACAAGTGAACAAGTTATTGAACTAAATTTGATTCGTTGATGTATCTTTCGACAATGATTTTGCAATAAGAACAAACACTTCCACATCTTCTGGTTTAGAATTACACCTTTCAAATTACAGGTTAAGAAATATACCGACGTTGAGGGAGCACCATTGCTGAAATCGCCGTTGTCCATATGCACTCAGATAAAGATTCTGATTATATTCTACTTTACATTCTTAAGGGTAGGGAGCAGCTTTACTTGTGTGTGGCCATCACGCATTTCTTTTGTCTGTGTGTGTCAGAATGTCCTTCTTTCAAGTTCAGAAACTGAATATTTTCACAGAATTTGGTCAAATTTAATTCTGTGCAAGATTCGAGGTTCTCGTAGATGTATTGATGTAGCATTCTTGTTGCTGCGCCGTGCATATCGTCGAATTATTTAATAATATACCAACTGATGCACATACATAAAAACTTTTTCACATTAAAACACTAAAATTGCTCCGACATGTTTCGATCCAAGGATAATCTTCAGGGAGCTACACTTTCCTTGCTAAAGTCACTTTTAAAAACTAGTTACTGATTGCTTTCGTTATATAACCCTGGTTCTATGGCAGCATATCTGTAATATAAACTATATTAAGTATATTGTTAAAAATATAGTAATATCAAGTGTATTAACTATATTATTAACAATATACTTAATATAGTTTATATTAGACATGCTGCCACAGAACTAGGATTATATAACGAAAGCAATCAGTAACAATTTTTTTAAAAGTGACTTTAGCAAGGAAAGTGTAGCTCCCTGAGGATTATCCTTGGATCGAAACATGTCGGAACAATTTTAGTGTTTTAATGTGAAAAAGTGTTATGCATGTGCATCAGTTGGTATACTATTAAATAAAAAGTATTGATGTAGATTCAGGCCTTGTGGTATGCTACTTCATGTCGACGGTTAAATATCTACCGGCGTTGTGAAACATTGTTGTTACTTAATTTTTAAGGTAAAACAGTTGAAGAAGAAGAGCCGCGAAGGTTGATGAGGGTTTGTTATATAGATCAGGTCAAGATGGCAGTTCCTAGTGGCCGCGCGGTTTAAGGCTTGGGTCTTCGGCCGCTCGCTTGCTGGGATTGTGGATTCGAATCCTGCCGGAGCGTGGCGTTTGGCTCTTTTGAGCGTTGTGTCTTGTCAGGTAGAGGTCTCTGCGTCGGGCTGATCACTCGTTCAGAGGAGTTCTACCGAGTGTGACGTGTCTGAGTGTAATCTTGAAGCCTCAACAGTGAGGAGGCCCCGGCTCGCTAGAGGATACTGCGCCATGAAAGAAAAACAAGATGTAGGCACTACATCTCCTCGAACGCCGGTAACTATTTCGGCACCGACACGACACTACATCCCACAATACTTGAATCTTCTGCATATGCACTTGATAACTGCTGTTGCTGTTACTGCTACAACAACAGCAACAATAACAAGAACAACAACAACAGCAACAATAAGAGCAACAACAACAACAGCAACTACTACTACTACTACTACTAACACTGGTAGTAGTAGTAGTAGTAGTAGTAGTAGTAGTAGTAGTAGTAGTAGTAGTAATTATTCTCCGTTTTAACTACTTTGTCGCAGTTTCCATGTTTCGTTGAGAGAATTACATGATCAAATTTCCCATTCCTCATTTCCTTTAATTTCTTTAATTTGGTGTTAATAACCCACAGGTAATTCGAAATTTGTCCAATTAATTTTATTTTATTACGTTCAAATATAGTCGATCCTTTCCTTTAGAGAAAGGTTGGGATTGAGTAGCCACAGTATTTCAACAGCAAGTCAGATTAACTGATGCGACATGTTGCCGTACTTCTTGCACACTTGAAGGCTGTCAAAACACTACGCCTTCTTGCGTATTAAAACTAAGTAGCCTGTGTTTTGATACACATAATTAAACCTAACGTCTTTCTCCTGCCTTGTATGTTCAAATCACATTAACTGGTAAAAATTATCAGCCTGTTACATCTTTCGTGTTGTTGGTGAGTTTTTAAAAAGTCATAATCGCTCTACAGTAAAAACAAACATTCTCCTTTTACAAAAGTTTCCTAGATCTGCGTCCGACACACCCTACCATCAACCTTTATCAGCAAGCGTCCCACAGCTTGTAATACACTATAAAGTTCAAGATTAATGCTTGCTTAGGACGAGTACAAAGCCAGCGTAAGCAACATTCGAAGTATTCACTGCAGACCGATTGATTTTGTGAGAGAACTTAGAATGAATTTCTACAAACTGATAGTGATAGTTGGATATATGGTCAAATATAGTCTCCTTTCAGAACCTCATTTCTTGAAGACGAAGACTTGTATGGCCTGTCGTAACGGGGGCCGAGGAATGTACCAAATTGCGACTACTTCCCCCTTCCCGTTGCAAGCCATCAGATAAGACTTATGTGCGTTGCGAATAGTGACGGATAGGAAATGCGTCCTCCTTTCTCTGTTATGTTCTTGGAGGGAGGTGGAATTGAGCATACAATTGCAGATGAGGAGATGGGAATTGGAGAAAAGAGGATGAGGTCCCGGAAGAAAGTCAGTCTCATGTGATGGGATATGCTTCAGAATGGAAAAAGGGGAGATTTCTTGTAGAAGAGAATAACTCAGAATGGGTGAGTCAGCCATGGAGACTTCTTTCTGTTCTTCGTCTCTTCATCTGTCGCCTTGTGACTGACGTCACAAGGAGCAGTCGCATTGTAAGTAATGTCGTTTAGCTGTCACAGTGTCTTTGTGAGACATCTGCTTCTTATAAAGATCCGATATGTGGCGCTTGTTTACGTTTGTGCAACCACTGCAGATTGCGTTTCGTTAGCTGCAAGAAATAGTGACATTTTTCTGAACACACCCAGCGCAGGTTGCCATTTTGTGGCGTTTCACATAGGATTCAATCACAAAAATTTGAGTGTCGTAATACTTCCGGCCTATGAGTAAACAGATTTTTACTTCTTCTTTGGTACTCGCCTGTGGATTTATCCTGCTTGTGACTCATTTATTTATATGCTGACGTAATAAAAACATTTTAATATGCAAATTTAATGCTTAGTTTTAAATTTTTTTATTGTTTAGGATTCAATGTAAGAGGAACCAGGTCAATCTCTTTAATGGAATGTCTCGTAAGTTAATTTTAAACACTGAAAAATACCTACAACTGACATAATTATATTTAATATTTCTAAGGAACACCATTTACCGAAGAGGGACGAGGTAACAGGGGAATGGAGGAGATTGCATAACGAGGAGCTAAATGATCTGTACTCCTCACCCAGTTCTGTGCGGGTGATAAAATCGAGAAGAATGAGATGGGCTGGGCATGTGAAGTGTATGGGTGAGGAGAGGGGGGTGTATAGGGTCTTGGTGGGGAAGCCGGAGGGAAAGAGACCACTGGGGAGACCTGGGCGTAGATGGGAGGATAATATTAGGATGGATCTCCAGGAGGTGGAATGTGGGTATATGGACTGGATTGGGCTGGCCCAGGATAGGGACAGGTGGCGGACGCTTGTGAGTGTGGTAATGAACCTTCGGGTTCAGTGAAATGCGGGGAATTTCTTGACTAGCTGCAAACTAGTTAGCTTCTCAAGAAGGACTTTGTACCATGAAGTAAGTAAGGAAGGAAGGGACACCATTTAGGATACGGTCTTTCATCGAATGCCCTTTAAATAACCTTTATATTTGGGTCGTCGGCTGTGTAAAATTTAACCTACCAGTGGAAGCTTCCATTTGGCGGTGTAATATTGTTTCCCATTTCTCTTAGACACCTTATTTTGATCCTAATTGTTTCTCTGTTATTTATATTTAATGACATAACCGCAGAATGTGGCAACGGTCACCTCTATATGATATCCACATATCAATGCTCTATGTGTTGGTGGTGTGATAATTGAGTTGAACTCTTAAAAGCTCGAGAAGCTTTGAACTATTTATTTACCTCTCGTTGAAATCCGACTTCGTGTGTTCAGGGTTAAGACCACAGACGTGCCAGTGCCGCTCATTTAGAAGCTGGAGTACATTCGTTATTCAAAAGCTTTGAGCATGCCATTTAAATATATGAGACGGGCCTTTTCCCCTACCATTTGCGCGTGATCGAGTAGCATTTCCAGCTTTGGAATGTAGGTTACGTTCTCCAAAGGGAATTCCCATCTACCGTACGTACGCCTCTTTTTACAGTAAGAAATTCCTTTAGTTTCAGAAGACCGTCTCCCCTCTCTCTTGTTTTACCCAGAAGGGCAAAACTCCAGGTCATCTTTACTTATAGCCCTTTCTCCTGCTACCTCCCTGACAGTCCTAACAGGCCCTTCTCATGTTCAGCCTAATGAAATCCCACCCCCAGCATCCTACAGAGGAAGTCGCGCATTACGACTGGCGGAGAACTCAGGAATCTCGGTGGCTAAACTGCATTCACAGGCATGTGCACAATCCAGAAAACCAGGAACCGCCGGCGGTTTCTCATCCATACATCATCAAGAGAGAATTAAGAAGGACAAAAACCAAAGCAATAGTGTTTTAAGTTAAAAGACCCTAAAATTACAAGCGCGATGTCTAGAAAGCCCCCAAAGATCTTTAGTGTGATACATTGGAAAATTATCTGTCCTACTTAGGGGTTAATTTCAAGGAAGGAGTTCTAAGGAATGGTGTCTTAATTTCATGTTGCGTTTTTATTTCAAAAGGATTTTTGTTTAAATACGTTCATCGCTGACATTTGAGAGACAATTGTGCTACTAAACAGTGATAAATTACGGGTCGTTAGGCTTGTTACTTTAAATTATTTTAAGAGTTTCTGATATTACCCAGTCGTGTTTCTTTTACTGTCTAATTAAAGGCAAGAGTAGGAGTGTTAAAAAGTACAACTCGATAACACTATATGGGAAAAAAGGGCAGAGCCCCATTTATTCTTTATCTTGTGATCATGTATGATGTATAAGGAAACAACGGCCGTTTATTGCAAGAAGGGTAAATACCATATTGATATAATGTGTTTTCAAAATTCAGGGTTTTTAGTATACTCGTAAATGAAACTATAGTAATTAGCGTCTATAAATACATAATCATCAGCTTGTATAATTATCAGCAAGATGTTTCGGTTTTTAAAAAACCAACTTCAGGCTGAATACAAATCGAGGTAGGAGATAAATGTTACAATACCATGAACGGATCTCCTTTTCCACCAGGTTATTTTAAGAGGTGCTTCACATTAAGAAATTTCGAAGATTTATAAAATCTGCGAACAACAACTTACTAAAAATCTGTAAAACAACAACTACACAACTTTAAAATTCTAAGTACTGTATAGAACAATGGAGGACTTGTGGAGTTGTTAAGATGTAGGGTAGCCGACGATTTATGGGTAGCGCGAATTTTTCTGACCGCAGAATTGTGATTATGTAATCAGTAACAACGTAATATTTATCGTATTATAAGAACGTGGGAAGTGTGTGACTAATCGGGGTAAATTATTGGTGGTGTTTACATTTTTACTGGTTTGTAGGTGTATACATACACCAGTAAAAGGTAAGTGCAATCCAATAATTTTATGTAAGAGGAGATCTCTTCTGTTCATGGCATTGTAACATATAATTGCTGTCTCAATTTGTATTCAGCCTGAAGTTTTTTAAATCGAAACATGTTGATAATTATTAAAACTGATGATTCATTATAAGTTGTGTATAGGCTAATTACTGCTGTTTCATTTACTAGTATATAAAAAATAACACAATGAAGATGCATTGCATAAAAAGGGTGTTTAGTGTTAAAGTGCTAACCACTAAGCTTTGAAGAAGTGGAAGGTGTATAGCTGCGTGCTAAACCGGCGAGAGGACTTATTGTCTTAGAATTTAGAGCCGGTGTTGCTGAATTGATGGTATTCTGAACCGAATTAGATGATTCTGAAGATGGAGCAGCTCGCCTGTCCGAAACGCAGGAACAAATGTGTCATGTCACACGGTAAAGACCCCAGACTCCTTTATCTGACTGAAGGGACTGTTTGTGGCTACAAGTTGAAAACATTGCCATCAGAGTATTTTTGTTATCGCCATTATCATCATCGCATCCATATTTGTTTATAAGAAATGTAATTTATTCTTTTTTCTGAGTATTATTTTCAATACAACTTTGCAAACTAAATCTCACATGACAAATAAACTAATTTCTTGTCCTACAGAAATGAATATCAACTACACACAATATCCAATACCAGAAGCCTAACTTTCCCCATCTGCTGCTGCTGACCGTAACATCACTCCCTTCACAAAAATCTTGTAGTCTCGAGGGAACATAGCAGGAAATGTTGCCAGCAGTACCCAAAGTCTGGACAATACATCTACTGAAATGGACTTAACTATTGATCAAAACATGTCTTTTTTGGTCTTTCTTGTTGGTGTTCGATTTCTCCTCTCCATACTGTTTCTTCCACCCAGCTGCCTTTCATTTCCTTTTGTTAGTGTGGGTATAGGCCTACGAATATTTTTGCGAATGCTATAGATGCAAAGTTCAACGTGACTGTTGCAATATCACGTACTTATATGCAGGTAGAGGTTTATTCACATAATATTATACCAAACACTATTTTAGTACTACAAGCGTGGTATTATAGATAAACCATGATTCAATAAAGTCAGATTTTTAAGATACACTGAATTTCACATGCATTTCCTACCTTACACTTATGTGCTAATTGTCCCATTCATCCTATTCTCCAAGATTTGAGCATCTTAACAATATTTGACGAGTAAAACTTATGAATTTCCACATACAATTATACTCTGTCTTGTGTCAAAATATTTCTGGGCCCTGTTCTTAAAATACGGTTAATTCTAAAATGAGCCATCCCCGTTGTGTGCGTATATATACAATAGGTGTGGGTATCAGTCAATAACACAACAATATCTAAAAAAAGGTGTTTAATAATGGATGAAGTAAACTACATGTTTCGACTTAATGTGGCCATCATCAGGTTTTCATCCGAAAGTATGGTGGTAATGCTTTACAGGATTGGTATGGTTACGTCACGATGGTGAGATCTCAGCAACTGTGATGTTTGTTACATGCTATTTTTAAGGGGCACAGGGGGGGATATCTGTGATGTGCGCTATCCTGGGGTGTGCAGCTCAAGTCACCTACCCACACACACTAACCCGCATCAGCTCTTATTCTTTGGTTTTTCTCCTCTCCACAGAACCCATAACAAAAGCCCACCAGCAGTAGACATCGGATATGGACAAACAGTAGCTGGA
>Ga0131853_10012867_pt1 | contig 15338 bp, 9 predicted proteins | sample TergutLab28metaG_FD_92764 | JGI IMG/M metagenome (GOLD analysis project Ga0131853, IMG submission 92764) | Labiotermes labralis P1 segment gut microbial communities from Petit-Saut dam, French Guiana - Lab288 P1 (version 2) (version 2) | ecosystem: Host-associated > Arthropoda: Insects >...
CCAGCAGAACCAGCGCAGCACACCACATGCAGTAATACGTCTTGTTCTCCTGAAGATGGGCATAATGATGCCCGAAACATGTTGAGATATTGTTAAAAATAAACATCTGTTGCATCTTGTTGTTTTTCTCTATCATTTCACAAGAAATACTGTATTAATACACAGTGTCACATTTACTAAGCACATCTTTACTGCAACAGAAGCTTACATATGCCACGGAATACTGTCACAGGTGCCTAACTCAAGGCAGTGATACAGAAGCTGCTATAATATCAGAGAAAGAACTGTAATGTGACAGAATATAGAGAATGTGAGAGAAAAGACTACTTTATAAAACTGAACAACACAGGCAATGCAAATACAACAGAACAATGGGAAGCATTCACATAACCATCATTGCTGCGGAAAAGCCATAATTATGACATACTATGAGTGTGTCTGTAGCCTTTGGTATCAAGAATGCAATGAACATGCACTGTATTATATTGTCATCTGTGGCCTGTCTAAATCTACAACATTTTTTTCCAAATTACCACACAACAGCACAATTTTCTAAACAAGTTACTTAAAGAAAATGCACACTGTTATTTTCTCTGCGACTTGTGTCTCAAACATCTCTCATTCTAAGAAGAATTCAGCAAGATGTCATAAAATGTTCATAGGTCTTCATGTCAAGTATTGGTTATTCTTGTCAGGTTCTAATCAAACTTGAATTCTATTAACAGATTTTCTGGGGACTGCAGTAGCACAGTGGTTAAGGTGCTGTGCTACAAATCAGAAGGATGCTGGTTCGATTCCAGATGGTGTCACTGGAATTTTTCATTGACATAATCCTTCCGATCGCACTATAGCCCTGGGGTCGACTCAGCCTCTAACAGAAATGAGTACCAGGAATATTTCCTACGGGTAAAAAGCAGCTGGTGCGTAAGGCTGACAACCTTACCACCATTCTGGGCCATTGTCATGTACTCTGGGAACCTTAACTCCCTGGAACCCTCTGGGCCACTCCAGGCCTGTAATGGAACTGATTTACCTTTTAACAGATTTTTTTAACAAATCCCACTCATTAAACATCATGAAGATTTATTCAGTGGGAACCTATCTGTGCCATGCAGAGAGACAGACGGATAAACACACAGGCATGACAAAGTTCACAGTCACGTTTCACAATTTTGCTAATGTGCCCAAAATATGATTTTCAGAGCACTAACTGCGCACTCCTGTGACATGTGATCAGTCCAGACGTTCAGTTTTACATACAATCCACATAGTCCATCATAAATATAAGCCAAAATTTAAAGACTTATGGGTATTCATTTCCTCTCAAGCTTCAAAACATTATAATTACCTCAAATTACCTACAAAAATATTTGTTTGCATTTCACTTATACAGAATAATGCTAAGAACCAATTAACTTTATGGATAAGAGTCCTTCTTCAGGGAGGAAAAAATTTGGTATGTAAGTGCTTAAGATTAACTTTAACAGTAATCTCCCACCCACATCTAGGTCTTCTTAGTGGCTGTTTTCCTTGAAATTTCCCCACCAAAGCTCTGTATGCATTTCACTTCTTTCATAAATGCCATATGCCCTGCCCATCTCATCCTCCTTGATTTGGTCTGTCAAAAAATATTTATACAAAACATAAAGCTGTTCATTACACAATTCCCATGAAACTCCTGTTACTTCCCCTAACCCCTGCCGAATATCTTCCTCATTACTAGGTTCTCAAATGCCCGCAGCCAATATTCTTCTCTTTAAAGTGAGGCCCAATTACACCTCCATATAAAATGATTTGCAAAATTATGGTTCAGTATGTCCTAATTTTTATGTTTTTTTTTTATACCAGATGGAAAGATAAAATATTCTGAGCTTAAAGGATGCCCTTTATTTGACCTACCCTTAATTCCTTCATACATGTGATATTTGTAAATGTCATATCCAAATGTTCAAACTTAACCACATTTTCAAAACATTTATTACTCTGACTAGCTTTACATATGAAAAGGAGCAAACCAACTCCAAAACCCCCAGCATATGTTTTTATTTCCAACAAATATGACTCACACATGAACATTTGTGCAATCTGTTTTGGCATGACTTAATCTAATACACACATTTTTGTTGCTGCATTCAACTCATCTGAATATTAAGACTACAGTCTTCTGGAATATAACATCATTGAAAGCACCAGGTAACCACCAGTGTTTTGGATAAACCACCTACTTCCGTCTTCATTTTAGAAAAGTGAGTCAGTATTCCTCAATGAAGACAGCACACATTCACTACCATGGCACCTCAAATTTCATACTCACCTCAACGCATTTCCTCTTGAGTGGTTCCTTGTCCTCTATTCCACTGCAGCCATCACTTTCAACATCTTCCTCCTCCTCCTCCTCCCCATCATTATCATCATCATCCCCATCACTTATATAATCTTCCTTATCATCATCCCCATCCAACTCTTCCAAATTATCCAATTCTGTACCTTCACTTCCTTCATTGCCATCAACATCATCAAAATTATTTTCTTTTGACATTGTAAACTGTTAACATAATGCAATACACACAACAATCAAATTCAATACAAAAGCAGTAGATATTACATCATACTTTGTGACTATTCACATTGCTAGAAACCCTTATCCAGAATGGTTTGAACTGTGTATGACACCAAGAGTACTGAAGAGAGCCACAAAAATGCATATTATATTTACATTACCATTTTCATTAAAATCAACTGTTTTGGGTAATGCAATAATAGTATTCTGTGGTGCCATGGTGCCAGCAAATGAAGATTTCTAAAAAGTTACAACTTAAAATATAACTATGTAGGGTCTCTATTCTACATTTATGCAAAATTTTGTTGCACAGTACTGAAATTCTAACCAAAGCACCAACATAACATAATCTAATGACAACAAATTCACCTAAACAAAATTTCACCCAAACCAATTGTGTTCAAATTATTTCAGGACAAACAACCATACTTCACCCTCTGGTCCATTCACAGCTACATTTTACATAAACATCCCAGTACTCTACCTCTACTTTACACGTGGGTACTTAAGTGCATGTTTATAATCTGAATGAATGGTTCGCTATAAATTACAGCTATGAAATCACCTTTTTATTTTGTTTCATGTTGAATCCTAGATCCTCCTCAACTTTCTTATCGCACCTTCAAGCAATTACAAATTATTTTAGTCACAAAAGTACTGGCAATCGTAACACATATATCACATACCCCTCCATCCTGTTTACCGCCATATTTGCTCGGATTTGCCCACAGATCATGTAAATCCGGCGCTGCCGATCACAGGTTACAACACACGTTGCCAACTGTTGCAGATTAACTGATCTGTGCAACACGCTAGAAAATGAACTACACCGCCATCTGCGATGGGGACCTCCGAGTCGACAGCCTGTCCCCTGATGATAACTTATGGAACTATTAAGCACCTTGCTAAAGCAAGCTACAATACCACAACTTCCCAACCACTAGATGATCTGTGCTCTCCTCCGCCCCTACTAACCGCCCACAAAACAAATGCACTAAAAACTATAACGGACGCCAAAATTGTATCATTCATTAGAAACTATGTACATTTATTGCGCAATAAATATACCTTATTTTAGATTATAACCATCATGATGGTAACAACCTACACGGGACCATTCATGATTCATGAATCACACGACAGAGCGCAACTCAGACTTTCGTTCAACTAGCCAGAGCAGTATATGCTAGCGTGTTTTACGTTTGTTTCCAGCATTCTACAGATAGGACATAATATATACATATTCTATGTCTGGGCTGGCCAACATGCTGCCCATGGGTCGCATGCAACCCTCAAGGAAATTATTTTCAGGCTCCATCACCTGAATATTTTCAATAATATGACTTAACATACTAACAAACAAACGTAATGTAATGAGGTCTAGGGAACATAATATGGCAACTTAATTTCCAGAGAAAATGTTTAGAATTGATAACTTATCACTCTCAAGACAGGATAGTGGAAACCAATTTTTCTTTATGCTTTCCAATATATCTATCTAGACACAAAGGCAGCCCTCGGGCGACACTTTACGAATTGTGGCCCTTCAGTGGATTGAAGTTGCCCAGCCTTATTCTACATATTTGCTGCTAGACCACCTCCTTATTGAATGCGTTTTTAAAATGGTTTTTTCAATGGCCCTGATGCCATCAGGCTTATTTAATGTTGAGTTTTTGGTTACCATAACTTTTGAATGGAAAAACTCTTCATCCTAATGGTCAAATAGCTCATGTGATGTAACCTGCGCACTAAACAGGAATGAATACACAAATACGGCCTGTACAAGGGTGCACTTTACCTTTTTTACTTTGCCAGAAGCACCTTGTTTATTCATTTTTGGATATGTGGACAGCCACATGCCCTCCGTGAAGTCCAGACAACAGAAAATCATGGGAACATTATGCATACTGGAGGTAATCAAGGCTGCAACTTCTGTACTTGGCAATATTTTCTTTGAAAGTTGATCTATCAAGATTTCCAAGGTTTCGGCTTGGTGGACTAAAGATATTGTGTGTTATACCATTCAGTGTGGTTAGTGGGATCACCAGAAGTAATGGTAATTACACTGCAAGATATGATGTTCCCAGTGTTCCACATCTTCTAGGGTGGCAGCAGTCTTGTCCCACAACATGTAGTCACCATTTCAGAGTGTCCTGCCATTGTCATTAGAATCCAGCAGTTGAAAGTAGTGCCAGGGGACATGTGCGTACATTATACAGCTGTGGCTATGGAGTAGACACCCAGTGAGAGTGGCTGCACTGTACACCAGGAAGAACCACAGGAATGATGGTGAGGAACATCTAGGACCCAGCTCAAAATTGTATGAGCCAAAAGGGTGACATGAATCAAGTTCCATTCTTAAGGCCCACAAATATTAGCCACCTCCCACACACACAGTTTAGATGCACAGGATCTGAGCACCCCTGCCACTAATACCCTCTCAGCTATCTTAAATGCCTAAAAACATTTGGCTCAAATTGTTTAAGTCTCCAATATCAAATTACATGAAAATCAATCCCATGGAAGCAAAGTTGATACAAGCAAAAATTTCATGCTAAGTAGTCTTACCTCCTCAAACACAGCACAGATATGGTCATTATGCTTACCACGTGAATCTGTGTAACGAATATGCGCGTGCACGCACATGTGTGTGTACCACTTGAATTTGGAAAGAATTGCCTTCCATCCTTTTCTTAAACAGGGGTGAGCAGTGCAAGAGGTTGGATTCAAAGTGGGAAACCCTCTCATATACAGGGCGGTTCATAATGTACTCCAGGATTACATAAATTTATTATAGGAAAACCGTAGGACACGTATTTACGAAACCTGTACAGACAGAAGGAACAATCCAAAAACTTTTTTCCCAGTAAGTTGTTTTTCATCATAGTTCACATTTCTGCTGCTAGGCAATGCAAGTGTATGTAGTGAGAAAATGGCCACTCCAGGGGAGAAGTCAAAACGACTTGAAATATCACATGAGTAAGTCTGTGGTTACTCTGCAACGTGCATTTCGTGCAAAGTATTCGTCCCACCATTGCCACATGACCTCACTGACCTAAAGGCATGGATCATTGCAGCAGTGAAGAATACTGAAGCACCCATGCTGGCGAGTGTGTGGCAAGAACTTGAATATTGTATCGATGTGTGCCATTGTCACCCATCGTGCACACAATGAACACCTCTAGTTGTCAAAAAAAAACTTTTTCAGTTTTCCTGTGGCTGTGAACAATTCCATTAAGGTAGGTCCTTTGGTTTTCTTGTTATAAACATTTGTAATCATGGAGAACATTATGAAACACCCTCAATTTTTACTCATGCATATGAGGACAATTTAAAGGTGGTTTTGTGTGTTGTGCAATGTATTATGTGTGATGCACATCATAATACATTTATATATTGAAACTACAACTGTTCACAGTTTGATTATTTTTCTGTACCTTACCAATAATAAATGAACACAGGTGTTGGTTTATAGTTAAAAAAATGTACTAAGTGATCATCTTATTTACTTCTGTAATGTGATAAATAGTGTGCACATTATCACCTATAACTACATTCAAATTTACATTAAAAAAGGGGACATATACATTATTTATGTACCACACATAACAATTACAATTTACAGTAAGAAGTGCTAGATTAACATACTTCATATCAATCATGGCAAGTTGCAGTTGCACAATACTACCTGAAACAAATACTGTTTTCATTTCTAGACAAAAGTTAAATGACCTTTCTAGGAAACAAAACATTTAACAGAAGTATAAACATAAATTATTCTGTCACCGTACACTGATATGGCTTGTATGTACATGTACATTGTGCAGTACCTTCAGTTTCATATACTTCACAGACAACAACACAGTCTATAATCTTCCACACATACGGAAACAACTTGGCATTTCTAGCGCCAAACAACTAATCTTTGGTAATGGGAAAGCTACAAAATACACACAGAATAATAATACTAAAGCAGCTCAGTGCTCCCTTTCTATACAGTTGGTGACTGCATTAAAGACAGCAATGGCCATAACCATTTTGAACTGTATCTTCTACAGTAATACATACAAAGAAATGCAAATCAGTACAAAACAGAGTGCAGAAAGTAACAAATATCATACTTGATTTAAAACGATGAACTGCTACAAAGTAAAGATATGACCGGTAAATGTAATGTGAATATTACCACACTTATCTGTAATCCAATTCTCTCTAAAAGAATTTTTTTATACCACCAGACAATTGTATTTTGACTACAGAATACTGAATGCCACCAGCTTTCTTTTCGATAAATGCAAACAAACATTACAGAGTTGACCACCATCTCAAACAGTTAACTGCCAGATTGCTGTAACCACATGAGAAAATACCAGCCAAATATTGTGTCCACATAATGTGATAATAAGACAACTGTTCAAGCCTTTTCCAATTTATAACTAAACTGTGTAAATAATCCTGTGTGGTATGAAGTTCAAATCTCTGGCCACAGTTACATCAAGGCGGTGTATTTATTAATACAGGCATTTCCAAGGTTTCCAAATTGTGTGACTGATGTATGTGATAATTTGTGTATTTTTGTCTAATATTTAGCTAGACAATACAGTGATGTGTATCATGACTAACCATGCAAGGAGTGTGCACTACATCTGCATAGCAGACAGGTAATACTATCAGTTACGTTAAAAGATTCACCACTTCCCTCCCTACTTCGAAACAAGAAGCAGAATGCCATTCAACAGCTGTTGAAAAATGGGTGCAATAAAGTAGCACTGTCTGGTTGCTATATGCTGTACAGCTGAAAGTACAGCTGCAGAAAAATACTGTGCCCAGTTATGATTCTGTTAATTTTCAGCCAATGAGTGAAGTCAATCTCACAGACACCATCCACCACAGACATATGTTCGTTAACCCAAACGACCAGCCAGTAGGTACCGAGTTGGACATTTTAATGAAATTGGATACATGGTGTTGATTATTGTAGCTTCACAGTACTGATAACTAATGTGGCAAAAGCACAATATCCTCATGGTTCAAAAAGATGTGGCATTATTTTGGCAAAATGAACTAAAACATTACAACATTTCTGGACTTCTTCTATTATTCCACATCTCACAGGTTTCTTCCATGAAGTTTTCTTCTGTAAATAATCAAAGTCTTGAAAACAAACATTAAAACTTAATAATTGCACTCTAGTCACACAGGAGGATACTCAACACTCTATATGTATCTACTGACTGGATGGACATACTGTGTGATACCAAAATGTCAGCTTTAGGTGGCCATCAATGGGACATACAAGTTCACAGTACATTGCATTGGATTCCATCAGACATGCTCTGTTGTACAGACAGATACGACTAACAGGACTGCAGACTGGGCATCTCAACATGATGAACTCTTCAGTTCACTCAGTTCTGCCAACAGACGAGCCCCATTCTTTCCTTGCTGTAATGCGTATCGGTCCTTCAGGGTGGTCAAAGCTGACATGAGACGATTATTTGCAGCATCTAATGCAGCGATCTTATGTTCTTGTGCCTCTATGACCCTCTGCTTGTGCGATAATGCATCAGACATCTTTTGCTGTTCACGGCGAAGCTCTTCCTCAACAGAGATTAACCTAAAATTCAATCCATCAAGTGACTTACTTCAAACCTCACCTAATTTACATATAGCATGACTGCACATGGTATAATCCAAGATGGATAATACTTTACCAAGGTGTTCTTTACTGTCAGAATGCCATACAATGTCACTGTACATGCATAAATGCTCACAGTAAAAGTACGACCTTCTTTGCACAGATGTTCACGAAACTCATGAATGCAGATCTCTTACACCACACTGCACAATAAATACGGAAAGTAAGACGTACGGTCATTTATGCCCTTAAGTAATGTAGGCTTCCATAAAGATGTTTTCCATCAAACATTCTGACCGAAATAACAGATGCTCCTAAGGAAGGCATGGCTTCCATTGAGCCAATATCCACAAAACAACTGTTTTCAAGGAACCTCTATATACAACCTTCACTCTCATTTCTCTTCAGTCATCTCCTTCCTATTCTTAACCACACCACTACATCTATGTTTGAGGGAAGGGAGAAGGAAACAGGGTAGGTAAGGTGGAAAACAAAGAGGAAGACAGAATAAGCAAGAGGGCGCCAATATGGGAGATCAAGTTGACCATGGGTCAAGGAAACAAAGACAGAGGCCAGACTCAAAGAAAACAATGAGAGCATGTGGGTGCACACAATACAACAAGCCAGGGACTATAAGATGACAGGAGCAGAGGACAAGGTTTGCTGGAGTGGAACAGGAAAAGCAGGCAGGGTGCTGAACAGTGTATCAGGGCAAGGGAAGAAGGAAGAACCGACCGTGAAGGATTGGGGCCAGGAATAGGATTATGGAGTAGAGATATATGCAAGGGAGTTGTGAAGTATTCAGAAAGTAATGTTTCAAAACAATATTATTTTAGTCTATACGGCAGAATAATTTTTTCACAAAACTGCCCTCGAAATCAACACACCTATCCCACCAGGCCACAAGTTCCTGTATGCACAACAAGCAGTATAATCAACATCCCTTCTGGATACTTTCTGATTCGTCCACATAGTACTCCTGGTGAGGGAAAGAGGACTGCAACAGATTACAGGGTAGCTGAGGTCCCTAACAACACAGCTGAGTTGACATGGTGTGACTGCCGCTAGGCTCACCACTACATGTACTTTCTTGAATGTGTATTCAAAGCTTGTCACTGTCAACGTTCTGGATATAGTTACAGACTGCTCCGTGGTGTGTGCATGGTGAGTGCCCTCTCAACAGCCTGGTTCTCCACCCTTGCATCAACAGCTGACAATTAATGCAGTCACTATTGTCTGGACACAGGAAAGGTGGTTCTGAAAGAGTAGGAAGTTACGACGAGAAAGAGAAAACAGTGTGAGGAACAGGAACTAGTCAGACAATCTCCAGGGTAGAGGCATAACACAGCAGGCGACAGAGGATGGGTGTATGGACAGTGTAGGTCAGGAAGGTGGAGTCAGGATTACAGCACACTGCAGGCAATCTTGCAGAGAGAGAACACATTATAAAGAAAAGTAACATGTGATTAGGGACATCTACAACAGATGGTTGATGTAAGAAACACCAAGGAAATATACCAAGCCAACTTACACAAAAAATGACCAAAAGGAAATACCCAAGGCCAGATGGAAAGCAGAGACTAAGGAAGATGGGAATTGTTAATTGGAGACAAGTAGCACTGAACAGCGAGCAACTAAAGACACTTATCCTTCTTGGACAGTGGTGCCACAGAACAGAGGAGGAGGATGTGTGGTTAGAGGAACGGGGAGTAGTGGGCACACGAAATGAGTCAGGAGGAGGCCAGTAACTGGAGTATGAGGAAGGAGAGTAGTCAGAAGGATCTGAGGTTACCCAGAGGTTCACTTGCAACAGTATTACATTCGAGAGAGTCATGTCTCAGTTTGGGCTGGCGGAAGTCAATGGTGAAGGATGGAAATAGGCTAGAGAGACCAAAATGATGGATGGAAGTAGCTGCCTTTACAGTACATTTCAGTAGGGTTCAAGGATATGATGGAAGGTAGAGGGGTGGGGGTACCAGAGCTGTATTAATACCACAAATACTGACCTGGCAATGATGTTCTTCATGTTTGTATCTCCCTGGCCAGGAGATGGCGGGTCCCTCAGATCATGTGTTGAATCCTGCTCACTGGAATCAATATCTGGCGAGTCTGTGCCTGATCCTCGCTGCTGTCGGTCATGCTGCTTTTCTGCCTGTTCCAACTTCAGTTTCAGATGTTCTACATCCTTTTGCAGTCGTTCAATTTCTTGCTCATACTGTAACAAAAGAAGGTTTTTTCCCTCTTATGTTTGCCTCAATATACACACCCACCAACTCTGTAACATTAAAAATTAGCTAACAAGATTATGAAATTGATGGTGCCTATTTTTTTATGATTACCATACAAGTCCCTCTATTAAAAAAAAAAAAAATTCACTGTACAACAGCAAGCTTAGTTTGTTCTTCAGAAAATACAAAATAATGTCCAGCTAACACAGGCTATCACCTTCTTCAATTTATCTAACTCATATTTATGGACATCGAGGGACCGCGGTGGCACAGTGGTTAAGGTGCTGTGCTACAAATCGGAAGGTCGCTGGTTCGATCCCAGCTGGTGTCAGTGGATTTTTCATTGACATATAATCCCTCCGATCGCACCATGGCCCTGGGGTCGACTCAGCCTCTAACAGAAATGAGTACCAGGAGTATTTCCTGGGGGTAAAGGGGACCAGTGCGTAAGGCTGACAACCTACCACCACCCTGCACCGTTGTCATGAAATCTGGGAACCTTAATTTCCTGGAACCCTCTGGTCCTATCTATTTATGGACATCATGTGTACAATCATCTTTCAGAATAGGACTACAGCAAAGAAACAGGTTTTAAATATGTGAATTTTACAAGTGGCAGTTTTCTATTGCCATTATCAAGAGCAAGAAAAAATGTGTTACTGAACAGCCACACTGATAACTCTGCTTGTCCTCATTCAGAACATGCATTAACAAACGTGGCAAAAGCCTGCTGGTACAGGTGCAAAGCCATATATGCTACCTGTGACAGCAACCATGAATTCTTTATTCCTGAACAGTTCTCAGTTAGACTTGAAAAAGCAGGGTTAATGAGATATGACGATGAAGAAGAGAAGCAGGAGGAAGAGGGGAGGAGGAGGGAGGAGAAGAGGAAGAAGGAAGAGGAGAAGAAGAGATAAGGAGAAGGGGAGAGGAGGAGGAGCAAGATGGAGGAAGAACAGAAGTTAAGTACCTGCTCAATATTCCTGGGGCTTCGAACTTTACTGCGCTGCTCATGACAGCTATAGTCATCTGACGAGTCTGACAGGTCTCGAGTAGAGTCGAGAGATAGCCGCCGCCTAAGTTTTGCGCAGCATGCAGAAACAGGCTGATCTGAAAACAAGAAGTGTCCACATGCATACATTAATTAAGGCGAAAACAGCACTTTACAAAATTCAACATTAAAGTCTATTATTTCCGTTACTTGATAGTGTTTAAGTGAAATCACAGGAAATGAAGCTGCTAATGGAGGCATATGGCCTAAGCCACAACTAGGGCAACAGAAACGTTGAGCTGGCTGGGTGTATGATCAGTGTAATGAGACAGAAATACTTAATGCATAAATTCAAATGCAGATGTGTATGGCAATAACGTTTGAACACCTGATACACTTTGGGGTATCAGATGGCTTAAGATTCAGTGATGCTGAGTCTACTCCAGTAGTTAACATGACTCAATAATCAGAAAACTCAAAGGCAACAGTGTATTTGGAAGACCTATGGAAAAATGAGAGATATTACTGAAACTGATCCTACAGCATTGTTTCAAAGATGTGGACTGAATTTATCTGGTTCAGGATGGGGGTCACAGGCAAAGCTTACAAGAACATGGTAATGAACCAATTTAATTCCTCAAAGGTCAGCAACTTACCCACAGCAGAGTTGGTTACCTAAATAAATTATTGCTCAAACAGTAAACCCCATTTCAATGTAACACAGGTTTGATTATATCACACTCAGTGAAAATAAATCTGCTACATTTGATTCCACCTGTATCTGATTAGAATGACAGTTTCCATAAGTCAGATGCTCTATCACAAATCGGCAATTACCTGGATTGTTGGAACATGTATGAAGGTGTGTTTGTAAAACGGCAGTAGCCTGACCATTTGTGCTACGCCAGTTGCTCCTCTGGGCACACTGTGGGTTTGTACGTGGAGCTCGTGATCCTGGTGAGAACTTGTGAACCAGTGGAGGTGTGGGCGTCGAAGGTGAAGGAGATGCATCCACTACACCCGCCCTTTCCAACGTTCCACCACCACCATTTTCCTCTGAAGATGAACTGCAAGAATGACGCCGACGAGTATGGCGATGTCCATTCAGGGCTGCCATCTGTTGTTGCAATTCCATGTGATATACTGGATTGGTGAAAGCCAGTGGGGCTGATGCTATTACGCTGATATTATTGTTGTTATTTACAGCATTGTTTACTTGTGCAGAATTGTTGTTGTTGTTTGCAATGGTAAGATCGACAGGACTTGAGCTCTGACTGTAGGCAAAACTCTGATACCCGGACGAAGCGACATTGGAGAGTTGTGAAATTGATATCTGACTGCCCTTATTGGTATTGTGTTCTGATAGAGCCTCATCATCTGCATACCGCAATAAATCAGACAGCTCATCCAAGTTCCCATTCCCATTTACAGAAGCGATGTTTCCATTTAGACCATTAGCGATGGAAGAAGACCGTCCACTCCGCTGCTGCAGGCTGCCAGGTGGGAGGCAATGAATGCCACACTGGTGTGGAGCCGGGCTGGGGCTGCGATAGGCTGGAGGTGGATCACAGTATTCATCGCCATGACTGGCTGATGTCATCGTCAGTTTGGGCAGGAATGCATTACGAGGCAGCGTTGATGCTCGGGGTACAACTGGTGAACGCGAGATGTGGCCTGAGCTTGTGCCGATCATGGAGCCACTCATCTCACTTGTAGGATGATGATGATGGTGATGATGATGATTAAGATGATTATGGTTATACTGATGTTGCTGTTGTCCGTTGTAAAACTGACCCGGAACATTGCCATTGCAGACTGTGGGGTCATTAAACCTGCAAAGCAAGTTAAGCTGCATTCATATCCTTTTCTTTAAAAGGTACTGCAGTCAACTGTACAATGTTCAACTTCTAACAGTCAAGCAACACGGTACAGCATCTGCTGATGTGCAGTGCAGTCATAATTTGGTATTATGAATGCACATTCTGTTGAAAGTAAAATGCTGAATAAAATAATCTGCATTACATTAAGCATACTTATTAGTGCTAACAACTTAAATTTTGAAAAATGTTTCACCCTTGTATATACTTAATGAGGCTTTTTCTAAAACACATTTCTGCCTTTCAATAATTATGGATGAAATTAAACCTAAATTAATTACTAATTAACTTCAGTAGTGTGTCAATACTAAATTCTGAAACAACCTTTTCTTCCAGAATGAAGCCGATCAAAACCAGATCAAATATCATGTGCAATTCAGCGCTGTGCTGTGGATGTTTGAGTTATGAAGACTCATGTCCACATCAGATCCCCCAAACATAAATCTTCCATGCCACCACTACAACCTCTCATGTATTACATATATATATATAACAACCATAAATTTTCAATATTTGTGTATAGTACAATTAATACCTGAAAATGTTCCTCTGCAGGGCCTGCAGTGCTGGTTCCGAATTCCTGTTGCCTGAATCACACTGTGCCGGTGACGGTACAGTGCCAGGCAATGGAGGTGAACTATGCTGACGGATCAATCCTGCCGGCTGACTCTGTGCCAGTCTCACTCTGTCAAGGGCCCGTGTGAGCCGCTGGAATTCTCCATTATGCCCAGGTCCAAGTTTGCCCACACATTCATACAGCAGAGAAGCCAAGAGACTTAACTGCTTCCCTAGATCAATGTAGCCATCAAATTCTAGGCAGTGTGGAGATGGGAAGTCACGCTGTACACGTGTCTACAAACACAAACACAACTTCAACTGTACTGTTTATCACTGTAGAGGTGTACTGGTTATTTTTGTCACCAGATAAGTACACCAGTTGGTTACAATCCAGCAGTACTTGTGTGCAGGCTTCAAATCATTACATAAAGTGAAGGTGGGTGGGTACCTTATTACACACTAGTACAGTGTTTTATGTTGTTTGTATGGAAATTACACAATAAAAAAACCAGGATTAAACTAAAAACTGTGTACAATTTCTCAGTTTGTCACTGAATTAAAGACAGGTTTCTCTCAATCCTTGGAATATACCTTGTGGTCACAATTTCCACAGACACAAATTATGCCAACACATGTAACCAAATATGTACATCTAGTAAAAATACTCTTTGTTTAACAAACATAAAAGATATGACAACAAAAAAAATCTTTTGAATGCATTGAATCACAAAAACCTGCACTTCATTACCACGATCCAAATGTCTGTCCGTTCAGGTAATAATTCAGTCTTGAAATACAGCTGCAGAGGGGTGATAAAATTACCACACTTGCCTTGGATAAAAAATATGGTCTTATTTTATTTCTCTGGTACCTAACAAATGTAGGCTTCTCTTAAATAACATTTAAGAACATATCACCTAGTCAGCATGCTTACATTATCAACACAATTATTAAAGCAACAGTTCAAAAGTAAGCTGTATTGAATAAGATAATTCTCCACATAATCAATTAAGCTCTTGTCTTATGCTGAAAACTTTTTATTTGTTGGGGTCACATTAGATGAGCTCTTCTTGGGTGGGGACAAATTAATAAACATCAACTTTAGCCATTGCACCGTACATGTTCACTTCCATACATGGTACTTAGAAACTTACTGCACCACCAAGCAGACATATCCACGACTTCAGATACAATTTTAAGACTGCTCTAGTGGACAGAGGGAGGAACATCATACATATACAATTAGTATGGCAATATATGTGCGTGGCACTTACTGTCAAACACAACTATTTTATTGGCTAATTATTGGAAGGTTTACAACTACATGTTTCGGCCCTATTCCTGGGCCATCATCAGGTTGTAACACGAACCTAGAGTAGGCTATATTACATGCTACTTATTGGTAATGGGTGTTTTGGAGAGCTCTCCCTATTACTGTGTGTTATCATGGTATGTGTATTTTTTCTCATTCTATATATAATAATAC
>Ga0131853_10012868_pt1 | contig 15338 bp, 7 predicted proteins | sample TergutLab28metaG_FD_92764 | JGI IMG/M metagenome (GOLD analysis project Ga0131853, IMG submission 92764) | Labiotermes labralis P1 segment gut microbial communities from Petit-Saut dam, French Guiana - Lab288 P1 (version 2) (version 2) | ecosystem: Host-associated > Arthropoda: Insects >...
CCAGCTCGCTGTCCGGCACGTCCAGCCGTAGCTCCCGCCGCGGTATGTCGATCACGATCGTGTCTCCGTCGGCCGCGAACGCGATCACGCCGCCGCCCGCCGCCTCGGGGGAGATGTGCCCGATGGACAGCCCGGAGGTGCCGCCGGAGAACCGGCCGTCGGTGACCAGCGCGCAGGCCTTGCCCAGGCCCTTCCCCTTGAGGAAGCTCGTCGGGTACAGCATCTCCTGCATGCCGGGGCCGCCCTTGGGGCCCTCGTAGCGGATGACGACGACGTCCCCGGCCTCGACGCGGCCGTTCAGGATGCCGTCGACCGCGTCCTCCTGGGACTCGAACACCTTGGCCGGGCCGGAGAACGTGTGAAGCTCCTCCGGGACGCCCGCGGTCTTCACGACGGCGCCGTCGGTGGCGATGTTGCCGTACAGCATGCACAGCCCGCCGTCCTTGGAGTAGGCGTGCTCCGCGTCCCGGATGCAGCCTTCGGACGCGTCAAGATCCAGCGACTCCCACTGCGCGGACTGCGAGTAGCCCTTAGTGGTCCGGACCCCGCCGGGCGCCGCCCGGTACATCTCGTCAGCCTCGGGCACGGCCGAGCCGGACCGCAGGTCCCAGTCCGACAGCGGGTTCCCGTGCACCGTGTGCACCGAATGGTTGAGCAGCCCCGCCCGGTCCAGTTCCCCGAGGATCGTGTGGATGCCGCCCGCGCGGTGCACGTCCTCGATGTGGTACTGCGGCGTGTTCGGCGCGACCTTGCACAGGCAGGGGACGCGGCGGGAGAGCTCGTCGATCTCCTTGAGCCCGAAGTCGACGCCCGCCTCGTGCGCGGCGGCCAGCAGGTGCAGGATCGTGTTGGTCGAGCCGCCCATGGCGATGTCCAGGGCCATCGCGTTCTCGAACGCGTCCCGGGTCGCGATGTTCCGCGGCAGGACCGAGTCGTCATCGTCGTGGTAATAGCGCCGGGCGATCTCGGCGACCACCGCGCCGGCCTTCTCGAACAGCGCCCGCCGCGCGGTGTGGGTCGCGAGGACCGTGCCGTTGCCCGGCAGCGCGAGGCCGATGGCCTCGGTGAGGCAGTTCATGGAGTTGGCGGTGAACATGCCCGAGCAGGATCCGCAGGTCGGGCAGGCGGACTCCTCGACCAGGTCCAGGTCGGAGTCGGAGACCGACGGGTCGGCCGAGGCCACCATCGAGTCGATCAGGTCGAGCTTGTGCCCGCCCATGACGCCGGTGACGGCCTTGCCGGCCTCCATCGGCCCGCCGGACACGAACACGGTCGGGATGTTCAGCCGCATCGCGGCGATCAGCATGCCGGGCGTGATCTTGTCGCAGTTGGAGATGCAGATCAGCGCGTCCGCGCAGTGCCCGTTGACCATGTACTCGAGCGAGTCGGCGATGAGCTCGCGGGACGGCAGCGAGTACAGCATGCCGCCGTGGCCCATCGCGATGCCGTCGTCGATGGCGATCGAGTTGAACTCGCGCGGGATCGCGCCCGCGGCCCGGACGGCGTCGGAGACGATCCGGCCGACCTCGGCCAGGTGGACGTGGCCCGGGACGAACTCGGTGAAGCTGTTCGCGACGGCGATGATCGGCTTGCCGAAGTCCTCCTTGGCTACCCCGGTCGCGCGCAGGAGGGCGCGCGCCCCTGCCATGTTGCGACCGTGCGTGACCGTGCGAGACCGTAGTGGCGGCATAGCCGAACTCCCTCTCCGAAAAACCAGTGAGAGTTTCAGCCTACCGGCGTCACCTCACCATGCCATTCCGTGGGCAGCACGTCGCTGGCGGCCTCGTAGATCTGCTGGATCTGGCCCCGGGTCAGCGGGGTGACCTCGCGCCGCCTGGCCCGGCCGCGCAGGTACTTCTTCAGGTGGTCTCCGCTGAACACGTCGACGCCCCGGACCGGCAGCACGATCCAGGAGATCCGGGGGCCGTAGATCGCCAGCGCGGGCTGGACGGTGACCTCCATGCCGAGCTTGGCCGACAGGCGCTGGCTGGCCTGCCCGGCCTCCCAGTTGGCGTGCTCGAGACGTTCGGTCTTGCTCTCCGGGCCGACCCACAGCTTCTTGCCGTTGCTCTGCCGGATCGGCATGTCCTTGTCCCACTTCTCGGAGTCGATGGCGTAGACGCCGGTGGGACCGATGACGAGGTGGTCGATGACCTCGACGCTGTCCGGGATGGGCCGCTTGTGCAGGGCGATGTAGCCCGAGCGTTCCATGCTCGACAGCTGCTTCACCGTGTGCTTCTGCGCCCGGAGCGTGGCCCGGTCGACCGTGCCCTCCGGGGTGAAGGCGTGCGACTCGACGGTCCGGGACCGGTAGATCGTGTCGGCGATGCCCGCGATGATCGCGAGGGTGATGCCGACGGCCCAGCCCGCGATGATGGCGAAGACCACCCCGACGATGATGACGATCAGGACTCTGAGCCGCCAGTAGTGCATCTTCTGGTCCAGCGGCAGGTCCCGGAACCGGGTGAGCGGGGGCTCGCCCTCGCGGTCCGGCGCGGCTTCGTCGCCCGCCCGCCCGAACATTTTGCCGAACGGGCTTTCATTCCCGTCCCGCCTGCCGCCCGCTGGCCTCGAATCGGCAAGGAGCGACTTGTTCCAGTGCGGCTTAGGGCCGGCATCCAGCGGCGGGGGCGGCTGGGGGGCCGCCTCCTGCACCAGGGTCTCCGGCTCTTCGTCCTCCGGGGCCTCCGGGTCCTCCGCGGCCGGGGCTTCGTCCCGCGGTGTCGTTTCGGCCGGTTCCTCCCGGGCCGCCGGTTCCTCCCGGGCCGCGGGCTCCTCGGCGGGAGGCGGCCGCTCGTCGTCGGCGAGGCCGAGGATTCCCTCCAGCCCGCGTGGCTGCACCTCGTACGAGATGCCGGCGGTCTCGTCGTATCCGCTGTCGTCGTCGGGGTTCGTGTTGTCGTCGCCGTCGATCACGCTTCCGGGCACGATCTTCATGCCAGGGTGCTCAGGCTCGGCTGTCTCGTCGTTGACGGGTGCCACTTCCTCGTTGATCTCCGTCTCGGCGGCATGGTCGTCAGGACTGGGTTTTTTCGTCCGGGGCCAACCCATCCATCTCACCACCTCAGCGTACCGATTCCGGTGCTGGGAGCACCGGCGCGCACTTGCGCGCCGTTAAGAATTGTCCCCGGTGGCGGGGGACTTTATAGCGGACATTTAACGTATCTGGAGCGTCGTCAAGGAAGATTTCCGCAGGAATCCGACGGAGAAGGTGCGCCCGGCTACCACTGCGGTTCCCGGAGCCAGGTGGTGCCCGCGCGGACCAGCATGCCGCGGCCGTGGACGCCGGCCTTGCGGCTGATGTTGTGCAGGTGGGTCTCCACGGTCCGGGGGCTCATGGTCAGGGCGCCGGCGATCTCGGCGGTGGTCCGCCGTCCGGCGGCCAGCGCGAGGATTTCCCGCTCCCGCGGCGACAGGCCGGCGTCGGCGCGCAGCCGGGCGAACAGCCCGGCCCGGTCCAGCGCGACCACGCCGGAACGGTGCCAGGCCCGCTCGGCCAGGCCGGCGGCCTCTTCGGCCCGGCCGGCCCGGCGCAGCAGCAGGCACAGGCTCACCTCGGCCCGCACGGCGTACAGGACCGCCCCGGCGGCGGCGAGGTCCCGGGCGGCGTCCGCCAGCGCGGCCTCGTCTCCCGCGGCGGCCGCCGACACGTAGCCGGCCAGCGCCGGGAGCAGCCGTCCCTCCAGGCCGGGGGCCAGGCCGCGCACGCCGGCCGCCCGCGCGGGGTCTGCCGCGCGCTCGACGGCGTCCGCGGCGAGGAAGACGGCGCTGGCCAGGTATCCCCGGTCGATTCGCTCGTCGACCAGCGGCCACAGGTCGAGGGCGTCGTCTCCGAGCGCCGAGGTGAGACCGTGATGGTCCATGCTCGGGTAGGGGCCGTGCCCCCCGGCATCGGCCGCGGCGGCCTGGGCGGCGAGAACGCGGGCGTACTCCGTCCGGCCCTGGATCAGGGCGATGATGCCGCTCAGCACGAGCACGCCGGCGTGGTACGGGTCGTGGTAGGAGGCGACGGTGGCCGACGACAGGGCGCCGAACAGGACCTCGGAGCCTTCGGCCAGGCGGCCCGAGAGGCCCAGCGCCAGGCCGGTGATGTACGCGCGGGCCTGGACCAGGCCGGGATCGCCGGAGGAGGGCAGGTCCTGGTGGGCCTGGGCGGCGCCGGCGTCGAGGTCTCCCGCCAGCACGGCGCCGAGCGCGCCCAGCAGGCGGGCCTGCCCCCGGGCGACCCGCCCGTGCGGACGGAAGCCCCGCAGCAACCGCAGTGCCTGACCGGTCTTCCCCGCGGCCAGCAGCAGTTCGGCCCGCAGCACGCGCAGGAGTTCCGTCCGGGGGGAGTCGCCGCGGCCCAGGTGCGACAGGTCCGGGACGCGGTCGCGCAGGAACGTGACGTGGGCCCGGGTGACCTCGAAGAAGTCCCGGTAGCCGGGGAGCTTCCGGGCGATGTCGTCCAGGGCGGCCAGGGCCCCGTTCAGGTCGCCCTGATCGGCGGCCTTCCAGGTGGCGTACCAGGAGTGCACCCGGGCCGTGGCGAAGGAATCATCGGCGGGGGTGGCGGTCATGACCTGCTCGACCTGGCGGGCCGGGACCCCGGCGTCGCGCATCGCGATCAGGAGGGGCATCGCGGTGTCCGGCCCCGGTCCGGCCTCCCAGTCGCCGGTAAGCCGGATGACGTCCCCGGCCGCGTCGTAGACCGCCCGCTGGTTGTGGACGGCGGCGTCCGCCCCGGTGCGCGGCTCTTCGGCGATGTCCCGGCCGGCGGCGCCGGCGGCCCGGGCCCGGGCGAGCGGAGGGCCCTCCCGGCGCAGGTAGTCGGCGAGCAGCGGCGGGTAGATCCCGGTCTGGTGGCCGGCGGAGTCGTGGGCGAGCCCGAGGGAGAACAGGCGGCCCAGCACCTCGTCCCCGATCAGCTTCTCCGCGTCCTCCAGGCGCAGCGGGCCGGCGACGGCCAGGACAGTGGCGCCGTACCAGTCGTCGGTCCCGGCGCCGGTCAGGAACGGGCCGGCCGCCGCGCCCAGTTCGTCGCACCACGGGCCGTCCGGCATGACCCAGATCCCGTCCCGCTCCCGCAGGACGCCGGCCATCCGTCCGGCGGACACGATCGCCCGCGCCAGGCCGGGCAGTCCTCCCGACTTCATCGTGATCCGGGCCAGGGCGGACGGGGCGACGGGGCCGCCGAGGATCTCGCGGCTCACGGTATGGACCTGGTCGATGTCGAGAACCGGTGGCCGGAGCCGGACGGAGGGGGAGAAGCCGAGGGCCAGTTCGCCGAGGCCGGCCGGGGACCGGGGGCGGCTGGTGGTGACGGCGACGAGGTCGCGGCGGCGGCGCGCGGACAGGAGCGCGCCGGCCGAGAAGGGGTCGAGTTCGTCGGCGTCGTCGACCGCGACGATCGTCCGGGCGGCGCCCAGCCTCCGGTCCAGGGCGGCGCTCATCTCGCCCGCGGACCGCCGGGCCCCCGGTGCGTTCGCCGGGCCGACGCCGGCGGCGGCCAGCACGGCGTAGGGCTCGCCGCCCCAGGCCGGGTTGGCGTACAGCCGCAGCACGTCGCGGCCGTCGTCCTCCAGGCGCCCGGCGATGATCCCGAGCAGCGCGGACCGGCCCGAGCCGGGCGGCCCCGCGACGTGGACGGACAGGCCCTCGCTGACCGCCTCGATGGCGGCATCCGCGACCGGGGCGAAGACGGACTCCTCGCTCACAGTCCTGTAGATAACCGCGAGTACGGAGCGTGACACCTGGGGTACACGATGGATGTGGTGACGAAGAGCGGCATGATGCGCGGATTCCGCGGAATGTTCCGGCGGCTGGCCCGCCATCGCATCGCGCTGGGCGGCCTCCTCGCCGTCATCGCGGCCGCGGCCATCGCGCTGGCGGCCGCCCCGAGTCACATCGCCGCGTACTTCACCGACAACGTCGGGGGAGGCCAGTCCGCGACCAGCGGTCACCTCGGGCTGAAGGTCGAATCCGGCCTCTCCGGGGTCACCTGGCCGTCCGACCTGACGCAGCAGGTCCTGAACCAGGTCTCGTCGGCGATCACGGGAGAACTGCCGTCCACGGTCACGGGGACCGCCGCCACGACGGCGGTCAGCAGCATTCTCAGCACCCTGACGCCGCAGATCACCAGCGACCTGGACAACCTGTTCCCCTACACCTATACCGTCACGGTCACCAATACCGGGACCGTGCCCTGGCGGGGCGACGCCACGATGTTCGACTACTTCGCGAACGACACCGCCAGCGACACCCCGGAGACCGGCGCCGTCGGAATCTACGGCTCGTCGACGTCGCTGCTCGGCATCGCCACCGCCGCGGTCGCGCAGGACGTCGGCCAGATCTCGCTGGGCTCGGTCTCCGTACCGCTGGTCGGCAACATCAGCCTCGGGTCCGTCAACCTGTCCTCCCTCCTGGGCGCGCCGCCGGGCACGCTGGTCGGCCCGACGACGGCCGACGACTCCACGATGCCCAACGGCGCGTCGGAGCAGGGGCAGGTCGCCGGGGCGGACCAGGACCCGGCCCTCGGCGGGATCACGCTGCAGCCCGGTCAGTCGACGACGCTGACCTACACGGTCCTGGTGAACGGCGGCGTGATCAACACGGCCAACTGCGCCGTGGCCGACATCATTACGACCAACGGCGTCCAGCACTGCGTCATGAACCTCACGGTCGGGACGCATGTCTCCGCCACCAGCCTGGAGGACGGGACCGAGACCGGCTGGACCGCGGCGGCCAGCGACTGGGACGGCACGCTGTCCAAGGTCCAGATCGACCAGCCCCCGGTCATCACCGCGTCCACGTCGCCCGACCTGACCCCGTTCACGGGGCAGATCGGCGCCAGCGGGCAGCCCGGCCTGGCCCAGTACGAGGCGTCGCTGTTCACCGCGCAAGACGACAAGGACGGCGACATCAGCCCTCAGGTGCAGGTGAGCACGGACCCCGACCTTGACCCGAATACCCCCGGGACCTATACGGCCACCGGGAACGTGACCGACTCCCAGGGCCTGGCCGCCACCCCGGTGTCGGAGGACATCCATGTCTGGAACCTGACCGGAGTGGAGTGCGGCCAGTACCACTGCCTGGCCACCGACTCCCGGGGCCGGGTCTGGGGCTGGGGCCTGAACAACTACGGCCAGGCCGACGGCTCCGGCGGCACGTCCAACGTCATGGTCCCCCACCTGATCCAGGGACTGCCGCACGGGCTGAAGGTCAAGCAGGTCGCGGGGACGTTCGCCACCTCCTACTTCCTGATGAGCGACGGCTCCGTGTACGCGCTGGGTTACGGCCCGGACGGGGAACTGGGCAACGGCGGCAACAGCAACAGCGCGACCCCGGTCAAGGTCAGCCTGCCGGAACCGGTCACCCAGATCTCCGGGCTGCGCTACTCCGCGGCGGCCCTCGGGCAGGGCGGCGCGGTCTACACCTGGGGCTACGGGGACTACGGGGCGCTCGGCACCGGCAACAGCAACTCGCAGAACACGCCGCAGCAGATCATCTCCTCGGGCGCGACCGGCATCTCCCAGGGTGCCTACGGCGGGGCGGCGGTCATGTCCGACGGCACCATCCGGCAGTGGGGCACCAACATCGAGGGCGAGATGGGCACCGGTACCGCCGACGGCACCTACAACCACACGCCGACGACCGTGCCGGGCACGTCGAACGCTCAGACCGTCTCCGTCGGCTACCAGCACACGCTCTACCTGACCGCCGACGGCCAGGTCTGGGGCTATGGCGGCAACGCCAACAACCGCTTCCTGCCCGGCGGCAACACCGGCGCCCTCCCCCCGACCCGGATCACCGGCCCCTGGACCGCGCCGGTCAGGCAGGTTCACGCCGGCTGGGATTACAGCCAGGTCGTGACCGCCGACGGCGGCATGTGGTCGATCGGCTACAACAGCTACGACTCCCTGTGGATCGGCAGCCAGAACTCGCAGACGCAGTGGACCCAGTCGATCGTGTCCGGGATATCGCAGGTCGCCGGCTTCTACGACAACGACGCCGCCCTCCGCTCCGACGGCGGGATGATCTACACCAAGGGCTACGGCGGCTCCGGCACCCTCGGCAACAACTCCACCGCCGACCTGGTCGGGACGGCCAACGGCCAGATCTCCCTGACCAACCTCTACAACGACGGCAACACCTACCCCGACAGCAACGGCCTCTAGGGCCGTGCCGGACGCTACGCAAGCCTCGCTTCCCGGGTACGTAGCCGGCTCGCGAACCCCCGCAAACGGGGGAAACGCGGGTGACAGTAGTGGTGACGGAGGAACCGCGAGGGAGCCTCCGGGGCGGACCGCCGGACCTGCCGGCGGCCGGGGACGCACAGCCCTCGCGCAAGGGGAGCGAGAACCATGGAGGACACCACCACCTTCACCACAAGCACAGGCCCGAATGACGACGGGCGCCGCAAGAACCGCCGCCGCAAGGGCATTTTCGGCCTGCTGGCCGGCGTGCTGGCGGCCCTGCTGCTAGTCGGCGCCGGATTCGCCTTCTTCAGCGACAGCATCACCGGCTCGACCGCGGGCACCGCGGGCACGCTGGACATCAGCGGATCCATGAACACCACCCGCACCGACGGGCTGACGACCGACAACTTCGTGACCGACAACGTCACGCAGACCGGTAACACCAGCACGGTGGCCAACGTCAACCCGGGTGACGTGATCAGGATCGACCCGACCGCCACCAACGCGGGCACCAAGTCGGCCTGGATCCGGACCGAACTGACCGGCGGCACGGCCGACTCCAGCATCGCGCCGTACCTCTACGTCTACTCCGGAAGCAGCGTTCCGACCCAGGCTGACCTGCTGGCCGCCTCGGCCAACTCGAACCCGGCCAGCGCGCTGCAGGGCCTGCCCGGCTACGCCGGCACTGTTACCAGCCTGAACACCTCGGCCACCACGCCGCAGGTCATCACCGGCAGCGTCGAGCAGGACGGCACCAGCACCTCCTACAGCGATAACGTCGAGATCTACTTCGACTCGAACGCGCCGGACGCCGCGCAGAACGCGAACTTCTCGCTGAACGCCGCGATGCAGGCGATCCAGTACCGCAACAACACCGCCGTGCCGGGCGACGCGCAGTGGAACACCGTGGAGAGCGGGACCATCTCCAGCGGGACCTGGAGCAGCAACTGAATTAGCTGAGGGGCGCGGCGACCGAGCCACCCCCTGACCGCCGCGCCGGTCCCCGAAGCCGCCTCCCGGAATTGTCCGGGAGGCGGCTTCGCCTGTTCCGGAGCATCTGATGCAGGAGTTACAGGGCGGGTATACGGGGATGCTGAGGGTCATGAGGGGGCGCTGTCCGATTTGGCTGACGCTGGCGACACTGGCGGCCGCGATCGCGGCCGCCTTCGGCATTGTCCGGGCGGCCCAGGCGAAGGCGGCGGAGACGCCGTCCATCGTCATCACGTCCGGCACCGTCGGGTCCGATCAGCCCGCGGTATTCGACCTGGCGGGGCTGGAGCCGGGCCAGCACCGGACCTTCAAAGTCACCATCCGGAACGACACCGGCGGCGAGGTCACCGTCCGGCTGGCCCAGGTGGCGTTTCCCGGAGACGGGACCGGCGTCCTGGCCCGCGACGCGACCGTGAGCCTGACCGCCGGGAACACGGTCCTGGGATCCGGCGGCCCCGCGTCGTCCCGGCTGATCGGGGCCTCGACGCTGATCCCCGCCGGAACCGGTCGCGAGCTGACCGCGGAGATCTCCCTCCCGGCCTCGGCCCGGAGCCCCGGCGCCCGCGGGCACAGCCTGACGGCGGAATTCCAGTTCTCCTCCGAGGCCGGCACTGCCCCGGTGGGCACCGGCATCTCCGCCGGTTCCGGTCCCGGCCTGCCCCCGACCGCCGAGTCGCTCGCGGTCTTCCACGCCATGGTCTGGGCCTCGCTGGCGGCGTTCGCGGCTGCGCTCGTCCTGGGAGTACTGCTCGTCCTGCGCCGTCGGGCCGGGGGAGACGTCGAAGCCGGGGGATACGGCGAAGCCGGCCCGCCGGAAGGGACGCGCGGGTGAAAGGCCGGGGCGGCTGGCGAGTAGCGAGATCCGTTATGTCATGGCTGCTCCTGGCGGTTCTCCTGGCCTGCGTCGCGGGGGCGGTGTGGTGGGTCCGGGAGGGCCGGACCGGGCCGGGCACCGAGATCTTCGGGTTCCGGTCCTTTCTCATCTCCTCCGCGTCGATGGCGCCCGACTTCGAGGTCAACGGCGTCGCGGTCACCCGTGACGCCCCGCTCAGCCAGGTCAGAGTGGGGGACGTGGTGGCCTTCCGGGCGGCGGGCCTTGGCGGCGCCCCGGCCCTGCACCGGGTCATCGGCGTCGAGCCCGGCCAGCTGACCGTCAAGGGCGACAACAACCCGCACCCGGACGGCGCCCCGGTGACCCCGGCCAACTACCTGGGCCGCGTCGTCTTCGGATCCAACCTGACCGCGTTCGCGTGGGATCAGGAGCACGGTCCCTACGGGGTCGTGCGGATCGTCATCATCCCGCTCGCCGCCCTGGTGCTGATCTGGGTCGCGATCCGCTACTGGGTGGACAGCCGCCGCCGGACCCTGTCCCGGGCCCTGTCCGGCACGGTGATCGCCTTCCTCCTGCTGGCGTCGCTCACCGCCGCCTACGGGCTCTACCTGAACCGGCAGCAGCACTACATCATCACGACGCTCGCCCGGTACGCCTCCCGGTTCGACCAGGGGCCCGCCACCGAATCCGTCCGGGTCGAGCGGACGCCGGTCGAGGGCACCATCGACATTCCCCGGCTGGGCCTGCACTACCCGATCGTCGAGTACGTGGCCGCCACGTCCCTCACCATCGCGGTCACCCGCTTCGCCGGCCCCGGGCTCAACCACGCCGGGAACGTCGTCCTGGCCGGCCACCGGTCCTGGGGAAACCTGTTCTTCGCCCGGATCAGCCGGCTCCGGCCCGGGGACCTCATCCGGGTGACGGACGCCGGGCGCCAGTCCGTGACCTACACCGTCACCGGGCACCGCGACATCGGCCCGGACGACACCTCGGCGCTGAACCAGCCCGGGGGCGGTCAGCGCGACCTCACCCTGATCGAGGCCGGGTACGACATGCTCCGCGGCTACGCCGTCACGGCCCGGGCGGCCGGCGCCCGGGCCCCGGCCCCGGGGGCCGTGACCGTGCCGGGGCCCCTGTCGATGCTGCCCGGCGGAGCCCTGCCGGCCGCCGTCGGCCTCGTCTCCGCCGCGGCGGCCGCCATCGCGGCCTGGTCCGTGACCCGAGGAGTCCAGCGGCGGCGCCGTCGGACGTGAAGCGGGCGGTCGCGGGGCCGGCGGTCGCAAAACGAGTAAGCGGCGGGGTGCCGTCGACACTAGACTGCGCGCAACGAGACGAAACGGAGGGGAATCGTGCGCTGGTCAACCATGCACATCCCGACGCTGCGCGATGACCCCGCAGAGGCGGGCGCGCCCAGCCACCGGCTGCTGCTGCGCGCCGGTTACATCCGGCAGCTGTACGCGGGTCACTACTCGCTGCTGCCGCTGGCGGTTCGCGTGCGCCTGAAGGTCATCAACGTCATCCGCGAGGAGATGAACCGCATCGGGGCCCAGGAAGTCCTGATGCCGGTGCTGCACCCGGCGGAGCTGTGGCAGCGGAGCGGGCGCTGGCAGGCGATCGGCGACGAGATGTTCCGGCTCAAGGACCGCAAGGGCGCCGACCTCGTACTCGCCATGACGCACGAGGAGAACGTGACGACGCTGGCCGAGGAACTGAGCTCCTACCGGCAGTTCCCGCAGATGTGGTACCAGTTCCAGACCAAGCTGCGCGATGAGGCCCGCCCGAAGGCCGGCCTCATGCGGACCCGCGAGTTCACGATGAAGGACTCCTACAGCTTCGACCTGGACCCGGACGGGCTGGACAAGTCCTTCGAGGCGCACAAGTCGGCCTATGTCCGGGCCTACGAGCGGCTCGGCATCCCCGCCATCCCGGCGGAGGCGTCGAACGGCTCGATGGGCGGCTCGGGCTCGTTCGAGTTCGTCTGCCCGTCGGAGACCGGCGAGGACGACATCATCCACTGCCCCTCGTGCGGGTACGCGGCCAACATCGAGGCGGCGGTGTCCACCCTGCCCGCCGCGGACGCCTCGGTGGACGAGGGCCGGGCGCTGGACGCGCCGGAGCGCTTCGACACCCCCGGCGTCCGGACGATCGAGGACCTGGCCCTGGGGTATGACGCTCCCGCGGCCCAGCAGGTCAAAACGCTGGTCTACGTCCTGAACGGCCAGCTCACGCTGGTGCTGGTCCGCGGTGACCACGCCCTCGAGGAGCAGAAGCTCATCGACGTCACCGGCGCCTCCGACGCCCGCCCGGCCGAGCCCGGCGAGATCGCGGCCGCGCTCGGCGCCATGCCGGGTTCGCTCGGCGCGGTGGGCGTGGCGGATCTCCCGGTCATCGCCGACCAGGCGCTGCAGGGCCGCTCGGGCATGGTGACCGGCGCCAACACCGACGACGTCCACGTACGCGGCGTCGACATCGCGCGGGACATCGAGGTCGGGCGGTGGGCCGACCTGCGGACGGTGCAGGCCGGGGACTCCTGCGCCCGCTGCGGCACCGCGCTCGAGGTCATCAAGGGCATCGAGGTCGGGCACATCTTCAAGCTCGGCTACAAGTACACCGAGGCGTTCGATATCACGGTGCAGGGCCCCGACGGCAAGCCGGTCACCCCGGCCATGGGCTGCTACGGCATCGGCGTCGAGCGGGCGATGGCCGCCGCGATCGAGGTGCATCACGACGACAAGGGCATCGTGTGGCCGGCCGCGATCGCGCCGTTCGAGGCGGTCGTGGTCGTGGCCCAGCACAACGACGAGGCCGTCGCGGGCAAGGGCGAAGAGGTGTACCGCGCGCTCGCCGAGGCGGGTGTCGACGTGATCATCGACGACCGCAAGGAGCGGGCCGGGGTCAAGTTCCGGGACGCCGAACTGGTCGGCATCCCGTACCGGATCACGGTCGGCAAGCGCGGTGTCGCGTCCGGGACCGCCGAGGTCACCGACCGCGCCACCGGCGAAACCGTCGAGATCCCCTTCGACCAGGTCGCCAAGCACCTGCGCGAGGAACTCGCCGGCGCGTAAACCTCCCGCCGCGGCGCCGCAGTTGCGGCGCCGCGGCGGTGCTCAGGCGGTGCCGCGGTCGCGGGCCTGGCAGCGGAGGGAGCGCTGGACGTCGTCGCGTCCCTCGATGAGCAGGCGGCGCAGCGCCGCGGGCGGGTTCTCCGCGGACAGGTAGCCGTCCGTCGCCGTGACCGTCTCCGGCGACACCGGGCAGACCAGGTAGGCGCCCTCCACGAAGTCCTGGGCGATCGCGCCGCTCCAGTCCCGCCACACGTCGCCGATGGCGGCGAAGTACTCGCCGCGGTACGGCCCGGTCAGGTCCGGCTGGTCCGGGTCGGAGAACCCGGCGAGCACGGCGCGGAACATCGCGATCGTCAGCTTCCCGCTGGTGATCGTCTCCCACGTCTCGCGCTTGCCGGCGGGGGAGGGCAGCGCGGCCCGGCAGGTGGCGGCGTGCCGTTCGCCCGCGTCGGTCGTGTCGGACGACAGTTCGGCGTCGATCTCAGCGTCGCCGGCGATGCCGCGGCTGGCCAGCCGGTGCAGGAACGCCCAGCGCAGGTCGGTGTCGACCACCAGTCCCTCGATCGAGGCCGAACCCGACAAGAGGCCCGACAGCAGTTCCAGGTCCTCCGGCGACGTGGCGACGGTCGCGAACGCCCGCGCGTAGGCGAGCTGCTTGTCCGATCCCGGCACGGCCAGCGAGAGCAGGGACCGCAGCGACGACGCCATGAGCGCCAGGCCTTCCGACAGCCAGGACGGGTCGGCGTAGCGCCGCACCGCGGTCGAGGCCTGCCGCAGCAGCGTCTGCACGACGCTGATGTCGGCCACCGAGTCCACCCCGCCGAGGACCAGCCGCACGTAGTCGCGGGCGGCCATCTCGCCGTCCCGGGTCATGTCCCAGGCCGCGGCCCAGCACACGGCGGCGGGCAGAGACTCCTCGAACGCGCCGATCGACGACACCAGCGTCTCCAGCGAGTGGTCATCGAGCCGGATCTTGGCGTAGCTGAGGTCGTCGTCGTTGACCAGGACCAGGTCGGGCTGGGCCGTGCCGACCAGGCCGGGCACGGCGGTCCGGGCGCCGGCGATGTCGGTCTCGGTGAACGAGGTCCGGACCAGCTTGCCCCCGGAGCGGGAGTACAGCCCGATGCCGATGCGGTGGGAGCGGAGCACCGGGTGCTCCTCGACCGCCTCCTGCAGGATCTCGAACGAGGAGAACCGGCCGGACGCGTCCACCGAGTACGACGGCCGCAGCGTGTTCACGCCCGCCGTCTCCAGCCATTCGCGGGACCAGGCGCCGAGGTCGCGGCCGGAAACCTCTTCCAGCGCGGAGAGCAGGTCCGCCAGCGTCGCGTTCTGCCAGGCGTGGGAGTCGAAGTAGCGCCGCACGCCAGCCAGGAAGTTCTCCCGCCCGACGTACGCGACCAGCTGCTTGAGGACGGAGGCGCCCTTGGCGTAGGTGATGCCGTCGAAGTTGACCTCGACCGCGTGGATGTCGGGGATGTCGGCGGCGATCGGGTGGGTGGACGGAAGCTGGTCCTGCCGGTAGGCCCACGCCTTGTACAGCTGGGCGAACGTGGTCCAGGAAGAGTTCCAGCGGGTGGCCTCGGCCTGGCACAGGGTGCTGGCCCAGGTGGCGAAGGACTCGTTCAGCCACAGGTCGTCCCACCAGCGCATGGTGACCAGGTCGCCGAACCACATGTGGGCCAGCTCGTGCAGCACCGTCTCGGCGCGCCGCTCCCGCGAGAAGTCGGTGACCCGGGACCTGAAGATATAGCTCTCCAGGATGGTGACCGCGCCCGCGTTCTCCATCGCGCCTTCCTTGAACTCGGGCACGAAGAGCTGGTCGTACTTGGTGAACGGGTACCGGACCCCGAACGCCTCGTGGTAGAAGTCAAAGCCCCGCTTGGTGGTCTCGAAGAGCTCCTCGGGGTCCAGGTACTCGGCCAGCGACTGGCGGCAGTAGATGCCCAGCGGGACGCCGTCGTGGGTGTCGCGGACCACGTGGTAGGGCCCGGCCGAGACGTGGGTGATGTACGTCGAGATCGGCGGCGTCGGCGGGAAGTGCCACTTCCGGACGCCGTCGGACGCCGGGGACCCGCCCTCGGCGTCAGGGGCCTGGTTGGACACCACGACCCACTCCGGCGGCGCGAGCACGGTCAGCTCGTAGGCCGCCTTGAGGTCGGGCTGGTCGAAGCACGCGTAGATCTGGTGCGCGTCGAAGGTCTCCAGGTCGGAGTACATGTACACGTTGCTGTCGGCCGGGTCGGTGAACCGGTGCAGGCCCTCGCCGCTGCG
>Ga0131853_10012869_pt1 | contig 15337 bp, 8 predicted proteins | sample TergutLab28metaG_FD_92764 | JGI IMG/M metagenome (GOLD analysis project Ga0131853, IMG submission 92764) | Labiotermes labralis P1 segment gut microbial communities from Petit-Saut dam, French Guiana - Lab288 P1 (version 2) (version 2) | ecosystem: Host-associated > Arthropoda: Insects >...
ATATATGTGGGCATAAAGCCATACACATCTATGATCATATCAACTGATTCGCTGATAGAAATAGTGCGAGGGCGTCCTAGCTGTGACCTTGCATCAAAGAATCTTGTTCTTAGACCGTCTGCATCAAGAATATAGTCGCCTGTTGTACGATTAATTGCATGAAGCGGGAAGGCATTATCTGCATTGATAAGTCCTCCAAAATGAGTATCAACAGTATATTCATTAACAAAATGATTTTCAACAGTGAAGCTGCCGGTAGTCAATGCAGTGAACTCGTTTCCTGCCAGACTAAACGACGGTCCCACGATGCGTCTAACCAAAATAGGTCTAAAGTCTGAAGGTGCAGGATAATGGGGCGGTCTTGCGATATTAATACCCGTCAAATCATCTAATCTATAAGGAGTATGAGTAAAGCCCTCAGAACCCATAGTGATTGCTCTGACTCCGCCTGCTCCCATAGCAACTGCCCTGCCTGCTGTCGGTCCTGCACTAGGAGCAGAGGTTGTGCCGCCTCCTGTTCCCGGAGTAGTTGACCCGTTTCCGCCAGGTCCTACGCCATATCCGGGGCGATTAACCTCATAAACATAAAAAGTAAATGCTTGGATTTGTGAAATTCCAGAAATATCAAACGCCCTAATCAAAAGTGAATAAACACCGGGCACAGTAGGCGCTGCTGTGATGTTTCTTACATGAAGACTATAATAATCCTCTGCATGTCTGACATGGAAGCTATAAGAAGTAGTATTTATAATGTCACCGTTAGGGTCTCTAAGTGTGATTTCAAAGCCTGTATATGCCTTATGCTCAATCCCGGTGATATTGAAGCCGCCAAGATTTCTTACTGTACCTTGAGGTCTTCTTGTGTTTCTGTCATTGTCACCGCCAACCAAACCAGACATCTCAAGAGTCTGCTCAATGCTGCCTGCAAACAAGAAGTCTACTTCAGCCGTCAGCACATATTCATAAGCTGTGTCAGCCTCATTTCTTTGACGCCATCTGTTTCCTACGCCGTTTTCTACTGTATACGCAAGGGTGATTGATGCACGGTTGTTAGCACCGGCAGTCAAAGGTATAGCCCAAGCATCACGGCCGTCCACTAAAGTAAGATAATAAAAATTTTGATAAACTGCTGCGCCGGTTGCCGCTGTGTTGCGTGTTATTCTCCTGACAATAAAGGTTTCGTCTGCACCACCATTTATATCAAGCGCACTGGCTTCATTATAGCCGGTAACAGTGAATGTGATGCCGCCGTCAACAAAGCTTGCTTGTCTATAAGCCGTCAAAGCATCCGTAGCAGTTGATCTGATTGTATAAGTTTCAACAAATCTAGTAAACCTATCATCACGCGCCACAATGTTAGGAGCATTAAATGTTTCTCTGCCTTCTTCAATCAATACATATTCAGGCAGCACTGCTCTAAAGTGAGCCGCATCAACAGTAGGTCTTGTAGTTGCAGGAAGATGGTCTTGCACTTCAATGAAAACCTGCCTTCTGGCTGTTCCGGAGCCGCCATTATTCTCTGCATCTCTAACCTGATAAATGATTGACCATGTTCCGTGCCTGTCAATATCAGCAGCCAGTCTGCTGTCAGCCCAGTTTATCATGTTAAAAGAGAAATAAACGCCGTTATCCCTGCTAAACCTTAGATTTTGATAATCAGACAAAAACGCCCAATTATAGTGACTTGAAATAGCTACGCCATCGCCGTCAGCAAAAGCACTCACAGTACCCACCCATCTAGCAACAGGTCTGTTGTTTGGGTTTTGGATGATTATGGTTACGCTTAGATCATCCAGACTTGTGTGGTTATCTATGACTTCAGGGAAAGGAATCAAGAACGATGTGTTTGCCACTGTATCTAACACTTGATTGTTTCCTGTGTTAGGGTTGATTCTGGTGATCCTGTCCCTACCCCAATGTGATGGGATAGAGCTATCTTCAAGATGAGTTATTCTGGGTGCAAGACGGTCGCGCACATTAACTGTATACTCTTGCACTAAAACACTTCTTTGTCCCCAGCCGTTGAAAGCAGTGGTCCTAATTGTATAAATGCCGATATTTGTGGGGAAGAAAGAACGATTGTTGCGATTGTTGAATCTAGCAACCTCAGTGATAGGATTGCCGTCCTCGTCAATAGGAACACCATTTTCGTCCCTTAATACAAAGCCGTTTTCACAAGCAACAAAATCCAAAACAGGATTGCCGCTAGGGTCAAGAACAACGGTTTCTACAAATACATTGTTTGAAAACGCATCCGAAGCCGCCACAACAGGGACAGTAAATCTAGTGTTTATATTGTGGGCATTAGGAGGATTAATTATAGACAATGTAGGACGAGAAAGATCCTCATAAATTATGTTTTGCACATTTACAGAGAATTCTCGTGTATAAAACCTTGATTCAGAGCCTGCTAATCTTGCAGTCAAAATAACAGAAAGCATGCCTACCCTTAAATTGTGCAGCTCTAAATTGCCGTTTTGCACAGCATTGTTTGTGACTGTAAACACTCCGTTTGTTGCAGGTAAATTGCTGGTGGTTCCTCGCAGCCTGATGTCTGCATTATTGGGAGTAAACCTAACCTCATACACTACATCATCTTCATTAACTTCAGCCAACTCGCCTCTCTCATTTGTATATGAAAGAAAGAATCTAGGAAGACGAAGGGTATCTAGGTTCAGCCCATCTGCAGGAGTTGCAAGATTTGTCACACCTCTGGTTGCCCTTCTAAACCCTGGCATAAAGGTTTCTCGGCACTCATCAATTTCAATAGTAAATGCCCTATCCTCAAAACTGTTGACAAGGTACTCATATACATTGTATTCACAGTCATTGCAAGCAAATCTAACTGTATAGTTTCCGATTTGCATAGCCGTAAATGAGCGTGTAACATCAGTGCTTGTCACATAATCCTCAAGACGCACATTGCGTCCGTTTGGTGCAGTGATAGTCAAAGTTACATTGTCATTTTCTACAGGAACCACAAAATTGTCGCCTAGTCTGACTCTTCGTTGAATGTTTGCAAAGTCCGAAAAGAAAGTGGTCTGGTTTGTCACAAACGGATTTGACCCGTTTGCTGATGCGGTTATTGCAAGCATAGAAAAGCTGCCTAGTGCGATAAGAACGCATAGGGCGAATGTAAGAATGCTGGCAAGTAATCCTTTGGTTTTGTTCATTTTTACTCTCCTCTTTATTGTAAAAAAGTATCGGTTGTATATAATCTAGTATGATAATACTATATTAACTGTATGAGTTTATCAGAAACAGACAAGCCTGTCAAACAATTTTTAACAGTTTTTGACTAGAATAAATATTTTTCTATAAAATAAGGCGGCTTCACCACTTCAGTCGGCTTGCATTGCCTTCCCTCTTTTGGCGTCCTAGCATTCTCAAGAAAACTTTTTCTATGGCATAAAAAGGCTTGCTTTGCAAACCTCCCTAGCTTATATACTAAGCTAGGCTTTCTTGAGGCTGGCATATTCAATTCGTAAAAATAATTTTTCCATTGCCACATAGTTATTATTTTCTAAAGCACGCAAAAATATGTAAATAACTGGAAAATGTTGATTAATGCCCAACGCTTTTTGCAGCTTAAGGTGGAAATGCTTGTTTATGCGTTATGCATTAATCCGATACACTCTATTAAGTCCCTTCAAAATAAGTGCCCTGTCTACTATATCCACTACATCGCTATTTTCACTCACCACCTCACTCAAGCCTCCCGTCGCAATCACTTTCACACTTCCACCCATCTCTTTTTTTATTGCCTTAATCAAATACTCAACACTTCCGATAAATCCATTTATAATACCCGATTGCATTCCCGTAATCGTAGTTTTTCCGACGGCCTTATCCGGCTTCACTAAATCCACATTAGGCAATTTAGCCTCTGATTTAGACAAAGCCTCAGCAGTAGCCTTTAGCCCAAAGCTAATCGCTCCGCCTAAAAAATTGCCTTTCTCGTCCACCGCATTAAAAGTAGTAGCCGTCCCAAAATCAATAAGAATAAAAGGACCTCCGTATGAATAGTACGCCCCCACACACCCCATCACTCTATCCGACCCCAATTCTTTTGGGTTGTCATATTTAATATTAAGTCCGGTTTTAAGTCCGCTGCCCACAATCAGCGGCTTAATCTTAAAATAATAATTGACCATGTGCTCTATCGTATAATTCAAGGTAGGATTAACAGACGATATGATAGCACCCGAAAAATCATAACTGGTATTATTATAGCTCAAAATAGACTTAAGATTGTGTCCATACTCATCACTGGTCATGCCGGCAAAAGCACTTAAGCGAAAGCTGTTGACTAGCTTATTTTTTTCATCAAACACCCCAAATTTAACATTAGTGTTTCCGATGTCTACTGTTAGAATCATATATAACTCCTTTCGGAGTTAAATGATAAATGATAAATTATAAATGATAAATTATTGGTGTACATATTTATCAAGTAGCAGCTACTCGTCATTGCAAGAAGTTATGAGTAACCGCTATGAAGCAATCCGAAAAAATAAAGACAGCCTTAATTTATCATTTATCATTTATCATTTATCATTAACTCTCAAATTCCCCCTCCTCTTCAACCTCCGCACTTTCTTCACCGTCAATCTTCACTCTCACCTCATCAAACACTCTCGGCACCGCTCTCTTTAATGCTAACGCAAGCGGCGGCAACACAACCGTCATCAACGCCCACTCTATCGGGCCATAAAACAGCAAAATTCCGGTCAAAATCGCTCCGCCGCTATCAGGATACCCGGAGGGGGCAGGCAAAAATACCAAACCTAGTCCTACTAAAACCGTATTTGACACCGCTCCGACTAATCCCGCAAAAGCAATAGGCAAAACTTTCTGCCACAGCTTTTTTTGAGGAATAACCCTTTTGAAAAATCTATAAACAAAGTGCGCTATCAATCCTAGGGGCAACCTAGCCAGTATAGGCAACCACGGATAACGCATAAAATATGCCATCACAAGCCCGGGAAACAAAAACGACATAATCATACTAACCACACCAAACGCCAGTCCTGCAAACAAGCTCATCTTCCAATCAAAGCACACCGCCGCCACCACAATGGGCAGCAAAAACATAAAGGGAATCCAGAAAGTAATAAAAATCAGCGCAACAATAGTGGCACAAATCGCCACCGTCAGTGAATATCTTCTTCTCATTTTTTGTCCTTTTGTTATGCTCCTAAAAAGGTAGCACACATATGTATATTATTTGCAAACGGCTATGCTTTCAATAATGGACCTCTTCGGAATCTAAACACAGGTGTCTAGCTTATTAAAAGGTCTGATGAATAGCACGCACTAACACCACATCTTTATACAACAAAAAAGCCGTATTGTCAAACAATACGGCTTTAATTTATAAAGTTTTTCAATAAATATTTATGTGTCCTTATCTTTGTCTTTTGCTTTGGATTTGGTTTCTAATATAATCTCGCCCACTATTCCTACTGCTTTAATATCATTTTCCTCATGACTCTCACCGTTATCAAATGCGTCTTTTTGATTTATTGATGTTGCAAAGGTCTTTTCTTTTGCCGAGCCTTGAATAAAATCTAGCACCTTTTCTAACCAAAGCGGAAGTTTGATTAAAGGCGGAGCATTTATACCAAGCAATTCTCTTTTTCTGTACATCTTAGTTGTAATGACTAATATTATATAAAACAAGGCAATTGATACTATTTTAGATGCCTCAATAGCAATACTCATGGGTGCCCATTGACCTTCTCCAGGCACACATCTGCCAGGTCCACAACTGTGAGGGTAACCAATCCCATACCTTCTATAAATTTCCGCACTGCAAGGTCCCAATAAACTTAAAGGAGTAGAACCAAGTGCTATAACTGTTGCATACATTACAACAAAAAGCCTTAACCAATGCTTACTCTTAAGATATTGCCCTAAAATAAACAACAAGCCTGTTGCAATTCCGATTGATTGAATTACTATTTGTGTTGTGGTACAAAGACCCATAACGGCAAAAACCGCAGCGCCTGCAACAATTGCCATTGAGACATAAAGCGTTATTCGTCCGATAATTTTGCGCCGCCTGGTTTTTTTTGCAAAGACCCACCAAAAAGTAAGACCTCTTACAACTCCGAAAACAGCTGCCAAAATCATTATCAACACACTTGACATGTTTCTTATGCGTAAACCCGAAAAAACAAACATCAGTGCCCAAAAAACATTGGCAACTGAGGTCAGCATAAGATAGCCTCGTTGTGTTTTCATTTGATGCGAGGTAAATTCAAATAGGATTGTGATTATGCCGGCTACTAACAACAGCACAAGCCAACCGCCCCAAGCATCGGTAGCACCATTTGAAAGATTGGCAGCAAATAAGTAATTCATATCTAATTTCCATTTCTTTACAATAAATTTCGCGATGAGAATTTATTTTAAAGAATTTAAGTAAAATTTATTTTTTATTTCTCACGGCCCCACCCGCACACTTTCTATACACAGCCCGGCAACTATGCGGCAGCCTATCATAGTATTTTGTAATCCATTATAATAATAAACAAAAAACACCAAGACTGTCAAATGATTTCGGGTGATTTTGAAAAATAGTTTGATAATCAAAGGAATAATTTGACCCTTTTTAGCATTTTTTATTTTGCAGCAATTTATCCTCACACCTTTGCCAAAAATTCCATATGATGAGAATAGGGGTTTGCGCAAACACCTCTCACGAAAGAAACAGGGGACTTTTGGAATTTTGTATTTTTCAAAGGCCTCTAGTTTGCTAATGATAAAGGATAAGGGAATTTTTTGGCGCGCGAAAAGGATTTCCTTATTCCGATTTTACATCAGACAAAAGACTTGTCTAAAATAAAAAATAATTTATAGGAGGAATCTAGCAATGTTTAACTCACACAATGGATGCAATGATATGTTTTTGCTTTTAATCTTGCTTTGCTGCTGCGGCAATAACAGCGGATGCGGCGGACACGACCGCAGAGGCGATGACTGCAGAGGCGGAAGGCACGACAACAACTGCTGCGACATGATTATTTGGCTTATCTTGCTTAGCTGTATTTGCGGCGGCGGCCGTGGCGGCTTCTTTGGCAGATAATCGTTTTTGCTTTTGTTTTTGAAAAAAAGAAAAAGTGAGAGAGGCTGTTAAATTGCCTCTCTCACTTTGGCTTTTTTCTTGCTTATGAAAAAGAAGAATCAGTCCTCGCTTACCTTCTTCTCACCTTCTTGCACACTGCAATCCACTGCCTTTCTTCTTTGATTTATTACTACACCATTAATCATCAACTCAAAATGACACCCCAAAAATTTTGCCGCCCTCTCAGTCAAAAGCACCCTCTGCAAATAAATTTGCAAATATTCCAGCACTGACCCGCTGTCATCCATGCTTATCATCTGCCTTATTCTGCTCTCATTTTTATCAACCGTAACCACATTTTCTTTTATGCTCAAATTTGTCCTGTCATGTATATCATTTAAGTCATAAGCATATTTTCGCACCCTTGACCTATGTGAATCGCTCTTATCTGCAATAATAAGTGCTGCCGCCACCGGAGAAATAGCAACCCCGATATCATCCTCATGGTTTCCTAATGCTCCGATAACCAAAGCAATTTCTTTATGAGGCATTCCCATTTCATTAAGCAAAGTAAACATCATGTCGGCAGCAATAATCCCATGATGCTTTCTGTTTACGCAATTGCCGATATCATGTGTCCAGCCTGCAATGGCAGCAAGCTCACACATCCTTTTGTCATAGCCAAGCTCATGCAATATGTTGTACGCAGTTTTAGCAACATAGCTGCAATGTCTAAGTCCGTGTTCTGTATAGCCCTTTACTCTCAAAGCATCATTGGCAGCCAAAATATATTCTTTTATAGCGGTGCTGTTTTTTATTTTTTCAAATGTAATAATTTCTTTTTTCATCCTTTAAACTCCTTTTAATTTGTCCAGCCTGGCCACCAGCTCTTTTTCATCACATGAGAAAATAAAAGCACTATGTGATATGGGCAATTTGTGTTTTGTGGTCATCTGAAACATCAGCGCCGCAAGCATATCGTCGTCGCCTTTTCCTAAACCCAACTCATTAATTTTCTCTTCAATCTTTTTTGCCGAATTAAACAGCCTTGTTTCAAAACTGTGCTCCATAAAAATTAAGGTGGCAAAGGTTTTGCAATAAGCTCCAAATACCATTTTGTTGTCAGTTTTTAATCGCTTGAAATTTATCCTTTGATAAAATCCATCCAACACTATTCCAAATTTATTATTAGGATAGTTTGTTAATATCGTATACAAAATCAATTTTCTGGTGGGCATATCCAAATTATAATCAATCAGCTTGCCCAATAAAAACGGCTTAAACTCATCAAGCTTTGCCACTATCATAGAAGCGTGAGTAGCAAGATTATTTAGACGGCTTTGAAAAACCCATTCTAGCTTGTGCTTAAAATGCTCTTTATCCGGCACATCCTCCCACCTGTTTTGATGAATTAAGTTTAGACCCTCCTCAACATCATCAATCCATTGTCCCGTAGTTTTTTTATCCAACAATGCCGCCAAAACCAAGCCCTTTCGTTTTTGAGAAATAGCCAGAGCAACCTCTTTTATAGTGATATCGTTTGGATATAATTTGCTTGCTGATACAATCTCATCCTTAGCTAAGCTTGCTTCACCGCATAAATGATATGCCAACGACAGCATTACTCTCATGTTTTTATTGAAAGCATCTTCTTTTAAAACATTTTCTATATGCCTCTTTATCCTTTTATAATCATTTATTTTTGAATAAGCATATACGGCAGCCCTTGACGCACGAAAATCAAGCTTGGCTTTTTCAATAATATCTATAGTTTTTTCCTTTTTTTCTTTATCCTTTAACAAGTGATAAGCAACAATCTCCCAGCACCTAAACTCTAAAAAAATTCCGCTCTCCTTTTGCTCGTTATTTTGCTTCAGCGCCAGATAAATAATTTCTAAGGCCACAGCCGCCTTTTTATCCTCAAGTGCTATCATTATCAATAAATTGCATGCTTTAAAGAAATCATCAGAATCGGGCTTTATGGTTTGCAGTAATTCACTTGCATATTTTCTATCCCCGGCACTAAGCAGTTTAGCAGCAATATCAATAATCATTTGGTCATTTTTTTCTAGCAGGCGTATTTTATTTTGCGGTTCTTGATAATACTCTCCGCTCTTTTCAAACATTAATTCACTGTATGATTTCATATTCATGCCGGCCCAAGAATAAAAAAGCGCTGTATCCTCGTCATTCATAAATAAAAAACAGCTTGCAATAGCATTATTTATATCAGGACAGTCGGGGCGCTTGTCTAAAGCTTTGAATAAATAATACAAAGCCTCTTCATACTCGCCCATATCAGTATACGCTTCACCTAAAAAAAAGAGAGCATCCACTCCTCCGCCCTTTTTATAAGCATGCTGAAAATAATGCACAGCATTTATATAATCGCCTGCCTCCAGTGCATCCTCTGCTAAATCAAAATAAGTATCAGCATCTGTTTTGAATTTTATTGGGCGTTTTTTTAAAGCCATCATTCATTGTGCGCTATGCGTCAAATCTCTTGCATTATGCGTTGGTTATTCCTTCTTTTTGCCCTTCTTAGGATTTATATATACTTGCTTTTGTTTTTTCCTTTGCGGGTTTGCATTTTGCATCGCATTGTTTGAGTATCCGTCATCACTATGCTTATCGTTTGCTTTGCCTTTTTCATCTGCCTTTCTTTTAGAATCATACAAAGCATCAAAAATAAAGTGTGAGTAAATAGTATATGCGCTAGATAGCCAAGTAAATGCCAGCATAAAAAATAAAATGAATCCCAGCATAACAAGTAATGTTCCTAAAAAGCCTCCGCTGCCTATTGGCAGCAGCACCAGCACTATCAAAAGGGTTCCGATTAAAGCAATAAAAATATTTTGTATAATAAATTTTGGCACCAGTCTTGCCGCATTTTTCAGCATTTGCGAAATGCTTAAGCTAAACATAGCTCCCTGCGTAAAAACAAATACAGCCATTATGAGCGCAAACAAAGATATCAAGCTGCCGATTATTAGCATAATTATTTTAACAGCAACACTAACCTGATATACATCAAAAATAAACGAGAATGACACCATCATAAAAAAACATAAAGCCAAAATAGCGCCCATCCACAAAAAAGCAAACCAGCTATTTTTTATGCCCTTAAAAAAGGTCTTGATTATTTTTATGTCCATGCCCCATACAATATACTTCATTACATTAAATGTCCCTGCCAAGCCTAGGCATGCCAGAGCAATAAGTGGAATCATAACCAAGGAGTAATTTAATGCAAGCCCCCATCTTTGTGCCAGCGAAATATCTGTCGTGCCAAAAATAAAGGGATAACCAAAGCCTATGTTAGATGAATAAGGCAGCGTCATGTCCAACGAGCCGCTTCTCATCCTCCACCAAAAAATCCAAGCAATCATAGGAAGCACAAACAGCAGAGTCAACCAATTTGTTTTGACCGTAGTCCAAAACTTTTTGGTGATGATATTTTTGAACAACCCAAAACCGCCAAGAGTCTGCCCTTTGCGGTTTTCATGCAATATTTTTAAGTTAGCCTCGTCCAGTATGATTTTTTCTGAAAAGGTCATATATCTCCTTTTAGAGCTGGGTTCTGATAGAGTTAAATTCTAAAATCAAACGAAACAGCCTTGCCGTTTGGCAGTGCCACACCATTTAATAGCTTTTGATTCTCTGTGTCAATAGTGCCTATTCCCTTATACTTTTTGATAGTATCCGGCAGCCTTATGTTAATAGTAGTTGCTTTTTTTGCTTTTAATTTGACTGACACCTCACCTTTTTTTAGATTCCATGATAAATCCACAACCTCGACTCCGCATCTTGTCAAAAATCCCTCTATACTGCCCTTATTAACAGCACACGATGGTATTAGCCAAATATTATCTTTATCTGACCTTAAAAACATTTCTTGAATAGCATTGGTCAATATTAAATTAGTCTCAAAATTAAACTGCGCCCAGCTGTCGCTGTTGGCTATTCCCATTCCTGTCCAGTCGCTTGATGAAAACACCAAATTAGATAAACTGGTGTTTGAAACTAAAGCCGCCATTATATCCTCTGCCTGCTTTGTTTGATTAAGCCTGACAAATAAATTTGCATACCGCGCCAATGTCATAGAGCTGTGATGCGCGCCAAAAGAAAATCTATCCTTTGCTGTCTTTTCAAACTGCTTAAATTCATCAGTATTTATGTCGCTAATCCTTGTTGCAGGGTATAAAGGATAAAACAATGCAGTAGACCCGCTTTTTGCTGTTTGTGTTGCTTTTGAATCATTAAATTCTTTAACTGTACCGTCATTGTTTAATGAATGTGAAGGAATTTTGCTCATGAACTCTTTCCATTTTGTTATATCAGCCTTATTCATGCCCAGCTCTTCACTTGCATTTATTAAATTAGTAAAAACCTCTTTGGCAATTGCAAAATCAATAAAAGCGTTTTTAACGATTTTTGCTCCGTCAGAATTGCTCTCTGCTAAAGGAGACCACGAAGGAGTGCTTTCTAAAATGCCGCCCTCACCCTCTTTGAAAAACTCTAAGTAAAACTGTGCTGTTTCTTTCAATAAAGGAAGCACCTCAGCTTTTAGCCACTTGGTATCAGCAGCACATAGCGACGCATCATAGAATAATTTACATAGCCAGCCGGCCGCTCCGGTGAAATGCACCACAGCAGGGTCTAATGACCCTAAAAGCCCCGTTCCTCTTGCCATCACGCTGGGTATCAAAATTCCTCTGGTATTATATAATCTAATCGCATTCTTTTTCAGGTCATCTATTACTTGTTTATAATAGTCCAACAGCGACTCAAAATAATCCGTTAAATTGCCCGCCAAAGCATGCTCATAATAAGTTTGCAATGAGCCGTCGGCATTGATGTGCGAATTAATTCCTTTATAATCGCCGCAAAAAATCCCATAAGGAGCCATGGGCGCAGAATTTGGAGTAGTAGAGCTAACAAATAAGTACCTTCCGTACGCCCACAATTTTTCTAAAATGCTTGCTGATAACTCACCGCTTGAAGTTACATCAGCAATTAAATTATCAACACTCGCATCCCCGCTGTCATCATCTAGCGATATGTCAGCCCTTGAAACAACCTTGCCAAAAGCAGCGGCTTGCTCTTTAAGTAATTTTTCATATGTTTTCTTAAAGCCCTTCAGCTCGTCCTTTAGCTCCTTCCACTTAATGTCTTTGTTTTTTACATTTATGAACGGCTTTATAACTATAAATACTTTTTCAGCGCCCCTAACAGAAATGGCATCATGCGTGTTTGTAATTGTGCCGCCAAAGAAGTTGACAAAAGCTACTGCACCATATTCTCCGCCATCGCTTCTTGCCGAATATAATAAATGCTTGCCGTCCACTCTTGCAATAGATCCCTCAGGCAAATTAGATTTGGCAGAAGGAGTAAGCGTATTAAATTTTTCATGAATATCAAACTTAAAGTCCGCATCAATTGCTTTAGAGCCAAATTTTTTAATTTCAAAAACAATCATATCCTCGTTTTTGGACACAAAAACGCTTCTCTCATATCTAGTAGTGCCGTCCTTAAATGACACTGTTATTTCACCATTATCCATATTGAGTGAGCGGGAGTATTCTTTTGGAGCCTTATCTATTTTGTGATTAATTTTAAAATCGCAAATAGGAAGCGGATAGCTTAGCGACGGGTTATAGCTCTTTGACTGCAACGCATCCGGCAGTATTGCCGCCGCCTCTTTATGCTTGCCCTCATCCAATGCTTTTATTGTCTTGTCAAGCTGTCCGCACACTTCAGGCAGCACCCCTACCTTGCCCTGCCACCAAAGATCTGCGTGTGTAAGCATGATAGACTCTTCACCTGCACCGCCAAGAACAGATGCTCCGATTTTGCCGTTGCCGGCAACAAGAGCTTCTCTCCAACCAGCTCCCCACCATTTTGCAGGAGAGCTAAACTTTAATACATTTTTTGATTTATTTGCCAAGGTATTGACTCCTTTTGTTATGATTTGTAAGTCTAAAGAACGGTCTAATGCATAATTATCTATAGTGCTTAAATGCCTGGCTGTGAATTATATAAACCCACAGGGGCAGTCCATTGACCGCCCTCACAAGAACAATTATAATTGCAAAGCAACCAATACACTAACAACCCATCACTATACAACAACTAGACTACCAACTAACAGCTCTGCCTTCAACTCTCACCACTACACCAAACCTAACAGACCCATGCACCATATATTCATCCAATCTTCTTACTCCGCTATTTATCAAATTGACATCGTTGCTCTCTTCCCCTTGCGCCTGCGCCAATAAACCTCTTAGCTGTTCATTTCCGGGTCTGTCCCACAAATATTGTGTTATGTCTACTGATACGCTTCCGCCGGGACGATCAGGGTCAATAAACTCAAAATAAATAAATGCCCCCTGCTCATTCATCGGCAGCCTGATTGTCATGCTTGACGAAAGATTTCTGTTTTCAAAAACAAATGGATCACCAAGCCCTTCACCGTCTGTATCCCTGTCTTGATAGACCCTAACACCTGTGATATGTCCGGTGCCCTCAATGTGCACAACAGTCATTCCTCTTCCAAAGCCGCCGCCTATATTGCCTGCAGTTATCACCATTCCCCTTGTAACAGCTTCAACTCTAGGCTCTTCCAGTCTCACTATCCCTAAATTATCCTTTGTATAAGCATTTATTGCAGTATCCCAGCTAAAACCGCTTAACCAGCGTCTTGCTCGCCTAAAGGTTGTCGTGTCATGAATTCTTAGCGACAGTCCATGAGAGTCTTGCACTAACAGCATTGAATTTGCATAAATGTTTTGATTGAAATCACTTGCATTTGCTATAAGCGACCCTTGACCTGTATTTGAAGCAAACGAGGAACCAAAGCCTGCCGAAATCATTATGACAATTGCTGCTATTACTGCTACAACCGCCGTGCCTACTCCGTGCTTATATTTCCATTTTACTTTTTCTTTGACCTTTCTCTCACCGGTTACTTCAGTAAATTTGCCCGGCTTTGCTTTGTCTTCAACTCTTTCTGTTCCGTATTTTTTTACTATTATGGTGCGTTTGGGCAATCTTCCTAATACCCTGTCAAATATACCTCTTAGCATACTGGCATACGGCACAATAAATGAAAACATGAAGATAAAAGGAATAATCAGGATAGGAGTTAGGATTGTAAGTGATACGCTTGATATTACTATAATTGATGGCAAGAAGAAAGCAATAAAGAATATCATGGGAACCAAATAAAGAAACAGCCTCTCTATGTCAAAACCAAATCTGTCCATAAACCTTTGCTTAAATAGTGTACAAAGAAATAGGTTTGCAAGCACCAACAATGCAGGTATTCCGATCATAACACCTAAGCCCGGCATTGCAAACGACAATATAATAGCAAGAATTCCAAATATAACCGCACCGCCTCTTACTACATCAGTTGCCTTAAGCTCAAAGAATCGCTTTATTAATATATACGCAAGTGACATTATGGCCAAAGCCGCAAATGCAAACCCTATCAAAATACCTGCATTTGAATAAACCATGGTTATCATATGCTGTATAGTGAAAGCACCAAACCCTGCCAGGATTATACCTATCAAAAAGTATAAAACAAATAGTGCAGCTATTGTCGTAAGCATTACTAATAGCTGAACAGCTATACCCTTGCCCACTAAGCTAAAGCTAAATGCTTTTCTTTTGATGTTGACAAGTATTGTCCCTGCCAGCAATAAAATCATCAAAATCGCAAGCACTATAGGACCTGCTATGCCATGCCTGATGCTAAACATCGCCAGCACAGAAAAATGATACACCTCTCTTTGCCCGTCAAGTCTTTGCGTGCCCTCTATATTGCCAAACTCTTGCATAATGCCGTTCACCATATTAGAAACTACGGCAATTTGTCTTAATGAGCTATTGTCAGTTCTGTCAAATACATCAAACACAGTGTTGTGGTGGTGGGCGTTTCCATAAGTGATAATGTTCATTGCCGCCAAGCTGTCAAAGCCGTCAAAAGCTTGCCCTCTCCATAAATCACTTCTGTTATGGTGAGCAATATTAGAAAAAGCATCAAAATCAGATCTGAAACCATCATAAATACTGTTAATTAAAGGAGATGAAACCGATCCTGTGATTGACGAAAACGCACTCACAAGCTGTGCGTTGTCACCGCTCGTATTTAATAAAATCGGTGCTGAGCCTGTGCCTATGTTATCAAAATTAACAGCCAGCACAATTCTTTCAACTATATTAGGAATTTTAACAGGCTGACCGTCTACTAATCTTAAA
>Ga0131853_10012870_pt1 | contig 15336 bp, 3 predicted proteins | sample TergutLab28metaG_FD_92764 | JGI IMG/M metagenome (GOLD analysis project Ga0131853, IMG submission 92764) | Labiotermes labralis P1 segment gut microbial communities from Petit-Saut dam, French Guiana - Lab288 P1 (version 2) (version 2) | ecosystem: Host-associated > Arthropoda: Insects >...
TCGAAACATGTAGAGAGTGAATGACGACTACCCATGAAAATAAAGGATAGTCCACAAGTGACATCGTGTTGGTTATTTTTAAACAATTACAATGATGCACGGAACAATGAATGTAAAAAAAAGAAAGATATTTGTTAAGACTAACACTAGAACACCCTATTACACAAATCGCTCTATTTTCCGAACTGAACATTTCATTGAATATTCTAGCCAAAATGACTCCACTGAAACTAGGAAGTTTGTAGTTCGAATTCGAACCCGTGTCAGTGCTCGATACAATTCGAGCACTCACCACGCATATAGGTCGAATTACAGTCAGAAGAATGCGAGAATTACAGCGAAGTATATTTTCAATTATGCTCTGCCACAAAGATAATACTTTCAGTCCATAAATTTAAGGAAAAAATTTCAGCAAAATGTATATTTATACAGTGAGCAGACAAACGAATGCTCCACGTTTTGAAAGACTTCCAGTCAGTTGCAGAGTGCTATGATCAGCATGCAATCAGATATATCGAAATTCTCAGTTAATGACAAGCATCAGACTTCTTGGAGGGCGCTCAGAACTTAATTACACAACGATCTTTGTGAAATGTATTGACAAGTTTATTCAGAACGTTTAACGGAGTTAACATCAAAATTCTGCCTAGGACATCGCTCGCTGACAAGTCAGCGGAATATTTCTACACGCTTTGTACAAATTACAGAATCCGTACCGTCATCCAGTCGTAACACACCGCCTCATGTTCAGACTGTCGAAGGCGATCGTTTCGTTTTTTATCTTGATCCCCTTAATTGATTCTTCTTTCCATTTTACATTTACGCCTTACTGCTCTCTGTTCTCATATATTTCTCTCTATCTCGTATACTAATTATCGTTGACTCATCTCTTCCCCCTTCTTTCATCTCTCTTCATTACATTGGCACATACCAGTCAACGTCTCCAAAGGTTGCGTAATTACGACGGAAAATCCGAAGTATGTACGAGTATGTGTGCAATCGCAAGCAGCCTCCATGCCATTTGAACGTTCAGGCCATCTCTCAGACACAGACATATTACATCGTATCCGTGACAGCAGTATTTCCCCAAGGTTTTTGCCTACTCTAGGTGCAAACAAGTATTGCGAGCAACACAAATCACTTGGCTTTCATGAGCAAGGTAGTACCGGGTTCAACCAGCTACCAAAATAGGCATGTAGATTATTCATCCAAACATGTTTTTAACGTATACTTGTACCCACAACAAGGTTTGGGACTTGCGTCTTTATTGCTGTAATTTTAACAATAAAATTCACTTACGTTTAGAAGAATTGAAAGTTTAGCGCAATTTTCTTCTTGAGTTTTGAGTAAATAATTCCCTAATTTCATTCTTTGAAGTGCGTAACAACTAAACACTGGAAACAAAAAGAGAAGTACGGAGTAGATTTGACATCAGTAGAAAGAAAAGGAAAAGACACTACAGACAACATAAAAATATCATACTTAACGAAGAAAGGCAGCACAAAATCAGAATGCGATGCGGCTAGGGCAAAGTCCACAGGGTGTCTCGACAAAGAGGCGACCCACACTAAGTTTCCATAGAAAGATCTCCCTTGTACCGTACTATTTAATTTTTATAAAGTTATAATTTACACTTAAAGTTAATATGACGTAGCTGCAGGATGTTCAGGTAAGCTCAGGTCTATCTATTAAGTGGAAAAATTATATGGACACAATCATGAGTGAAAATGACACAAAAATTGCTAAAATCTGGTATGAGTGTTCTGGGTAGAAACGGGCAAGCTGTAATCATAATTTTCAAAAATCCCCTTGTGGGTTTCCCCTATTATTTGGAACAATAAGGAGAATACACGCCTACATGTTACGCCCACAGGTCGAACTGAAGTGTGTACAGTACATACACTGTGTAAAAGCCTCTCAGTTTCGACTGTTTTGACTCGTACGTTTCCATTCTGTGATTACTTGTTATTCAAAGCGATGCGCTGGTAGCACGACACGTGTATGTATAAGCAATAATTTATATTGTGTGTACTTCGTCTGTGTGCCCATGGCCGCTAAAGGTTCATCAACAGACTGTCGTCAAACAAAGGAACAAATCAGCGTCCTTTAAACTAACTGACCGACTGATCAACCTAACACCTAGCAATCAAACAAATCAATTTAATGACAATCTCTCAGCTGGCTAAGAGGTATTTCATGGAATATGAAGATTTATTCAGACACTGAGACAATTTAATCACGAAATTAATTGTAGCGGAAATAATAAGCAGATAATACATTTAAAAATTATCCTATGTGCTCAGAGGTCTTCCATAAACTTGAGGTGCCCTTCAAACTTTTGTGTTTTTTGCAGTAATGTAGAGAAAGTTTTATAGTTAAAACAAGGGCTTACATATCTGGAAACAATTTGCTGATTATACTCGTATTTTATTTTGAAGAAATATACTTGCAGGAAATTAAAAAAGTGATAAGCTGTAATACGTAGAGCCACTTGTTATTTAACCATTCACAACAAATTTCAGTTTAACCTCATATTCTTACCCACGTTTACTCTTTTTACAAATGCGAAAGAGAAATTCTACAATATAAGTCAATGAGATACAAGAGCAATACAGCAAAGGTAAATTGTTCTCTGTTTACGCCAAGTAGGCACAAAGAGAAATGGAGATATGGCACAACTCATTCTTAAATTATGCATTAGATGGGGATGAGTGGTCAGCTTCATTCTCGTGTCGCTTTATGTAGGGACAAAGAGACAGTGCCACCACTCGATATAAGGCTGGGCTGGCCCCAGAGTCTGTTTTGAGGCTTTGGAGAAGAAATAAATTCCTTGCTCCTGCTGGAAATCGAACTACGATCCTCAGATATGACGCCCTTAACATAGTCATTATACTGAATTAGCTACACCGACTCCGGCACCACATAATGACTAATAAAATGTGAATAATTAATGTCAACATTACCCAGAGGTCCTTTTTATGAGTAACGGTCCTTGAAGCGTCATTTGAGAATGGAATTTTAGATTAGAAAAATGGAAGGTGGATCAAAAAAGAAGAAAAAATTATACGCATTGTGACAAATGCAGATGACTTTCCGCTGCTGGTTGAGGAAGAAACGGTAATACAGGGCAGAATTGATAGACTCGTTGAAATTGGAAGGTAATATGTAACGGAAATGAATGTGGAAAAAAAGTAACAAGAATCGTAAGGCAACTATCTACAGTATAAAGTAAGATAGATCATGAAAAACTGGAAAATGGAAAATGTGGTATATTTCAAGTATATGGGTAGCGTGATGACAAATGATGCAAGATGTGCACATCAAATTACAAGCAGGGACTCCCGCAGCGAAAGCAGCATTCAAGAAAAAGAAGACTCTTTTCACCAGGAAACTGGAATTAATCTAAGGAAGAAACTAGTAATATGTTACATTATGAGCATGGCTTTGCATGGTTCTAAAACTTGGACACTTCGAAAAGTAATCAGAAATAACTTGGAAGTTTTTATATGTGGTGCTGGAGAAGGATGGAGAAGATCAGTTGTACCGATCATGTGAAAAATGGCGAGGTATTACAAAGAATGAACAAGGAAAGGAATATCCTACAAACAACAAAAAGAAGGAAGGCTAATTGGATAGATCGCATCTTGCGTAGCAACTACCTTATAAAACACGTTGTTGAAGGAAGACAGAAGGAAGAATGAAAGTGATGTGAAGACGAGGATGAAGAAGTAAGCAGCTACTGGATAACATTAACGAAACAACAGGTTAATTGCAATTTAAGAAGAAATCACTAGATCGCACTCCGTGCAGAACTAGCTTTGGAAAAGGCTATGGACCTGTGGTAAGACATACTATGCAATGAATGAATGGATGTAATTGGATTATATAATTATACATTGAGTCAATTCTCGTATTTTAAATTACAACCACCAGGTTACACTGACGGCAATAAATGTTACCCCATTTACTAATAAATATCATAAATTTTACCCTCAAATAAGGCGGGTAACATCTGTACAGAAGTATTATTTGACAGATAATATTTTAAAAGGGACACATCACGTACATGTTGTATAAAGAATAATTTTATTTTAAAATAACGTTTTCAACAATTTATTACATTTTGATGCCCCAAATGTGGATAATCTTACGATGCAGGTTATAGAATCTGTAGGAAGCCATTTGGACTTCATTTTCGGCTACAGTAACTTTTACACCTACGAGAATCTCGTAAATATTTCGAATTGAGTAATGTTAATTTTATGAAGTCCTCCGTTGATTAGCTGAAAATAAGTTTTTACGACATTTATAACCAAGACCGCCTTAATTTGAAAAAGGACGACACTAATCAACACTAATTTCTCACACAAATATCCTTTTCTATATGTCTCTGATCACGGCGGCTATCATGGCACGCCCCGCTGGATGCAGGCTTTCTATGCGATAAAGCGCCCATGTCAGGGACACAATAAAAGGGACACCACATTATAGGCTTTGTAAATGTGTCGAAACACTATTTCTGTCTGTCTAGAAATTATCTGAATGAAAACTTGGTAAGAAGGGACCTTGTGTACGTGTTGAGTACATTCTAATATAATGGTATTCAACAAGTGAATACAGCTTGCCTCCTTGTTTCGCACAATTCACCTATTCTAACAATGGATCATTCAACAGTTGCCTTCAAGCAGACCTCTGAAGGAATGTTGGTACAATACACAACACAAATTTGAAATAAATATAACCTTCTGTATCTATAAACACAACATGCTATTTGTCTGTTTATACTGCGTAGAATATATACGTTTTCAGGCGCAATCGCAAAATTGCGAAAAGCGACTATTAGCTTCGTCATGTCTCTCTGCCATCGGCTCCCACTAAATGGATTTTCATGAAATTTGATGTTTGACTATAATTCGAAAAAACTGTTAAGATAATTCAAGTGTCATTCAAATCGGACAAGCGAAACTTCCCTTTCATTAGATACTAAAAAAAAATAATGTAGAGTCGGACAGGCCATATATCACAATATGGCGCATGCGCATTACACGCCGGATACCCGAGGCTACAAATACACACACGCAGGTTGTGTAATACTCATTGCTTTTCCACTGCAACAATGGTTGCACGAACGCCCCTCAATGTTACGTTATACGTCCATTGCCTGTATGGTTCCAGATTTCTTTACTAGCATATGTGGGGAACTAGTGTGCAGTAATTTCATTGCAGCTCTCTTGCTAGCATGTGTGGAGATCTAACGCGCCATAATGTTTTCGCTATGCGCACATCTTGCAAGGTTTCCAGAAATATTAGAGTTCAATTGTGTTTTTACGTACAAGTTATACTGACCGGTACCGAACAAAATTAAATTCAACCCAAATTTCAGTTTAGAACCCAAGTACAATTTCATCGTAGTCCGGGGAGTAGTCTGTACAATGAAACATGAAATCGAAAGAACGGACGAACAAGTAGGAAGATGCAATGTCCTCATTATGAGCTTCTTCTTTATGAAATTCCTGGCATTATCACTGAATGACGTTCAAACTGAAAGCAAATATTGCTGTCCGACTGAACATACTTCTAAGGTCATAACGTTGACCCTTTGAAGAATAAAAATCTAGCGATGATTCGCTTCTTACAGACTTTCTGTGATTAGCGACCAATAACGATAAAAGAAAAATTCAATGAAGTTATATAAAAAGATGTCTGATAAAATGAGTCTTTGCGGAGACGAAAACTGGCCTTCGCAAAACAGAGAGGCAATAATAGTGCTCTCACCAAGGGAGGTAAGATTGTATTGTGTAGCATAGACAGAAGTTTAGAAAATGTGGAGAAAGATGTTTCCAGTGTATCAAGATAACAAACCACTACATAAAATATTATAACCGATTTAATTCGAAAGTAAGTGGAAGGCCAAATTTAACTAACAAAAGTGTTTTTTTTCCCACGCCTCATACTGTAGCGCTAATAAACTGCAGTGAACTGTAAGTTGCAGCTGTTTCAGTATTACTGCAGCAGTTGTCAGCAATGTATTCCGGGCGCCAGGATCACAGAGATCGTTGTTGTTATTTGTCTGGGTCAAGCAGTGCGTATGTATGAGTGCCTGTCAGAAAAAAACCACGCTAAAATAAATCATGCAGCGTCACACTGAAAGTAAAAATAGGCATTTGCGAAAACACTCGACCACTGGAATGAGGTCAAATAGAAATAAGGTAAGTTTAGGTTCAAACTAAATGTACTTTCAGGACAGTATTACACTTATTGTTGTTATATCAACATGATAATAATCAGTGGCGTACATAGTTGGCGTCTAATAGTCTCAATACAAACCAATTTTTCCAGTCGTGTCATATTTGCTCAGAAGTACAAGACTGTTTCTTACAGCAGGGTTTGTTACAGCTGCATGAATCAGTATTTCAACACATTCTCTACTCGGTCACTCAAAATGTTTCGCACCGAAAAAAGTGTTAACAAGAAGAAATTAAATTCTGCTTCGAAGGACTTAAATCTATAGGAATCGGCATGACTGAAGGGGGTACAAACATTTGGGAGGGCGCGAAATGGCTAGTTTCATTTCAGATTTTGTCACATTTATTTTTGTGTAAGTCCTTACAATGCTGGCCTACGCATGGACAAAGCTCCTAAATTTGATTTTTCACTGGCCCCATAAATATCTCACACAGACCTTGGTTCACTCACCGGAAGACAAAGGCTTTTGAAGATAAAGGTCATATGTTATGGCAATGTTAACACTGTTAACCCCTTCTCTTTAATATCATCAATTACAAAACATTAGAAACAACCTTTAACGAGTTCAAATCAATCTACGTTCTTAGATTCATTTTAATCTATTTCCGATCTCTACGGTTTTCCAAGATACCATGTCCGGAAAAGTACTTGTGGCCAATAAAACTCTGTAATTCGGCTTCTCGCGAGTCAAGCAACTTCAACAGTAACACTAACAAATCATTTACAATAATATATGTTTAAACATAAACTGATGTGCAAGGAACTGGTGAGGACACTCAATTCAATCCCAGAATATCTACGCTAAAATTGAAACTCGGGTACAAGAGTAATGCCATTGAATTTTCATGAAACAGTTTCTGCAGGACCGCTGAATAGAGAGTAGGGTTTGGCTAATCCTATGGGTCGCAGGGTTCAGGCAGTTGTTGGAATCAATTCGCCCAGAGGCGACTATGCAGCGCTTGGAATTTACTCTGCTTGCAGTGTTTACAGTGGCTATGTTACCCGTGTAATTTCTCACATCACCTACACAGTTCTGTAAGCTTCTCTCCACAGATTTCATACCATATCTTCTCCAACAACTTTCCTCTGCCAGTCAATGGATTTTTGCTCAAATACGAAATTTCGGCTTTGCCAAAAATTTCATAGACACACCGAAAAAATAATATCTACCTACTTACTTATCTAAGGGTCACTATCCGTCAATACCGGGTTCGTCCAATCCTACAGATCACTCCTGGGATTTTAAAACGTATTTTATGTATATGGGAAAATTATGGTGACATCTAAGACAGAAAACAATGAGAAAGTACAGTCGACAGATATTCATGATATGGCAGGCTTCGAAACAGCAGTCATACCAAATTAGGCACATTCACAAAACTGCGAAGAGCGAGTATTAGTTTTACCATGTCTCTGTGTGTGTGTCTCTCTTTCTCTGTCCGTTCGTCCGACTCCCACTGGACGGATTTGTACTTAATATCCGAGTATTTTTTTTAAACTCTGTCCAGGAATTTAAGTTTCATTAAAATCTGTCAAGAATAACAGGTACTATACATGAAGACATATGTACATTTATGACAATACAGAGTGCGAAAAAAGTCATTGCCAAAATTCGTGAGGTGACAGTGGGACCAAAACAAATGTTTATTTTCATAGACATGCGTCCTTGCAGCGCTACGGACCGTCCAGTTGGGTCTGACTAAGGTTGGAAATCAAGCAAAGCCAATGAAGAGTTCTGATAAAGAGTCGTATCTCGAACTAATTTAGAGCAGATGTTCAAACCTGGCATTTTTGAGCGCACACGTCAGTCTACTGCGTCGTTGTCGGCTGTGCATCGAGGTCGGTGGACGTACGTTTGAACATCTGCTTCAAACTGGTAATAAATACATTTTTTTCAGAATACTTAATTGGTTTTGCTTGATTTCCAATCTAAGTCAGACCCAATTTGACGGTCTGTAGTGCTGCAAGGACATAACTCCGACATACAGTTCCTTGACAATAAATTTTTGCTTTGGTCCCCCCTACCACATCACGACGTTTGGGAATGGAGAATTCCGCACAATGTATATCACTGATTTTTTCTTAGAATAAGAAAAGTTTCAGACATTTTAAGTTCAATAACTTTTTCCCGAAAATCTGCCATTTGTGATATAATTTAAAAAATTATTAGGTCACACATGACAATATAATGCTGCGTGGAAAAGATGCGCTTTTCAAGCCGGGATAACTAATGCAAGGAAATAGACAAACACTCATTACACCGTTCAACAAATTTTGAAAGGTCTAATGTTACGGATAAATGAATATTCTATCCTTATGTTTTTTGGGCCGCAGAATAAGAAAATCATTCTAAAATTCATTGGTTAGCTCTTGTTTTCGAGATAATAGAACTATCATAGATATATGTACAATAAATAGGAATAGAAAATTATTGACCTTAACGACTTGTCCTTTAGGCCTGTCTATGATATTTTGTTTTAGAAGCGTCCCTTTTCATCATCCAACAATAATCACCCAACATGGCAGCGCTCCGTTTCCTTTTGTGGTGTAGTAAATTCCACTGTTGTAAATTTGATGCCAAAAGTTCTGCCTTATTTTTTGGAAGTACGAGAACCCCGATGAGGTCACTGAGCTCGCCTTCTGTGATCTAATGATTGGAGGAGTCTGTGCTTGGCAAGTAGTCTGCATCTCTTGAGGCTGATGGCTGCTGTTATTCGCTGTTTGAAAAAACACAGTCTTCTTCGTCAGAGTAAATAGAAAAATTGTCCGGAGTTTCAGGAACAGGAAGTCCATCGCCATGAGGCACAGGCCGAATTGCTGATGGTATATTCGGATACACAAGTGTTTATTTTTTCTTCATGGACATGCCATTTTGAATAGGGGCCACCATACAGAAATAACAGTCAGTACTGTGGTTGCTAGGCACCCTGCAAACCACGGGCACTCCAAACGGCATACAACGTCCTTTTCCATTTACCTACGCATTGAGTTTGAATGAACAAGTAGTGCAGCACACGTGTGGTGCCCATTTTGTGTCCTGGTCCCCCACCTTACAGCCGAAATACAAGAAATATGCCTTTTTTATTGTTGGAGTAATTGAACACTTCCTTGAGGAATATGTCACTTCTCCGCAAATATAGCAGAAGTTATTCGGGTTATTTACGCACTTCCGGGACATTTTGATAAATATACTACACACTATATGACAGTACAATGCCAGCTGAAACTATCACGACACAATTTTCATGAAAGAACTTGGGGACACCATCTACAGTACGATCGCTTTCGTACAACACTTGATAAGTACTGAAGAGAGTTGATATCCAGCAATTTTATTGATCACGTGACAAACACCTGCAGCGACGATAGCCGATCGTGTGATTTCATCGTGGTATGAGAATTACGGCGCCCGCTTAGAGTGTTACCAACTTTTGAAGACGGAGACCTAATATTTAGTTGAAAAAACTTAAATTTCAGTCCATAACTGTAACTCGAATACTAGAGCTAAGCTGAAAATCTCTGTCATTTTCGAATTCAGCGGCCTCGAATTAGTAAAGTTTAGCTAGTCTCGTTTCCATAACATTTTGTGTGTTGAGCAGTGTTATTTATTTATTATACAATTTGGCTACATGTTTCGAGCCCTATATGGTCATCTTACAATATAATTTCATTAAAAAGCTGCGTACATTATTGGGATCCCAATTAATGTTTACAAAATGTTAACTGATATCTTGTCTGACAAAACTTATATAAATAAGAATGTTTTAATAAAACTTTTAAAATCTGTAAAATTATAACCGGGTATTATAAATAGTATCTGGTTTTGTATTATGAATCAGGGTTGTATATCCGTGTGGTAAGTGTTAACGTCGATGTGCGTCCGTTGTTTCGTTTAAGATCTTACAGTATTACACACACAATGCACCGACGATGTTGCCGGCTGGTACCAGCCGGCAACATCGTCGGTGCTTTGTACCACAAACTGCAAACACAGTCTAGTGCTCCTGAGTATGGGCGAAATTATCGCCCGAATCATGTTGAGCTGACTGAAATCATTAATAAACAATTATTGTTGCATCTAGTAGGTTGTTTATTTTATCGTATCAGTGATGCAAGGTCACACTAACATCAAACCTGTAATAAGTGTTGTCGTATATTCAGGACAAAGAAACAGACCCCACATTCGTTCTGTTTAACGATGAATATTGGTTTTGTTTCAGTGCATAAGTGAAGTCTCAAAATGATATGAATAGTTATGAAGAAAACGTCATTTTAATCCACAAAATGCCATGCATAGCCTTAAGTTTCCTAAGTAGTGTTCGACGTGTGTAATTGGGATTACTGGGCTTATCTTTCCGCTTCACCATACATTCGCAGACAAATGTTACACGCATTATGACACAAACGTTTTATAACCTGTTCGAGTACGAGGAAACTCCGCCTCCTTGTTCACTAAAACACTAAAGAATGTTCTAAATGTTGTTTGGTGGGCGTTTTTCGTGGCAGAGTTATGTGAAAGAGGTTTGCGTCCTCCACGTTTGTCAGATGTAAATCCGTGTGATTTCTACTTATGGAATTGTGTTAAAACACAAAGTATCTAGTGATGAACTCTCGTACTGAAGGAATACAAAACAACTTTCAAAATTTAATGTCTTCAATTTTACAGGCAGAAACTGAACATAAAATTAACACCATATTTTTTAAGTGTGAAAATGTTCCACTAACAGAACAGAATTATGTCCAGCGCCTTCTTTAAACCTCTTCTGTGAAAACCTTACATTACATGCAATAAATTGAAATAAAAATTTTCAGCCCCCTTTTTTAAATGTAACGAGTGAATACCAAATACCAAGTATAATATACAGAGCGTTCCTAAATTAGTTATACAAAAATCTGCTGTTGTAACTTCTGAACTAGCAGTAACAATTTTATCAGATTACGTTTCAAAAGTTGCGCCTATTTCTCAAGTTTTTATTCAAACCACCAAATGTCTTTCCACCCGTGCAGAGCTGCTTAGAAATCCCCTGCAAGTCACCATGGAGCCGTATACCGGTGTAGAGCGCGAACAGTGTTGTCTGTGGTTTCGCGAATTGCAATCGTCCATTTCCGTTCAGAGAAAATTCAGGACCAAGCATTGCAAAAGTCACCCCAAAGAAAGACTATTTTAGCGCGGTACAATCGGTTCCTTGAAAATGGCTGTGTATCTCACAGGGAGCCAGGCCAAGGTCCATCTTGTGTTGTAGATGAGACGACAGAAAATGTGCGACAGACATTCGTTGTTCGCAGTCCACGAAAAGCAACTAAGCCTGAAAATCTGAGTTGAACTTCGTCAAAACCACAATATGGACAATTCTGAAGAAACGATTGCGTTACCAGCCAAACAGCTTACACTTGGTACAAGCTTTGAGCGATGGTGACAAAGATAACGACACGAGATTTGTGGTGAAATGTTTGAAAAAATTGAAAACGAAGAAGATTACTTGAATACAGTTTTGTTTAGGATGAGGCTACTTTTCATCTGAGTGGTAAGGCTAATCGTCATAATGAAAGAATATGGGGTACAGAGGATTCACACGAGATCGTAGAACATGTGCGGGACTCACCAAAACTAAACGTGTTTTGTGCTGTAAGTTCTGTGAAAGTGTATGGTCCTTTCTGCTTCGCCGAACTAACTGTAACTGGCATTAGTTATCCGGACATGGATGAAAAATACATTGTGCCACAGCTACAGCAAGACATGGCCAGAGATTCCGTGTTTCAACGAGATGGGGCACCCCGCACTTCCGTCGCGAGGTTACTTCCTACCTCAATCGCACGGTGATTGCTTGGATTGGACGTGGTGGAACGATAGCTTGCCACCACGATTTCCTGATTTAACACCGCCGGACTTTTCTGTGTGGGGATACGATTAATACAAAGTTTCGTTCCACCTCTTCCTGCAAGTTTGGAAGAACTACAGACAGGGATAAAAGAAGCGGTTGCGACCATAGATATGCACATGATTCATAGGATTTGGGAGGAAATCGCTCACAGATGGGACATCTGCCGCATGATACTCTAGTTTGTTTTACATACATAAATAATATTGTAATTTTTCTACTTTAAATGTTATTACACCTTGGTTTTGTATAACTAATTTAGGAAGTCCCTGTTTTTAAACAAAATGTGTGGACCCAGGATCAAGGCAAATTGGAATAGCGGGGGCATATTTTCTGCTTGTCGCCATGCAAATCTGTTGCCATTTTTAAATATGTGTTTCTAACAGTCTGGAGTTTTTTAAAGTACTTCTTAAGAATGAGTCATAACTGAAAAGTGTCCTTCAGTTACAGTTTTAGAACTTTCATTAGGAAGTGATTTGATGTGTGTTATAGGCAATGAGGCTGGAGAAATGCGAGAAAATAATGTGATCTCTAAGTATGACACAATGGAGATGCAAATTTAAGATGTGTAAAATACAATGACAACATCAAATATAAGGTACATTAAAAAGCTTTCAAATTACTTTTTCCTTATTTCCGTGAGTTATATTTTCCTTTCCTTTCCAGCTATCCTCCTCTCTTATGTCTTGTTTCCTTTCTCTCTTTTCTATGTGCATCTTATAACTGCAGAATACTGTTCTGAAATATAAACTTTTATTATGTTGTTTAGAAAATTGGATAATGACGAGAATCGAGCCAAATATGTACAGACAAGTATGCTCTAACTTTTGACTAAGTTTGAACCGAACAAGTTCAATTTTCTAATGCAATATCTTAAACACAAACCTGCTCAGACACAAATTCAAAACAAAAAATCAATTAAATCACAACGAACGAGCGAAGGATAGGCCTAAACTGCATAGCATGCAGGCATTTTAAGAAATATATATAATATTCACACGGAGACAATATATTGCCAACCGAGTACACTTTTAATATATAAAAATTTATTTCTTATATATTTAAAATGTATTTGGTTGGGTCTATTACGACTCAGTGTACTTTCGTAAACGGTCATGATGTATTACAAAAAAATTTCTAAGTTTTTTTTTAATAAATTGTATTACAGAACGTGTGTAAGGCAGATACACATTCCTATATTTTCAGTCTTATTGTTCTGCATTCATACGCTTTCACTTAACATCGACTCTCTACAGCCTTGCTACTCCGAGCGTCGTTAAGTAACCCCCCTCCTCCCCCCCCCCAAAAAAAATCCGTATTTAAATCTGTTTCTGTACAAGCGCAGTCACTGATCTGGAAGTTTTGTTAATTTCTAGGTTCATCTTCCAGTGAAATGAGATTCGTGTAGGAGAACTTTTTGTTTCTCTGGTAACAAGCGCATGGCGGTAAATAAAAGTAGCTACTGTAGAAAGAGGACTGCGAGATGGGGACAGGGAACAAAATACTCCTCTGTACAGAGGTACTAAAGCACAGATATTTCCAGCAAGTAACATGTAATTAGGTGAAAAGATCCAGTGAGATGGAGACGCAGAATAAAGAGCGAGTGAACTCATATTTATGGAGGTCACAGAGGGATTAAGAAATTCTTAGAATTTTTATATTTTACTCCATAACGTTATGCCACATTTGTCAGTTATAAATACGTTCAGTTCTTTAATTTACAGAGAGAACACAGAACCACAAAACAGTCATTTTAAACAACTACCCACAAACCACACCACATACAAAAAGAGAATAAAAACTCGTGTTAGGTAGGAAGTGGCGTGACTAATATTATGATTAGTAATAATAATGATAATAATAATATAGCATAAATGTTTTTTAAATGGCATAGGTCAGTATAACCTCCACATCTTTTACTGCTATATAAAGCCATCAGCAGGAGACTTTACCTTAAAAACACAAGCATCCGATCAAACTTTTCTCATACGCAAAATTTTAATGTTGCCATATATATAAGAATTCCAATAAATTCAGGGTTGGGTACTCATTACTCTTACGTACTCAACATTTCATTACGTAGTTACTTCAGATTAAGTATACTTACACACACAAAACGGGGACATGTTGCAGTGCACTTGGTTGAGGCTCTGTGCTAAAAGCCGGAAAGTTGCGGTTTCGATTCCCGATGGTGGAATTTTTCATTGACATAATTTTTTCGACTATGTCTCTAACAAAAATGAGCACCAGGAATATTTCTTCGGGGTAAAGGCGACCGGTGCATAGGGCTGACAACTTTGTCTTGCAACTTGAGAGCCTCAATTGTCTCCTGAAACCCCCAGAGCCCGTGTTAAAATACGAGGGGTGTTCAATAATTTATCTACCTGAGTAAGAAAGAAACAACTTATCACAAAAAATATTTTTTATTTTTCAATGTAGTCCCCTAATAACTCAATACATTTCGCCCACTTTTGTTGCAACGACTTTATCCCCCTGGAAAAAAAAAATATTTTGACTGCTCTTCAAACCAGGTCGTGACTGCCTCCTTGACTTCTTCATCGCTTGAAAATCATTTACCCCGAAGAATTTTTTTCATAACTCGGAAAAGAAAATAATCCGAGGGAGCTAGGTTTGGACAGTAGGGTGGGTGATTTAGCTATTGGAACCCACATTGCCGAATGGCAGCTTGAGATTTTGCAGACATGTGCACTGGCGCGTTGTCATGAAGGAGCAGCACGCCTGCTGAGAGCTTTCCTCGCATTTTCTCTTTGATGGCCTCTCGCAAAGCGGTAATTGTGTTAGCATAGGTCTATCCAGTTATGGTAGTCTTCTGTGGCATGAATTCTGAAAGCAGAAGTCCTTTCTCATCCCAGAAAAAAGTTGCCATGTCTTTGCCAGCAAATTTTTCAACCCTAAACATTTTAGGGGTGGGGGAAGTCTTGTGCTTCCACTGCATGGACTCCATTTTGGACTCAGGATCTCTGTGATATACCCAAGTCTCGTCTCCTGTCAACAAACGTTGAAAAAAATGTTCCGGATCCTCAGTGAGCTGCTCCAAGTTCTCTTGACAGCACTGGCGACGAGTGTTCTTCTGAAAAGGACTCAGCATTCTTGGGACCCATCTTGCACTGACCTTGGACATGTCCAGCTTTTCATGAATAATGGTCCAAACTGCTCCTGCTGAGATGCCTGTCTCTTCCGCTAATCTCGA
>Ga0131853_10012872_pt1 | contig 15336 bp, 13 predicted proteins | sample TergutLab28metaG_FD_92764 | JGI IMG/M metagenome (GOLD analysis project Ga0131853, IMG submission 92764) | Labiotermes labralis P1 segment gut microbial communities from Petit-Saut dam, French Guiana - Lab288 P1 (version 2) (version 2) | ecosystem: Host-associated > Arthropoda: Insects >...
CTTTTTGCTGCAATCCCGCGTCAGCACCTCCTAGCGGGCCTTCTTGGCCCGCGTCGTCGGCACTTCCTTGGCTTGCAACAAAAATCCTCGCACTGAATTTAACTTTCTAGCTGAGATTAGTATCACCCCGTATTACGAAGCCCGGCAATAATCCCATTTATAGTAAGCAAGATTTGGGTTGTTAATATGCCTTCATCCTCTTCACTTAACTCCTCGCTTCCGCGCAATGTCTTAAGCAACTCTACTTGTAAAAAGTTTAGCGGGCTTATATGGGGGATGCGGAACAACATTGATTCTCTAAACAAGGGATAATGGGTTAGTAACTCGTCCGCTTCAGAAATAAGCAAAACAATTTCCTTGGTTTTAGCATATTCTTCTTCAATGTTGGCAAAAATCCTCTTTGCTGCCTCCTGATTTTTTGCAAGGGGGATGTAAGCCTTTGCAATCTGCATATCTGCCTGCATCAATGCAGTTTGAAGATTGTTTATGATGGCAGTAAAAAGAGGCCACTCTTTGTACATATCCCGCAACTTATTAAGGTTGCCGCTTTCTTTGTCTATAAAAACCTGAAGGGCAGTACCTGCGGCATACCACCCTGGTATTAGCTGGCGGTTTTGCATCCAGCCAAATACCCATGGTATAGCCCGCAAGCTGGTAAAGCTTGGCTTTACTACCCTGTGCATTGGGCGTGAGCCTATGTTAAGGTTTGCAAAATTTTTAAGGGGCGAAACATCGTTATAGTATTCAAACAAATCCTCATCTTCAAATACCAAGGAGCGGTATTTTGCAAAAGCAATCTCTGATATTTCGTCCATTGTGTCTATCCAGTTAGGTTTAAGATAAACAGGCTCTTCTTCTTTCGACGCTTTTAGGGTGGTTGTTACTGTTTCCAATAAAGTAGAAGCGGCTTGTTCTAAGTTCCTGTGGGCGATTTCTGTAAGCAAGTACCGGGACGAAAGCACCTCCCCTTGCTCTGTTATTTTAACCCCATTTATAACAGTCTGGGGTGGTTGAGACGCAATGCTGCGGTTTAGCGCACCGCCGCCACGGCCAAGGGAGCCGCCTCTGCCGTGAAAAAACTCTACATGTATCCCATATTCCTTTGCCAGATGGTTTATATCAATTTGGGTTTTGTAGATTTTCCAGTTAGCTGTTAGTGTACCCCCATCCTTACTTCCGTCAGAGTAGCCAACCATTATTTCCTGATAATTATTCAGCAGCTTAAGGTGATGCCTGTAAATGGGGGTTTCAAGCACCTTGCGCATTGTTTCTGTACATGCTTTTAAATCCCCAATGGTTTCAAATAAAGGGGCAATTTTTAAGGTGGTTGTTATGTTGCCATTGGGGTGCAAATAGTAGAGACCAACTTCTTTTGCCAGCACCAGCGCTTCAAGTAAGTCGCTTGGTGATTGTGTCATGCTGATAAGATAGGTAGGTACAGCAATCGGCCCAAACTCGTCATGGGCCCGTTTTATTACCTTAAAGGTTGCAATAACTTCTAAGGTTTTTTCAGAGTATCCTTCGCCGCTTAGCAGAAGGGGCCGTGGGTCGGCCAGTGCAGTTGCTAGTTTTTCTTGCTTTTCTTCTTCGCTTAAAGCTGCGTAATCCTTTGCGATATTTACTTTTGCAAGTATTTCGCATATGGCCGCTTCGTGCTCGCCACTATGGTTGCGTATTTCCAGTGATGCTAGGTGGAAGCCGAATAGCTCCAGCTGGCGTATAAACCTGTTGATACGCCTAAGCTCGTCACGGGTGGGAAGGTGCTGTTTTAGGCTTTCCAGGATAATGCTTAGCTCATGCAAAAGTTCTTCCGGGTTTTTGTAACCGGCGTCTGTTTTACCCACTTGTGTAAGCCTGTGGCGCATAAAAGTTAATGCCCGGCGGTATATTTCTGTCTCTATTGGCCATTTTTGATTGTCTGTCAGGTATTTATCTTCTTTGTCGTTTACCAATTGGGTTAAATCATCACTTACATGTATGCGGCTTGTGCAGTAACTGTACCGGCCAATCAGGTAATCAAAAACCTCCAGGTATTTGGTGATTATTAACTCCCGCTGAAGCTCTAGGGTTTGCCAGGTTATGTTGTGTGTGACAAATGGATTTCCGTCACGGTCGCCCCCTATCCATGAACCAAACCTTAGGAAGTTGGGGATGCTCCATTCTTCGTCTGGGAAGTGCTTAAGCAGGCTGATCCGCATTTCCCGGTGTATGTCCGGCAAAACATCAAAGAATGTTTTGTCGAAATAGTAAAGCCCGCCCCTTACTTCGTCCAAAACGCTGGGTTTTTGGTGCGACAGTTCATTTGACTGCCACAAAATCGTGATTTCGTTCAAAATATTCTCTTTTATGAAATTTGCTTCTTTTTCGGTTAGGTAAGGATTATCAAGTTCTTTTAACCTTCGGCTCAACCTTTTTTTGATATCCAGTATAGTGCGCTTTGTTGTCTCTGTTGGGTGAGCCGTGACAATCAATTGTATTGACAGGTGTGGTATTGCTTCTTTTATATCTGCCGCGCTATAGCCAGCTTTCTTTAGGTTGGCAATAGCATTTTCTATAGAAAACGGCTGTGATATTTTTGTGTCTTCAAGTTCGTAACTTAGATTTCTTCTTATGCGGTGGTTTTGTTCCGCAACATTAAGCAGATGGAGATACGCGGTAAAAGCGCGGATAATGTCTTGCCGCTGGGAAAAACTTAGTAAAGCAATTTCTTCTTTAATCTCTGTATCGCTTATATTATTGCCTGCAGGCATGTGCCAGGCTTTTGCCAAGGTCATAATCCTTTGGGCCCTGCTTACAAGCTCCAGCCCGCCATGTGTATACAAAACTTCATATAACATGCTGTCTAGTAAATCAATGTCGCGCTTTAGTAATGTAAATGATGTTGTGTGATTCATGTAACCATTCCCTTTTTTTAGGGCCTGTTGACGGTTATGGCAACAGGCCCTTCTTTATAATTGCTCCCAATATGATATAGTCATTTCACTTTAAAACGGCCCTGATGCGTCGGTCTTTTTGCCGCAATCCTGCGTCAGCACCTCCTCACGGGCCTTCTTGGCCCGCTTCGTCGGTGCTTCCTTGGCTTGCGGCAAAAATTCTCGTCGCCTCAGGCCCATTTTAAAATGAAATGACTATAGCGTGATAATCCTTTTTCCCCTTGCGGATGATAATCTTGCCATCCTGTAAATCAGTGGGTTGCAGCACATGTTCTATACCGGCAACTTTTTCACCGTTAACAGCTACGCCGCCCTGCTGCACCATCCGCCTTGCGTCTGATTTAGATGCACACAGCTTTGTGAAGGTAAGGGCATCCATGATTGGTATCCCGGCTTGTAAATCGGCTTCGGGGACTGTAGTTGTAGGCATTGCGCTATTGTCGCCGCCACCGCTAAACAGTGCTTGGGCAGACTTTGCTGCTTCTTCCGCTGCGGCATCGCCGTGGATTAGCTTTGTAATTTCATATGCAAGTACTTTTTTGGACTCGTTTATTGCGCTGCCTTCTGCACTGCCAAGACGTTCCACTTCTTCCATAGGCAGCATTGTAAGCAGTGCTAGATATTTTTTAACATCCCCATCCTGGGTGTTGCGCCAGTATTGGTAAAACTCGTAAGGGCTTGTGCGGTTTGGGTCCAGCCATAAGGCCCCGGCTACGGTTTTGCCCATTTTTGTGCCGTCGCTGTTTGTTATTAGGGGGATTGTCATGGCAAATGCCTGCTTACGGTCTACCCGGCGTATCAGGTCGGCACCGCTTAGGATGTTGGACCACTGGTCGTCCCCGCCGATTTGTACTTTACACCCGTATTCACGGTTAAGGGCAAGGAAGTCATAACTTTGGATTATCATATAATTAAGTTCTATAAAGCTTAGCCCGCCATCTGGGCGGTTTAGCCTTGCTTTATAGGTTTCAGCAGTAAGCATCTTGTTTACAGAAAAATGTGCGCCTATTTCCCGCAGGAAATCAATGTAGTTAAGCTTTAGCAGCCAGTCCGCGTTGTCCAGCATTAGGGCTTTGCCTTCGCTAAAGTCTAGCAGCTTTGCAAGCTGTGGGCGGATGCCGTCTTTATAGGTTTCGATTGTTTCCTTGCTTAGCATATTGCGCATTTCTGTTTTTCCGCTTGGGTCGCCTATCATGGTAGTGCCGCCGCCCATGATTACTAGGGGGCGGTGCCCGGCGTTTTGCAAGTGCATCATCATCATTATTGGTATAAGGTGGCCTACGTGGAGGCTGTCTGCAGTAATGTCAAAACCGGCATATACTGTCACGCTTTCGTTGGCGAAAAGAGCCTCCAGTTCTTCCGGGTGGCTGGTTTGGGCTATGAAGCCCCGTTTTTGTAGGTCTTGGAATACATTACTCATATTTATTGTCCTTCCTTATTATATATTTTCGGTGTCTATCTTTAATAACCCTGCCAATCGTTCCAACTCTTCCAGGGGTGGGTCTGTAGGTTTTGGAAACATACGTATCCCGTCATTTTCGTACCGGGGAATCAGGTGTAGGTGAAAGTGTCCAATCTCTTGCCCGGCGGCTTTGCCATTGTTCTGTATTATATTAAGCCCATCCATACCCAGTGTATCACGCATTTTATGGGCTATTTTTTGCGCCAGGGGCATGATAGCGGCGGCTTCCTCTGGGGCAAGGCCGTAGATATCTTCTACATGGCGGTTTGGGATTATAAGCACATGGCCTTTGCTGCCTGGGTACCGGTCCATTATGGCAATGCAATATCGGTCTTTATAGATTTTGTATGCCGGTATGCGGCCTTCTGCTATTGAACAAAAAATGCAGTTCTCTGCGCTCATAATGCACCTCTCTTTTGTTGGGTGTGTTTTTTTATGCCGTTAACGGGGACGGCACCCTTAGATTTCCCCCAATTATACGCCATTACTTGCAAAAGTAAATATTTGCAATAGAATATATTTCGTAAAATAATAAAGAACAGGAGAAAAATATGAACGCATTTCATTGCCTACCAAATGAAACAAAAAAATTGCTAAAACCTTCCGACATGGGGCTAGTTTACACCAGTGCCCAGCGGATAGAACTTGGAAGTGCAGAAATAGATAGCGGCAGCGAAGAAATATGCCTGTTTGTGGTGCAGGGGAAAGTGGCATACACATATGGTGCAACCCAGGGCACTGCACAATATAAAGATATGCTGTACATCCCCCCAGGCAAAAAAATACTGCTTACATCCCATTCATACGAAGAAGATGCTGTTGTAATCCGGTTTGGCGCGCCATGCTCCAGGGAGACCGAGTTTGCACATTGTTCCTTTAGAGAAATAGATGGGGATGACCGCCATAAAAAGTATGGCGATGCCAGCAAAGGCACCAAGCGGGATGTGTGGAATTATATAGACGAAAAATTTAATTCCAGCAGGTTCCTGGTAGGGATTTGCCAGGGAGAGCCAGGGGCATGGACTGCCTGGCCGCCCCATAAGCATGGTACGAAGCGGGAAGAGGTTTATGTATACTTTGGCATGGGCGATGGTTATGCCCTGCAATGTGTCTATGAAGATATGGACAAGCCAGACGCTGTTGCACTTGTAAAAGACGGTCACCTAGTGGCAATATCTGAAGGTTATCACCCAAATGTAGGCTGCCCCAAAAGCGGCATACAGTATATATATTGCATGGTTAGCGTAGAGGCCGAAGACCGGGATTTTATGGACCTTACCATGCAAAGCTGCTATGGTGACAAGCTATGATTATTAACGCGCCATCATTGGCGAACTGTTCATTTTTGAACATGGGTGAGCAAGTTGCGCAACTTGTTAAAGGCGGGGCCGATTGGTTTCATGTTGATATCATGGATGGGCATTATGTACCTAATCTGTGCTTTCCGCTGGGTTTAATAAAAGAGTTGAAAAATGTATACCCCCAGATACCGGTTGATGTCCATATTATGGTGGAAAACCCGGCTTCTTATGTACAGCGCCTTGCAGAGCTTAAGGTGGATTACCTTAGCTTCCACCTGGATGCTACCCGGTTTGCGCGGCGGTTGTTGTCTGACATTAAAAATGCGAATATGAAAGCCGGTGTGGTTATTAACCCCAGCCAGCCTATTGATTTATTGGAACCTGTGATTGATATGGTTGACTATGTTGTGCTTATGACTGTAGAACCGGGTTATGCAGGGCAGAAGTTTATGGTGGAGGCCCTGCCGCGCCTTGCCCGGCTTGTGGAAATGCGCAAGGCTAACGGCAACCCCTTTCTTATTTCTATAGACGGCGGTGTTGATATGGAAAACGCCAAGAAATGTGTGCAGCTTGGTGCTGAGGTTTATGTGACGGGGATATTTACTGTTTTTAACCAGCCAGAGGGGCTGGAGGCGGCTTGCCGTAAGTTCAAGGAGACAGTATATAATATTTGAAATAAGAAATAACTAAACGCAAAAAGCTTAATTATTTCGACCATTGGCCGGGAGATTTGCAATATGCGCTAATTTACTATACCCCCGGCCCCGACTTTGCAATATAAATTAGAATGGCGTGTCCTGGCCTTGAGCCGGGATGACAAGGGGGTGGTTTTTCGCAAGTTTTGTTGAAAATAGATTTCCGTGGGTGCCGCCTTGGTGGTTAGGTTTACCCCTCGGCAGGAAATACAAACCCATCAACACCCACACCAAGCACAACATCAGAAATAGCCCTTACCAAATTATTGTTAACACTTGCTGCGCCAATCCAGTTGTTGGACAAAAGAATAATCCTGGTACTGCTGCTGCGGTCATAGATAATATGAGAGCTAAAACCGGGCATTCTGCCAGAATGGTGCCATATGGTATCGCTTTCAAATAGCCAGCCATAATTATAAACACCGGTTTGGATATTATCTAGCAAATGCGCAGGGAATAAATCCCCGCTAAAATAAGCGTCTAACCAAAGATTAAGGTCGTCGATAGTAGAGATTAGCCCACCTGTAGAGTAGGCAAAAAAGAAGGGCCAATTGTTGGGGTTAAAAAGGTTTTCACCATCGGCATAAAGGGATGGAATGCCATGGGGTGCGACAGATTCATCAATGCCGCTAAATCCCGAGTTTACCATGCCAGCAGGTTTAAATAGCCTGCTGGCTATAAACTCTTCGTAAGGCATGCCCGATGCTTTTTCGATAATCCGCCCCAAAAGCCAGTAATCTGTGTTGCAATATGAGGACTGGCTTCGGGGTGTGCCGTGCCAAGCATTCTCCATTACATAGGCTTCCAGCTCTTCTATTGTCATGTCAAGGGCATACTCAACTTCCCAAAACTCTGGCCGTTCAAACATCCACGCAGTAATGTCGTAAAAGCCGCCTTGCATTGCCAGCAAATGGGCTATTGTTACGTTCTCTAGCCCATCGGCCCCTTCGAAAAAATTGTCCAGGGTGTCTGATGGGCTTAGCTTGCCCTCCAGCTCTAAAAGCATAATGGCTGCGCCTGTAAAATTCTTGGTTACAGAAGCTATATGAAACCTGGAATATACAGTGTTCTCAATACCTTGCACGTCACAGGCCATGCCATATGCTGCGCGTAGTATTGTTTCCCCATCCCGCACAAGCAAAGCTGTGCCTCTAAAGTTCCTGCTTGTTAACATTGTGTCAAGATATTGTGGTAAATCCTCTTGGGTGATGATTTGCCCTGATACTGTGCTTTGCTCCATAAATAAGCCAAGCATAAATATCACTATAATAATAATTAAAGGTACCCACGGTATTTTCTTTAAATTTTTCATGAAACTTCTCCCCTTGCTACACTTTTATTGGCTGTAGTGTAGCCGGGTAAAAAGGCTTGCGGTAGTTACAAATGTCACTTCTGTTTTCTAGTCATCGGCTACATAAAAGAGCTGGGGCTGTCTTACTAATCATTTTTGCGAATGATTATGCAAAATATATGTAGGGGGCGGCGTCCTCGACGCCCTGCGGCCTAGTATTTACAAGGGTTAGCGGGGCGTCGAGGACGCCGCCCCCTACGCATAGTGCATATATATTTAATTTTTGGGCTTAATAAGGCAGATCCAGCTCTTTAGCTTATAATTTTATATGTTCCTTATGAACATAGCTTATTACATACTAAGCAAAGGATTAGCAGGAAACATTGGCCGTACAACAGAGGAATCAATCTGGGTAATAGTAGGCGAGTTGGTACGCGCCATGGCAGCTGCTACCACAGAGTTCATGTCCTTTATTTTTTTGGTAACAGCAGCAGCGCCGCCGTCGGTAAGCGGCCCCATCATTGCCCGCCCTACAGAAACCGCGTCCGCACCCAGGGCGAGTGCCTTAAATACGTCCAGGCCAGTTTCAACACTGCAATCCACAAAAATCTTAAGCTTACCGCCTACAGCCGCCACAATCTCTGGCAGTATCATAAGCGGCGGCATAGAGAAGCCCATAATCCCATGGTGGTGGGAAACAACGATACCCTGTACGCCAGCGTCCACGCATTTTAGCGCGTCAACAACGCTTAGCACACCTTTTATGATAAAAGGCAGCTTGGTTGCTTTTACAAGCTGGCGTATATCTTCTGTAGTCCTAGGCCGCATGTGGAAGCCTAAGCACACATCATATTCGCCCTCACCATTAAATTGGTGGTCAATGTCCATGCCTACGGCAATACAGCCGCATTCTTCGGCGTGTTTCATTTTACGTAGGACGTCATTGTTATCTGCATAGGGCTTAATAATTTTTATGGTTTTTGCCCCCGTTGCGGTAATGTTGGCAAGCTCTTCTTCATCACCCATGCCAGCCCACATTACGGAATTGGCTGCTTTTGCGCCGCGTGCCATTTCCACAAGGCCGTCTGGGTGGCAGTCATTTAAATGGGAAAGGGCAGCCATCATAACTGGGGTGTCAAAGGTTTCCCCATAAAGCTGTAGTGTTGTATCTGGCAATACAGCATCAAAATGCCGCATTTCTAGTAGTAGGGAATCAAAATGGGCCCGTGTTATAATGTTAGCGTTGGCTGGGTTTATTTTCTTTTTTTCCATAATCAATCTCCTTTAAAATAATTTTTTCAGGTATGCGGCAGCGTCCATTATTTCTTGGGGGTCGCGCATATGTTCCATCAGCATTGGTATATTGTCCAATTTGCGGATGCATTCAATCAGCTTTGTAAAGTCATACTCCCCAAGGCCTGGGTTTGTTTCGTCTATATGGGAAAGCATTTTGTTGGTCATGATTACGTCTTTTGCGTGGCAGGATTTTATATATGGGCCAAGCTTGTCGAAGCATTCCTGGGTAAACTCTGCATTGTGGTAGTACCTGTATGGGCTGGTAATCATGTTTATTACATCCAGGTGGACAGCAAAGCACTCCCGGTCAACTGCTTTAATCAGGCTTAAATAGCTGTCGGCGTCATAGGGGTAAATCCATGGCATGGTTTCTAGGGTGTAGTATGTTTTTGTTGGTTTAACCGCGTCTACAATTTCCTGTATATCGGCCACAATTTCTTCAAAGCAGGCTTTGCTAAAGTTATCTTTGTGTGGGCCGTCCCACTCTGTGCCTTTAGAGCCTGCTATGTTTACACAGCATGCAGCCCCCACATAGTCCGCAAAGGCTAGGTGGTCTTTTATTTGCTGCAAGTTTTCCTTCTTCTGGTTCAAGTCGGATGTAAGGGGGTTGTTCCACACCCCAACTTCTGCAATCAAAATATCTGCTTCACGGGCTGCGTTTACATAGGCATCAACTTTGGCAAGGGGCTCGTCATAATCTAAGGGGAAGAAGCAGGCTGTATAGCCCATTTCCTTCATATTTGCAACCCATTCTTCTGGGTTGCTGGATTTTTTTACTGCGGGGCCGCCAAATCGCATATTTGTCATCCTTTCTGGGTTTTGAGGGGGAATGGCTATATATTAATTTGTTGTGTCGGTTATAAATAATGGAACACGGAAAAAGCGGAAAAGCAGGATTTACACGGATAAATCATTAAAATCTGTGTAATACCGATTCCAAGTAAAAACCTGCCGAATCTTTGCGGCCTTTTGCCTCAATCCTTCGTCGACACTTCCTAGCGGGCCTTCTTGGCCCGCGTCGTCAGTATCTCCTTGACTTGAGACAAAATCCTCGCAAATTTTCGGCAGGTTTTTATTTGGAATCGGTATAAATCCGCCTTTTCCGCTTTTTCTGTGTTCCATTATCAATTATTTTGCATAATAAAATATTAAATCCTTAGTTCATAGGGCCGGTATAGGTAATACCAGCTTCTGCCGCTGCTGCTGTCATTGCTTCTTTGGCAGCCGTGTAGCCATTTGCTGCCCAGCGGGCGTAGAATTGTTCAAACAATTCTTCATCTGAAAGATTGGAAACTTCAGAAATCATTGCAACCCATTCGCTAGGCTCGTGAAGTACCATTGCGTTGGCTTCTTCTACATTAAGGGCTGCAAGGCGTCCGTCGTGGGTTACGAATACGCTGTTGGGGTTATGCAGTACAGAGTTGAGTGCGTTAGTAGACATTTCACGTACTTCCCTTGATACTGTTGGGTTAACCCACATCAGGTAGTCTGCTGGCCATGAAGCAAGGTTGATCATGCCGCCTCTTGCAAACTGGTATTGGTCGAATGCGTTGAATGGTGCGCCTGTTTCTGGGTTAATGTCTGTTAGCATTATGATTTCGCCGTCTGGTGCAAGCTCCCAATCTATGCCTTCGAAGCCGAAGATCATCATGCGCATACCGTCTGGTGAAAGCAGCCAATCGTATACTTCAAGGATACGCTCAAGTCTTTCGTCGCTAAGTCTTGCGTTGAAGCGGGACTCTGACCAGAAACCGCTGCCTTGGAAGAACCTTGTGTCTGGACCTTGCGGCGGAAGTATGATTTCGATTGCTTCTTCAAAAACTAAATCTGGCTGCAGTGCCGCAAGGGAAGCCCTTACACGCTCTAGATGGTTGGGGTTGGCTTGGCGGATTAGTGTGCCCGCATTGCCATTTGCAAAAGTTTCGATAGAAACCCATGCGGCTTGTGTTATAAAGTCTGGGTGGATAAGGTTGTCATGCCATGCTTCACGCAGGAAGGAAAGCATTGGTATTGCGGTAGGCTCAAACATTGGTATAACCATGTTGCCGTCTGGGCGCATACGCCAGCCTGTACGGGTGTCGCCAAGTTGGCCAAAAGCTTGGAATAGTGCGCCTGGATGGTCTGGCAGTACGCCAAATACTGGGCTGCCGTCGCCATTCATATCATTTGCAGGGTCTGCGAATGCGCGCCACATGTATAGGAAGTCGTCTGGTGTTTCTGGCACAGGAATGCCTAGTGACTCACGCCAGTCTCTGCGGTTTATAAGTGCACGGGCCATAACGTCGAATTCTGCGCCGCCGGCACCTGCACGGGGGATGATATAGTTTCTTCCATTGATTTGGAAGTCTTGAGAAAAGCTTTGGTTTAATATCTGTTGCACATATGGGAACTGTGCAGCCATTTCGTCTGGTATAGACCTGACTAAGCCTACATCGGCCCATTCGAAGTGGGCAGGGGTACCTGGCATTGCCATTACACCAATAATGTCTGGAAGAGTACCGCCAGCGGCCCATAGATGCCCCAAGTCGGCAGCATTGTCCCAGCCTACATTGTAGGGTACAAATGTGATTTGGAACCTGTCCATGATATACTGGTAAATTTCACATGGCTCGTCACCAAATGAAACAGCAGCATCCCACAGCATTACAGAGAATTCCATCCATTCACGTTCTTCTGCAGGATCTTCTGTTGTGGTGTCTTGTGGTGTTGCTTGGTCTGTTCCTGTATCAGCAACAGGCTCAGGTGTTGGTGTTGCTGCTGGTGTGGTTTCATTGTTACCACCGCAAGCAGCTACAAAGAGCAACAACATTACAAGTGTTGCCAATGCAATTAACTTTTTCATAAATTTCTCCCTTCGTTTTTACATGTAATATGAACAAGTTAGGCTTTTATAGCGCCCAACATAATCCCAGAGGTAAAGTATTTCTGTAAGAATGGATACACACACAATATTGGTACCGTAGCAACTGTTACCGTTGCCATCTCTAGCGCACGGTTATGCACTTGCCCCACACCGCCAGCCAGCAGTGCTATGCCAGACGGGTCACCAAAATCAACACTGTTTTCAATTATCAACCTGCGAAGCAACAATGCCAAAGGTGTAAGGGTGGGGTCGTGGATAAATAGCATGGCGTTCCACCACTGGTTCCAAAACGCTACAGAGTAGAACAGCGCTACAGTTGCCAAGATTGGGGCAGATAGGGGAACAATAATCCGCCACATTATTATAAACTCGCCAGCGCCGTCCAGTTTTGCGGATTCCTCCAAGGATTCCGGCAGGGACATAAAATAGTTGCGCATCAAAATCATGTTAAAGACAGACAGCATAGACGGCACGGTCATAACCCATATGCTGTTTACAAAACCCAGTGTGCGAAGCACCATAAACCATGGTATAAGCCCGCCGCTGAAGTACATAGTAAAAATAACAAAGTAGAAAAGTAACCGCCTGCCTGGCAGCTCCCTCTTAGATAGTACATAAGACGCAAATATGGTCATAACCATGGCCATTGCTGTGCCGGTGGCTACATTGTGAAAAGAGATTAGTATCGCCCTTACTATTACCGTGTCACCAAAAATACGCTGGTAGTTTGTTAAGGTAAAGCTGCGGGGGACAAGGTAAAACCCTGGCCGCGCTGCATCTGTATAGGATGCGAAGGAAAGTATTAGCATATTGTAAAAAGGAAAAATGATGGTTATTGCCGCAATAATCAAAATGGAATAAATGAGTATATCGGCAATCATACCGCCTTTGCTTTTATTCTTCATTAGAACAAGCCCTCCGATCCTAGTAAGCGGGATATTCTGTTGGCTGTAAGAAGCAAGGCAAAGTTAATAACAGAGGTAAATAACCCCGCCGCTGCCGCAAAAGATGGGTTCATCATACCGCCAAACCCAAAACGGAAAATATAAGTGTCTAGTATGTCCAGCACACCTTGGTTAGCGCCATTTATAAATTGGAAAATCTGATCAAAGCCACCATTCATGATAGAGCCGCAGGCCAGAATCATAAGCACAACCGCTGTGGACTTAATCCCGGGCCATGTAATATGGCGCATACAGTGCCAGCGGTTGCCCCCGTCTACACGGGCGGCCTCGTACAAAGAAGGGTCTATGCCGGATATGGAGGCTAGGTAGATGATGGCACTCCAGCCTGCGCTTCGCCAGATGCTTGTACCAAAAATAAGAGCCAAGTTTGTGGGGATACCCCTGTGAATCAAGAATAGAATCGGGTCTCTGCCAAAAGACCTTAAAATAGAGTTTATAAAGCCATGGACAGAAAATAAGTCCATCATCAAGCTGTACACAATAATCCATGAAAGAAAATGGGGGAAAGTAAACACAGTTTGGAGAACCCGCTTAGTGCCGCTGCGCTTTACTTCGTTAAGGAGCAGCGCAACCATAATGGGCACTGGGAATTCGAAGAACAAGCGGCCAAAGCTTATTATGAGTGTGTTGCGCAGTGCCTGCCAAAAGTCTGGCCGGGCCCATAATGTTTGAAACCAGTGCAGCCCTACCCACTCCAGTTCCCTAAAAGATGTGTGGAGCCTATAGCGTGTAAAGGCCATGAAGATACCGCCAGTTTGCATGTTAAACATGGGGGTATAAGAGAACAACACAAAAAAGACAATTACGGGAAGAAAAATAAGGTATAAGTACCTAGCCGCGTAAATCCGCTTCCACTGTAGCGCGGCCCTTTCGCTGAACGACTGTGTCCTTGTTCGGCTTCGTTTTTCTTTCATACGTATAATCCCACTTTCTTTTTAGAATTGAAGGCTTTCTTGGGTAGGGTTAATATGCAGCTTTCTGTTTATAATTTCCCCTGCGCCTACTACAAAAGCACCGTATACACCAGCAGCTTCCCTTAATTCACTTTTTATTACATTTGGGTGAATCATGAGAGTCGGGTGGAGAACTGTTTCGTTTATGCCTTTAAAAAGGGCCGGGCCAAGCTTAGCATAATCCCCGCCAAATATGACTGTGGAAATATCAAACATTACACAACAATTGTAAAGCACTTTTCCTAAAATAAGGCCTATTTCAAAAAGCGCTTGATTTACTAATATGTCGTCACGCAATGAAAGTTTTATAATATTTTCAAAGGTGATTTCATCTGGATTAAGGTTATTGCGGATATATAGTTTTTTTGCGCGCTCCATAAGTCCTCTTATGGCAACCACATCTTCAAGTTGTTTAAAATCTTCTGTTAAAAAAGCCCCAATTTCGCCAGCGGCACGGTTGCAGCCCAATACTGGTTTACCTTTATGGATAACACTGGCCCCGAGGCCGATACCGCAGCTTACATATATTAAGTCTTGAAGGTGGTTGCCCACACCCATATGCATTTCACCAATAGAGGCTAGGCGCATGTCGTTTTCCAAATAAACGGGGGTATTAAAGCGCCCGTGGAGATAATCTTTTAAGCCAATCCCTGTCCATGGAAAGTGGACTGCTTGGGAGTAATATGCTTTATTATCCCAATCTATGATACCCGGATGTGAAATAACTATAAGCCCTAATTTATCTTGGGGGATATTTAGCTCCCGCAGCATTTTGTTAAGGGTTTCGGCTATGCGTTCTTTTTTTACTTCTGGGGCGGCGTCCCTGGCTACATTGGTCTTTCTTAATTGCAGGATATTGTATTTAAGGTCGCCAATTGCGCATACCGGCCGTTCAAAAGAAAGTACTACTGTGGCAATGTATTGGTGGGATTTATTAAAATAAAGCATTATGGGTTTGCGCCCGCCATTTTTGCTGGACTCGCCCTCGCCCTTTTCTTCTATAAGGCCCATGGCAATCAAATCAGCCACATTGCTGGAGACAGCTGGCTTTGACAGGCTTAGCCGGGCGGCCAGGCTTGCTTTTGAAATGCCGTCGCTTTCATATATGGCGTCTACAAGTGCTTTCTGGTTAATAATCCGGCTGGTAGAGCGGTCTGCGGAGGCATTTTTTGCTGTTGTAAAAATTTTTTCAATCATTTTAATATTCCTGCTTGGTTAGTTAGTATTAGTTACAAACCCTGGGTGGATAATACTACCGAAGCATTTGTAAGTCAAGTAAATTTTTATACTTTTGTAGTTGTAATTTGGTGAAGTATGTGATACAGCGAAAGCCGTAAAAGTTATTTTTATAGTCAACAGAAATATGGAAATAACTATACATACCCGTAGGGAGGGCAACTTTGCCGCCCGCAGCTTTGCATTGTGCTAAACTGCGGGGGGTAGATTGCAATATCAGAAGCTGTGTTCATAGGGGGCAATGTCGAGTTGGCGTGGCAGATTTACGCCAATCAAGGAGGCTTTTTCGACGCTTGCCAAGAAGGCAAGCTAGAAAAAGCCGACGCAGAGTGGTGTAAATC
>Ga0131853_10012874_pt1 | contig 15333 bp, 15 predicted proteins | sample TergutLab28metaG_FD_92764 | JGI IMG/M metagenome (GOLD analysis project Ga0131853, IMG submission 92764) | Labiotermes labralis P1 segment gut microbial communities from Petit-Saut dam, French Guiana - Lab288 P1 (version 2) (version 2) | ecosystem: Host-associated > Arthropoda: Insects >...
CCTGCACGTTCTGCAATTTTTACAGCACCGCTTCTTGCCTCAACTTCGTCATAGGCAGATGCGCGTGTACCTTCCGGAAAAATTGCAACTTTCTCCCCTTGCTTAAAATATGAAAGTGTGCGCTTTATCGTTTCAACATCCTTCATCTCACGGTCAACACTGATCGCTCCAAGTTTACTTACAACAAAAGATACAACAGGAATTTTGAATAATTCAATTTTTGCGATAAAATGCAGGTGATAACCTATACCAAAGGCATATGCCACGAACAAAGGGTCGAGCATACTTGAGTGGTTTGAACAAACCATTGCCGCACCATCGGGAATTTTCTCTTGCCCTCTTATATCAAACCAATAAAAAACACTCAAAATTGCACGGCTCAAATATAAGGCACCTTTGTAAAACCTGTAGCTCTGTTTCCACTTTGGGATTAATTTCATCTTGCAAACCTTTCTGAAATGATACCGCAAAGTGCCACAAAGCTTTCCTCAAGGTTGAGGTATGAGGTATCAAAAATGACGGCATCATCTGCTGCCTTTAACGGTGCGGCAGCTCTTTGACTATCATTTTTATCACGTGAGGCCATCGCAGCCTTTACATCTTCAAGCTTTATATCAGGTTCTTTTGCTTTAAGTTCCAGATAACGTCTGTAGGCACGTTTATCCGGGTCGGCGGTTATAAAAATTTTAAGCCCCGCATTTGGAAGTACGACAGTTCCAATGTCTCGTCCGTCCATTATGGTATCATATTTTACAGCCATCTCACGTTGCATTGAGAGCAAAAACGCACGAACAGGCGGCATTGCAGAAACATCTGAGGCATATTTTGACGCTTCCGGAATTCTGATTTCATCGGTGACATCTTCGCCATTTAGAAACATGCGTTGCATTCCTGTATCGTCATATTTCATCTCAAGATTAATTTCCGACAGAAGCTTTTCTACGGCATCTTCGTCAGTTGATGAGACAGCATTTCTAAGTGCATACAGCCCGACACATCTATACAGTGCTCCTGTATCAACATAAATTATCCCAAAATGTTTTGCCGCTCTTTTTGCTAATGTGCTCTTCCCTGCTCCGGCAGGCCCGTCTAATGCAATGCTCTTTTGTTCCAATTTTAACTCCACCTTTAGGTTATTATCCGGCGGCAGCTTTACCCGCCGCAAATGCTGTTGACCATGCTATTTGCAGATTGTATCCTCCGGTATATGCATCTGCATCTAATATTTCTCCTACAAAATATAAGCCCTTTACAAGCTTTGATTCCATCGTCTTTGGATTAATCTCCTTTAGCGAAACTCCGCCGGAGGTGATAATCGCCTCATCTACAGGTCTGGGACCATCTATACAAATCGCAAAAGATTTTATCTGATTATTTAAGCTGATACGCTCTTCACGGGTAATTGAGTGAACCTTTTTGTCAGGCGGTATACCTGACTTTTGTATAATTATGGGAATCATTGACTTATGAAGCAAATCCCCCAGCGCATTGGAAAAATCTCGGCTTTTGTACTTTTCAAAATCACGCAAAATACGCAAGTCCAGCTTTTTTTCATCAAGTGCCGGCTTTAGGTCAATTGTGACATGATAACTTTTGTTGTCAAACTCTCTCATATGTGCACTTGCGGATAATGTCAGAGGGCCCGATAAGCCAAAATGAGTAAACAAAAGCTCTCCAAAATCAGTAAAGATTGCCTTTTTACCGCCGTCAAAAACGGAAAGTTTTACGTTTTTAAGTGCAAGTCCCTGCATGAGACTGCAAAGCTCAGGCTCTGCTGAAAGCGGAACAAGTGAGCCTCGCAGTTTTGTTACTGTATGCCCTAATTTTTCGGCAAATTTATAACCATCTCCGGTTGACCCTGTGGCAGGGTATGACATACCTCCTGTGGCAAGAATGACAGATTTGCACTGCATCACACCATCTGATGTAATAACCTCAAAGAGGTTTTCGCCGCATACTCTAATACCCATAACATAGCGGCACTTAATAGTTGCCCCTGATTGCAGGACATTTCGTCTAAGTGCATCGACAATATCTACCGCCTTATCAGATTGTGGAAAAACTCTTCCTCCCCGTTCTGTTTTCAAGGGTACACCCAGAGCCTCAAAAAAACGCATTACTTCTCCGGGCGGAAAACCGGTCAGAGCACTGTAGAGGAATTTGCCACCATTGGGAATGTTTTCCAAAACCTTATTTACATCACTGTCATTTGTGATGTTACATCTGCCCTTGCCTGTTATAATAAGCTTTCTTCCAACTCTTTCATTTCTCTCAAGAAGAAGCGTATCTGCGCCGGATTTTGCGGAAACAGCGGCCGCAAGCATACCGGACGCACCGCCGCCTATAACAATAACATCAATCAATACTGCTTGCTCCTACTGATGTAAGCGAGGATATTTCACTGTCAGTCAAATATCTCCATTTTCCGGGTTCTAATGAGCCAAGCTTCACATCACCTATGCAAATGCGTTTTAAGGACAAAACTTCGAGCCCAACATTTCCACACATTTTTCGTATCTGTCTGTTGCGTCCCTGTACTATTGATAGTTCAAGGATTGCACCATTTTTTGTTTCTTCTTTTAACTTCACTTTTGCGGCCTTGACTAAGTGGTCATCAACCATCATTGGCTCTTTGAGTGTAGGGATTACATCGGACACTTTGCCGGAAACTTTAACTTCATATGTCTTGAGCTTACCGCTTGATGGGTGGGTGACAATATTTGCAAAGTTCCCATCATTTGTCATCAGAAGCAAACCCTCTGATTCCATATCAAGTCTGCCCACGGGATACAGTCTTACATCAAGTTGAGAAACTAAGTCCATGACAGTTTTTCTGCCTCTGTCATCGCTTGCAGTTGTGATATATCCGCGAGGCTTGTTGAGCATAATGTAATAATGCTCAGGAGTAAAGCTTAAAAATTCATCATCTACTTTAATATCATCAGCTAAAATGTCGGCACTCTGTCCGAGCTCTGCTGTAACACCATTTACGCTGACACGCCCATCCAGTATAAGCTTTTCGGCTTCACGTCGAGAGCATATTCCTTTTGCAGATAATATCTTTTGCAATCGTTCCATCCGGCACTCCCTTTTTAAGCCTTTTACGCCCCCGAAACATCAGTGCCGACAGCTTCGCCCTTGTCCTTACCCATCATGTCAGACACCTTATCAATAATATCGGGCACAGTGTCGATAATTCTGTCAAGAGTTGAGTTGCTTGGCGGTGATACATGTAAAAGTTTTACATTCTCACCCTTTACAACGATAAAAGCCACAGGAATAATGTTGACCCCGGCACCTGCGCCGCCGCCAAAATTTTCTCCTGAGCCTTGTTTTTTTGCAAAGTCACTGCCTCCGCCTGCAAATCCAAATGTCACCTTTGACACGGGAATCAAAGTAACTCCATCGCCTGTTGAGATTGGCTGTCCAATAATTGTGTTGGCATCAACCATTTCTCTCATTTTTTGCATTGTTGTTTCCATTAAATCATTTATTTGACGTTTTTCCATTGTCTTTGCCTTCCTTTCTATCTTCGTCTAAATCATTTTTTGTGGTTTTTTCTGCAGGTTTGCGCTTAAAGAGTATTTTTAGTATGGGAAATAATGCGGCTGTAATATAAAATAGTTCCCAAACTGCAAATGAAAATGCCGCTTTTACATAGATTTTTTGCTCGGTGCTTAAAAAATCAACATCTACCTGAAAATCACGCTTTTTTATCCGAAAATTATTTTCAAGTAATGGTGTCAAAACTCCAAACCCGGCACTTGCCGCACCATAGGTCATTGCTGTTTTGTACGCATCATCTCCGGCGGCGGTCAGGTGGAGTGTTAGGTTTTTTATAAGCAGGCGGCGCTTAAAACGCCCGAGCATGTTAATAAGAGGCGGAATCATATCGAGTAATCCCTTGAGACCACCGGGCATCTTAAATGGCGGCTTATCCTTGACTTTTTCCTCTTTTTTTGCTTTTTTCTCAGCTTTCTTGCGCTTGTTTTTTTCTTCCTTGGTGGGGTCTTTTTCGACAGGGTATATTTTCATGCCAAAAGGACCTGCATGAAAAAACGCAGTTACACCTTCCGAGCTATATTCAACCGATACCCCAAAGCGCAGCAGCGCAATGATTAGTAGTATGGCAAAAATAATGCCTAGTGCAATCATTGTTATACCTCTTTAGCTTCTCCTGTTTCTATTGCTTTTTTTACATCGTCTATTTTATCAGACTCCATTGTTTCTTTATCTTCCACTGCTGTATCAGCCGCAACTTCAACCTCGGCATTTTCTGTGATATTTTCCGCAAGTTCTTTTTCGGCGGTTTCCACGGATTGCGCAACTATGTTTTCTGTCGTTTCTGCAAATTCTGACGCTACTTTTTCTTCTTTAGCTTTCAGCTCTGCAATGGCGGCGGAAATCCCCTCTCTGCCATCTTCCGGTGATTCTATTTTTGGAAGCCCCGGCAGTTCGTGCAAAGATTCTAAACCAAAGGTTCTCAAAAAAACATGGGTTGTCTTATATAAAACAGGTCTGCCCGGTGCATTTAGGCGCCCGCAAGCCTCAATCAGCCCGCGTTCTACAAGAAGACCCACTGTATATGAACTGTCAACACCTCTGACTTGTTCGACATATGCCTTTGTAACAGGTTCAAAATATGCAATTATAGCGAGCACTTCCAATGCCGGAGGTGAAAGCTGAGGCGGTTTTCTTGTTTCAAGCACAAGTCTTATATAATCAGCAAACTCCGGTGATGAGCAAAGCTGCAGTGCTCCTTCCAACTTTACAAGTCTTATGCCCCGACGCTCAAAGCTATATTTGTCCCTAAGTCTGTTTGCAGCGGCGTCAATGTCAAATTCCTCAACTCCCAAAACAGCCGCTATTCTAGACATTTTTACCGGTTCACCCGAGACAAATAATATTGCCTCAAGCATACACTCCAAATCACAATTTTCCATCTTATTCCTCTGTATAGTCCGGTGCAAGCGAAGGCTCACGCCCGGCACCTGAATATGTAATAGCCATCTCGTCGGGTGAGCCTGTCAGAAGCAGGCTTCCAATCTTGCACATCTCAAGCACTGCAATAAATGTTGCAACAAGCTCCGGCCTGCTGTGATTATCCTTAAAGAGCTCCGCCACAGGCATAGTACCGACTATTTTAAGTTTTTCCAAAATTTGGGATATTTTTTCCGGGATTGAAAAGACAGGTCTATGCGGACTTACAAATTCACCATCTCTGGGGTTTTTGCTGTCAATCTTAACGCCTTCTCTTTTAATAACCTCTAAAATCGCTACAAGAAGATCCGTTCTGACATGTGTATATTTATATTCATTGTCAATGGGTAAAAACTCCGGAGGCCCTGACATAAGGGCACCATCTTTTGAGTACATGCCTGATAGAACTTGTGAGACTTCTTTTATTTGCAGGTATACATCGCCTCTTTGAAGCTCCTCAAGCGAGGAAATAAGCTGTTCAAGTTCAGAGACCTCTTCCCCACCGCTAAGCAGCATCTTGGTCTTTATATAGGTAAGATGGGACGCCATAGCTACAAATTCACTTGCAATATCTAAATCAAGTTCACTCATCTGCTCAAGAAAAGCGAGATACTGTTCCAAAATAGCTGAGATACTGATGTCCTTTACCTCTACCTTGTCCTTGCTCAAAAGCTGAAGAATAAGAATCAGCGGACCTTCAAAATCTGACATTTCATCTTTGCTTTTGACTATGCCTTCAAGCTTAAATACAGGTGTTTCCATTATAGTACTCCGTTTTCAAAATAGCGAGACAAATTGCCCATCACGAGATATCTCTGTACTAGTTTACTAGTCTAAACGCTGCATTTCCAACGATTAGGAAGCTGTTGAAGAGTGTGCCTGTAATTTGCCCCATAAAACTGCGAAAAACTGGTGTATTTATTGCAACAATCAGCAGTATCATACCAAAGCGTTCATAACGCATCAAGGTATAGTAGTTTTTTTCAGGTAACAAAGAAAATAAAATCTTAGAACCATCAAGCGGAGGAATAGGCAACATATTAAAAACGGCAAGCATTATGTTAAAGCCTATTATGTTTAGAAGAAGGTCTCTGACAAACTCTGATGCAACAGTTGATGGCATAAAACCTATCCGCATTGCAAGCAAACCATAGATAAACATTGCGACAAGTGCCATTATAATATTTGAAAGAGGCCCTGCAAGAGCGGTTACCGCCATATATCTTTTTGGATGCTTAAAGGTGTACATATTGACAGGCACCGGCTTTGCCCACCCAAATCTGAAAATAATCATCATGAGTAGCCCTATAGGATCAATATGCTTTATTGGATTGAGCGTCAGTCTGCCCATATCCTTAGCAGTTCTGTCTCCTAGCCTATATGCTGTAAACCCGTGAGACAGCTCATGTATAGTGATACATAAAAGTGCAGGAATAACAACAACCAATATATTTAATATTGTGGTCTCAATACTATCCCCTGAGCCAAAAATATTATTAAACATTGTTCCATTCCTTAACTGCATCAAATATTGCTGTTAGCAGAGCTTCCTTGTTTGTTCCTTTTTCAGCGGAAAATGGGATGATTGGAATATCGTCACTCATTTTTAGGTTCTGCCGAATTACATCAATGTTACTGTCCTTTTCGCTGTTTTTCACCTTGTCAATCTTGTTAGCAACAATGACCAAAGGACAACCGGTCTGCTTAAACCACTCGCCCATCGTAATGTCATCTTTTGTTGGTGGGTGTCTCGAATCGACGATCATAACGCCGAGCGCTATGTGGTCTGCCACAGAAAAATAAATTTCCATAAGCTTTGACCAGCGAGCTTGCTCTGTCTTAGCGACCCTCGCATAACCATAGCCGGGCAAATCCACAAAATAAGCTTTTTTGTCAATCAGAAAGTAGTTTATGTGAATGGTCTTTCCCGGTCTTGAGCTGACGCGTGCGGCACTTTTGCGGTTGAGAAGCTTATTAATAACAGATGACTTTCCGACATTTGATTTTCCGGAAAAGACTATCTGCGGTGTATGGTCAGCAATCAAACCACCTGCGGCGGCAGCAGATTTAATAAATTCTACATTATGCAAGTTCATACTTTGATTTACCTCCCTCGTAGTTTTGCTTACAGACATTGCCATCAGACATTGAGACGATACACTAATGTTTTATGGAGTTGTCAGTACTTGGCTTGGAAATCTTACCGCTCGGTATTGGAGCTATCAGCTTTTTTGCCTCATCATAAGTTCCGGAAAAGTCTATGGCGATATCCAAAATGCTATCTATATTGTCAGCGGTGATAAAGTTTAGCTCACTTCTGACAGTTTGGTCAATCTCGTCAAGATCGGGTTCGTTGTCTGCCGGGATTATTACAGTTTTAATGCCGGAACGCAGTGCCGCCATGGTTTTCTCTTTTAGACCGCCTATGCGTAAAATACGCCCGCGCAAGCTGATTTCACCAGTCATCGCAATCTCACGCCTTACCGGTGCATTGCAAAGTGCTGATATTACGGCAATGCACATAGTTATACCCGCTGACGGCCCATCTTTTGGAATAGCCCCTTCCGGGAAATGAATATGTATATCGGTGTTTTTGTAAAACTCGTGGTCAAGCTTTAGCTTTTCTGCCTTACTGCGGATATAGGAAACAGCGGCTTGAGCAGACTCTTTCATAACGGTTCCTAGATTTCCTGTCAGTTCAAGTTTACCCGTGCCTTCAAGCACATTTACCTCTACCTCAAGCACACAGCCACCTGTAGTAGTCCATGCAAGTCCATTGGCTAAGCCTATTTCCTGACCTTGCGAAAGCTTTTCCGGTTTATATTTTCGTACACCAAGAAACTCACCAAGCATATCAGGGCTAAGATTAACTGACTTGACTTCTCCTGATGTGATTTTGGAAGCGGTCTTGCGGCATACAGCAGCGATTTCCCTCTCTAGTATACGCACACCCGACTCTCTTGTATAGTTTGAAATAATGTCTAGTACAGCTTCGTCTTTTAGGCGCAGTTGAGTACCTCTAAGACCATGCTTCTTTCGTTGCTTGGGTATGAGATGCCTTTTTGCAATTTCAAGTTTTTCTATATCTGTATAACTTGTAAGCTCTATGACTTCCATGCGGTCAAGCAGCGGCCTCGGTATTGTGTCTGTGGTATTTGCTGTAGTGATAAACATTACATCAGACAGGTTAAACGGCACTTCCATGTAATTATCACGGAAGGTTGCATTTTGTTCAGGATCCAGTGCTTCTAAAAGTGCGGCGGCAGGGTCTCCCCTATGGTCATGACCGAGCTTATCTATCTCGTCGAGCAGCATAAGAGGATTTCGGCTGCCTGCCTGCTTGAGTGATGAGATAATCCTTCCTGGCATTGCTCCAACATAGGTTTTTCTATGACCTCTGATTTCAGCCTCATCATGCACACCGCCTAATGACAGTCGGGCAAGCTTTCGGTTAAGCGCTCTTGCAACGCTGATAGCGACAGAGGTTTTACCGACACCGGGAGGGCCAACTAAGCATATTATAGCACCCTTTACATTAGGTGATAATTGTCTGACGGCGAGAAATTCTAAAATACGTTCTTTAACTTTATCCAAGCCAAAGTGGTCATCATTTAGTATTTTTCGAGCCGCAGTTACATCTATTCTCTCATGGGTTGTGGTGTTCCAAGGCAGCTCTAAGCAAACATCAAGGTAGTTTCGGATAACAGAAGATTCAGCAGAACCAAAGGCTTGCTTTTCAAGTTTATCTACTTCCTTTAATATTATTGTTTCAATTTCCTCGCTAAGCCCAAGATCCATTATGTTCATTCTGTACTGATGAAGCTCTGACTGTTCATCACCATAGCCTTCGCCGAGCTCTGATTGAATTACTTTTAGTTGTTCTTTAAGAATATGGTCTCTATAGTTGCCTTCAAGACGCATTCTAAGCTTAGAGTCAATTTGCTGCTCAATGGCTAAAACTTCAATTTCGCGAGAGAGCATATCACAAATAAGTTCAATTCGCTTTATTGGGTTAATAGTTTCTAAAACCTGTTGCTTTAATTCGGCTTTTGTGAACACATTTTGTATCACATAGTCGGCAATACGGCCCGGTTCGGTAAAACTAAACAGTGCAAGCACGGTCTCTCTGGCAACACCGGCAGACAGTGCTGCATATGTATCAAAAAGATTAGTACATTTGCGTACGAGTGCCTCTATCTTTGCGGTCTTTTTTTGTACAAAAACTTCAGGAATCGGTTCAACTTCTGCTGTATAGAATTTCATATCTTCATACATGCACAAAAGTTTAGCTCGGCAAGAACCCTCAACCAGCACTTTCATGCCGCCGCCCGGAATTTTCAAAACTTGCTTCACATAGCAAATTGTACCGATTTTATACAGGTCACGTTCGGTTGGTGATTCCTTTGTCATATCTTTTTGAGCCAGAAGGAATATTTTTCTATCTCCGGTTGTCGCCGCATCAAGAGCACTTGTGGACATGGTTCGTTCCACATCAAAGTTGAGCAGCATATTTGGAAATACGGAAATTCCCCGCAAAGCAAGCAGAGGCAAAACTTCCGTTATAATTTCATTTTGTTCGTTCATGATCATTTCTCCGTGATATGTAAAATACAGTGTTTATTGCAGAGCGAGAAGCTGATTTTATAAAAATCGAGTGAGACGATGGACACGGTCAGATATTCGCACCGCTTCTACCGTCTCAATTCGTCAATTTACATTATACCTTCTGCGCCATACATCGTTGATGTGCATTAACTGGCCTCGATTGCATCGGGGTCAATCTGCGGTTTTGGCCTTTTCATAATCTGCGGAGCAGCCCCGTCTGTAATGCACTCTTTTGTGATTCTAACACGCTCAATCTTCTTTTCAGACGGAATGTCATACATGGTTTTGAGCATGGCCTTTTCCATAATGCTGCGAAGCCCGCGAGCTCCAATTTCCATTTCGATTGCCTTATCGGCAATTGCCCCCAGGGCATCATCAGTAAACTCAAGAGTAACATTATCATACCCAAGCAGTGTTGTATACTGCTTTACTATTGAGTTTTTCGGCTCTTTCAAAATGCGAATCATATCTTCTCTGGTCAGAGACTTGAGCGGAGCAATAACCGGCATACGTCCGACCAGTTCAGGAATAATTCCATATTTGAGCAAATCGTGTGACTGGATATTTTCAAGAAGCTCTCCGACATTTTTCTCTTTTTTGCTCTTAATGTCAGCACCGAAACCCATGCTCTTTTTGTCGAGCCTGTTTTCAATAATCTTGTCTATACCGTCAAAAGCACCACCGCAGATAAAGAGTATGTTTGTAGTGTCAATGCTGATAAACTCCTGATGCGGGTGCTTGCGTCCCCCTTGAGGCGGAACATTTGAAACAGTTCCTTCAAGAATTTTGAGAAGAGCTTGCTGTACACCCTCACCTGAAACATCTCTTGTAATTGATGTGTTTTCACTCTTTCGGGCAATTTTGTCCATCTCGTCAATGTAGATTATCCCGCATTGAGCCGCTTCGAGATCAAAATCCGCCGCCTGCAAAAGCCTGAGCAGTATGTTCTCAACATCGTCGCCTACATAGCCTGCTTCGGTGAGAGTTGTCGCATCTGCAATGGCAAACGGAACTTTAAGAATTCTTGCAAGCGTCTGTGCAAACAGTGTCTTACCACTTCCGGTGGGCCCGATTATAAGGATATTGCTCTTTTGCAGTTCGGTATCATTTTCGTTTATGTGTATAAGACGCTTGTAGTGGTTGTAGACTGCAACAGCAAGAGCTACTTTTACATCGTCCTGTCCTACAACATATTCATCAAGCGTTGCACGAATCTCTGCCGGTTTTGGAAGATGTCCAAACTCAAAGTCCATCTCTTGCTTGTCTGAATGTAATATCTTCATCGGCAGGAAATCATCACCCAAAATGCTTGTGCATAGTGCCACACATTCATTACATATATATGATGCTCCCTGACCTGCTATAATGCGGTCAACCTGATCTTGTTTCTTTCCGCAAAAACTGCAACGAACGCCTTTGCCTTCGTCATATCTTGCCATTAAAAATACTCCTTGTTTATCGTTTAGAAATCACATTGTCGATAATGCCAAAATCCAGAGCCTCGTTAGCAGTCATGAAATTATCACGTTCTGAAGCCTCTCTTATCGCTTCTTTGGTTTTGCCTGTGTTTTCAGCGAGAATTTGGTTTAATTTATCTTTTGTGCGCAGAATTTTCTCTGCGTGAATTTGAATATCTGTCGCTTGGCCTCTAAAGCCGCCTGACGGCTGGTGAATCATAATCTCCGCATTAGGTAGTGCAAAACGTTTGCCCTTTGCACCTGCGGCAAGAAGAAATGCTCCCATGCTCGCAGCCATACCAATGCACATTGTAGACACATCAGCCTTGATATATTGCATAGTATCGTAAATTGCGAAGCCCGATGAAACAGAGCCGCCCGGGCTGTTAATATAAAACTGAATATCTTTGTCAGGGTCTTGTGCTTCGAGGTATAGAAGTTGGGCAACGATAAGACTTGCGGTTACATCATTTACTTCTTCACTCAAGATGATGATTCTATCGTTTAGAAGTCTTGAAAAAATATCATAAGACCTCTCACCTCTGGCGGTCTGCTCCACTACATAAGGAACAAGGCTCATATTAGTTTCACCCCTCATTTATTTCTTTTCTTCTGCCTTTTTTGCAGTTACTTTAGCTTTGGGCTTGGATTCTGCTTTTGGTTCTGCCTTTTTGACTGTCGCTTTCTTAGGCGCATCTTCAGAAGCTTTCTCAGAAGCTTTCTTTACTACAGCCTTCTTTGCAGTCGGCTTTTCATCAGTCTTTGCAGTTTTTTCTTCTTTGTCCGAAGCTTTTTCCTTTGCTTTAGGTTCGTCTGACTTGGCTTCTCCCTTTGTTTTTGCGGCTGGTTTTGGTTTTACAGCAGTTTTAGCTTTCTTTTCTGCTTTGGGTTCTTCCTCCGGCTCAAAAGCAGGAGCATCTTCAGCTTTTGCTGTATCTGTAACAAGCTTTAATGCATGGCGTGATTTAATGTCTTTGACAATTCTGTCCTTAGGAACGCTTTCCTTAATTTTGTCAATTTCCATTTCAAAACGCTCGGAAGCTTCTTTGTATTCATTTTCAACTTCTTCATCGCTGACTTCAATGGATTCAACCTCTGCAATCTTGTCAAGTGCAAGGGTTATTTTAACAGTTTTTTCGCAACCTTCACGCATATTCGCTCTAAATTCTTCAGGTGTCATACCTGTCATTTTTAGGTATTGGGCGGGATCCATACCATAAGACTGCATTTGGCGGACAAAATTATCCACGGAAATATCTATCTGATTTTCAATCATTACTTCCGGAACTTCAACTTCTATATTTTCTATAAGCTTATCAAGCAGGGCATTTTCAAATTGAGCATCTGATTCTGACTGCTTGGCGTCTGTGAGACGCTGCTTAATATCTGCCTTATATTCTTTTAGTGTATCAAATTCGGAAACGTCCTTTGCAAACTCATCATCGAGTTCAGGCAAGAGTTTTTCTTTTATTTCGACAAGTTTTACCTTAAAAACAACAGGCTTTCCTGATAGCTCAGGAGTGTATTCTTCCGGAAATACAAGTTCTATGTCACGCTCTTCCCCCGGGTTCATGCCGATAAGCTGATCTTCAAATCCGGGAATGAATGCCTTTGAGCCAAGCTCAAGTTCAAACCCTTCTGCTTTGCCGCCCTCAAATTGCTTGCCGTCAACATAGCCGTCAAAGTCTATGATTGTAATATCACCATCTACAGCAGGACGCTCGGCCTTTTCGATGCGGGCATTGCGGTTTCGGGCTGTTTCAACTTCGGCATCTACTAAACTCTCGGGTATGTCTGCGCTCAGCTTGACAGCTGACAGACCTTTATACTCACCGAGCTTAACTTCCGGGTAAGCTGCATGTGAGATAGTAACTACAACACCGCTCTTATCTTCTTTGATATCAATATCTGTAACCTGCGGGTCACCGACAGTTTTGATATCATTTTGTTCTTTATCGACAAATTCAACGACTTCAGGTAAAATGATATCCAGAGCGTCCGGATGGAAAACGGTTGCCCCATACATTCCTTCAATAATTTTTCTGGATGCTTTACCCTTGCGGAATCCCGGAACAAAAACACTCTTTCTAGCCTTAATAAATGCCTTGCCCACCGCTGATTCAAACTCTTCCGGAGTTACCTCAACGATAATTTGATATTCGCTTTTTTCACCTAGTTCACATGATTTAATTTTCAAGTCTGCTTCCTCCTGCGATTTTGCCCATATTTATTGACCATTCTTTCAATACTATCTTCTGCACAAGCAAGTCGGCAGAATGTATGCCTTCCTAGCTGCACAGTGCATTGGAATGATACCTGATAGTGTAACAATTGTCACACGAACATGGCATATCCAAGTTATTCTAGCAGAAAAGCATTTATAATGCAATGTTTAATTTGCTGCTTACCAGACTTTTTGACTTCCTCAAAAATATATGATATATGGCAATGACGGTTGTACAAACTGGCTAAAAAGGCATAAAACGGCACAATCTGCTTGTATGATATTGACAAAGCATCATTGGATTGGTTACAATAGACTGCAACTGTTGTTTTGCAAATCAACCTCAGTGGTGAGAAAGGGGCGCAGCCCGTGACGCAAGGACGGCTTTTTAATCACGCACCAAGAAAGATTGTAGTAGTAGGTCATTATGGCAGTGGGAAAACTGAATTTTCAGTTTCTCTGGCTATGATGTTGGCTTCGGAAAATGCAGGGAAAACTGCACTAATCGACCTAGATATCATAAACCCTTATTTTCGCTCCCGAGAGCAACGTTATATGCTTGAGGGAGCAGGTATTTGTGTGTATGGCAGTACATATGACACCGAAATAACTGCCGAAATCCCTGCTCTCGGTGCAAGTGTGAGAGCACCGCTCGAAGACCCCGATTGCCGTGTGATTGTAGATGTCGGCGGCAATGATGCCGGAGCACTTGTACTCAAACAGTTTACTAAATATTTCATTTCCGATACTGCGGTAGTTGCTGTAATTAATGCTAAACGTCCCGGTACCGATACTGCATTAGGTGCTGTAGAGCATATTGCAGCGATTGAATCTGCCACAGGACTTACCGTAACTGGCATAGTCAACAACACTCACCTGCTTGATGAGACAACCGCAGACACAATTTCAAAAGGCTATGATTTATGTATGCAAGTCTGTAATATCACAGGAAAAGAGTTTCTTTTCAGCTGTTTTCCAAGCGGAAAAATTAACCCAAATGATATCTGCAATCCGGGCGGAAAAATTTTGCCGCTTGGGTTATACATGCGCCCAACGTGGCTTATAGACAAAAAACATAAGGAGAAAATACATGGCAAAATTTGATGTCCGCATTTGCGGAGAAACCTGCAAGGGCTGCGAACTATGTGTGCTTTTCTGCCCAAAGAAAATCATACAAATCGGCTCACACATCAACAATAAAGGTTACAGCCCGGCTGAAATCGTTAAAATTGATGATTGTGTTGGCTGCAAGGCCTGTGCGCTGGTCTGTCCCGATGGGGCAATTTCCATCTACAAGGAGGACGCAGTTTAGTGAGTGAGAAAGTATTAATGAAGGGTAACGAGGCTTTTTCTGAAGCGGCCATACGAGGCGGTTGCCGATACTATTTTGGTTATCCGATAACACCGCAAAATGAAATTCCGGAATATATGTCACGTGAACTTCCAAAACATGGCGGAGCATTTATCCAAGCTGAAAGTGAAATTTGTGCTATAAACATGGCATATGGTGCCGGCGCTGCCGGTGGCAGAGTGTTTATCACTTCTTCTTCTCCGGGAATTGCATTAATGCAAGAAGGACTTAGTTTCCTAGCTTCCGCGGAAATTCCAACAGTCATACTCAATGTTTCACGTTGCGGCCCCGGTATAGGCGGAATCCAGCCCGGGCAGGCCGATTATTTTCAAGCCACAAGAGGCGGCGGTAATGGAGACTACAAAATCCCTGTCTTTGCTCCATCCGGAATCCAAGAGGCTGTCGATTTAATCTACGAAGCAATGGAACTATCAGATAAATGGCGAAACCCTATATTTATATTCACCGACGGAATCCTTGCCCAGATGATGGAACCCGTAGTTCTCCCCGAGAAGCGTCCTGATATCACCATTGATGATATAAGAAGAGATAAGCCATGGGCACTGACCGGATATGGAGATGATGACTCTAACCGCAAAACTGTTATCTCCCTGCGCATCAAACCAAACGAGCTTGAAGCGCATGTCCACAAACTCTTTGATAAGTATGCCAGAGCCGAAAAGGAACTGTTGAGAGTTGAATCTACAGACATAGAA
>Ga0131853_10012876_pt1 | contig 15332 bp, 7 predicted proteins | sample TergutLab28metaG_FD_92764 | JGI IMG/M metagenome (GOLD analysis project Ga0131853, IMG submission 92764) | Labiotermes labralis P1 segment gut microbial communities from Petit-Saut dam, French Guiana - Lab288 P1 (version 2) (version 2) | ecosystem: Host-associated > Arthropoda: Insects >...
GGGTGAGGAGTACAGATCACTTAGCTCCTCGTTATGCAGTCTCCTCCATTCCCCCGTTACCTCATCCCTCCTAGGTCCAAATATTCTCCTCAACACCATATTCTCAAACACCCTCAGCTTCCTGTTAAGGTATTACAGACTTTTATTTTTTCTTCCCTGAAAACTAATTGATTCTTCAGTAGAGGAAGAAGTGCGTAATGTGCTGCTCTATTTGCATTTGTAATCCTTGTTTCAATATCTGGTCTTAATTCACTTTTATATGTTAGAATTGTCTTCGAAGATATGTGTAGTCTTTCACTATTTCAAAATTATATGTGCGCTTTTCGTGATACTACCAATTTTTTTTATTTTTCATTTATTTCTAATCCCATATTATTTCTTTATTCTTCTTCACATAATAACCACACCATTGTCAATTTGGTTCCCCGTGTTTCTACTGTATATCTTCCGTTTACAACTTTCAAAACTACATAACAGCAAACGAACAACTGCATCTTCCTGTCTCAAACCTTTGTGAACTTGAAATTCGGAGGATAAATGTTTACCAATTTTAACCTTAGCGTATATTTCGCTGTATAAAATTCTGTACAAATTCAGTAGCCATCTCTGTGTCTGCATCATTTGGTGGCTCATCATACGGTTCTGCGGTTTGTAGGCACATTGTCCACCCTCCTGCACAGCCACTGTCTGTTTCATCGTGCAGTATAAAGCGCTTCTCATAATATTCAAACCACATTTGCAGGACTACTTCTTTGCTGCTTACTATGTTACCTTCCTTATCTGTAATCAGTAATGTTTGTGGTTGGATTCCTTTTCTTATACTATTCACTTCTTGATAAAAAAAAATCTTTGCTTCATTGTTATTATAAGCAATTTCCATATTTTATGTGCCTGTCTTCTTTTATCCACATATAATCTTGTTCTTTTTGTCTGGTGTTTCCATTTATCATTTTGTTGTAAGCTATTTTTTACTTTCAAATATTATTTAAAATTCTCATCAAACTATTTCTTTGTGTTCTTTCTTATTTTCTTATTATTTTTCCAGCAGCTTCATTTATTCCTTTTTTTTTATTTTGTTCCATGTTTCATTTATATCTTCCACTTCTTCTAATTGATTATTTTGTACATTTGCTGTTACCTCCCTGATGAATACTTCTTGTACTTCTTTCTTATTTAGTTTACTTATATCCAATTTCCTTATTTCACCTTTCTTAGTCTTTTAAATCTAATTTTGGCCGTGACTAAAAATTATCTGATTCTCTTTCAGCACCTTTCATTCTTCTCACATCACGAATATTCGTGCAGTGTCTTCTGTCTACCATTATGCGATCTATCTGGTTACATATTTTGTTGCCAGGTGATTTCCAGGTGACCTTGTGAATGTCCTTATATTGATACCGGGTTCCTGTCGAGCTAAATCTCCATCGTCATTTGTTCCCTTGTGAAGGCTGTGCCCTCCACATGCTAGATATAAATACGACCCTTTTCCAGCTTTAGCTTTGAAGTCCCCTAGTATTGTTTTCATGTCGTATTTTGGATCTGCATCACATACCTTTTACAAAGAACTACAAAATTCTTCTTGGTTACTTCATCTTGTTATTCGTTGGGGCTCGTGTTGATGTCAATGTTAAATTTCAATATTTATGTTCAACCCTAATTTTACATTTTTTCTTTTATTCCTCAAAGTGTAATGCATTATCCATAATATGTCTACTGATATAAAATCCTTTTCCAAATTCAAGTTCGTCACATTTATGTCCACTGTATAAAATCTTTCATTTTTGTGTTATCACAGCTCCGTTCCTTGGCCACCAAATTTCTTGTGTAGCAAATCTCTATTTTACATTTATCCAATTCTTTCACCAGTTCATTCATTGCTCCATCTCCGTACAACGTGCCTACATTCCAAGTTGCTGCCCACATCTCGTTAATCCCCCACTGCCTTGGTCGATTCCACTCCCTGGGACTCTTATCGAGGCCGTAATTTGGGCGTCCTAACAGTTAGCTTTTTTACGGTGACGGGTTGTCGGCCTGTCACCCAAACCCCAACCTGGAGGACCACTCAACCTTATTTATAACTCCCGGGGCAGCGTGGCCCAGCTATACCCCTAGGCACCGGGTACCCATTTTGATCGCCTTTTACGACCTGCATGGGCCGCAGTGGGACTTCTTTTCCCCCGTCACCACACGGGGAGAAACAAACCACACGTCTACATATAATGTTATAGATGTTCTATGGTTAGAATTTATTATACATATTATGTCCCATAACAAACCTTTTGTGCTTTTAAATTAGTACTTTACGAAGTATATGCTCACTGCCAAAAATGGCAGTTCTCTGCGTTTCCTTCATGTCTTGCTTTTGTTCAGGTATTTCTTGAATAATTTTGAGAAGTTCCAAGTTTTTCATTACTATTATTATTATTATTATTATTATTAGTAGTAGTAGTAGTAGCGGTAGCAGTAGCAGCAGCAGAAATGGCAGAATTGGTGGTGGTGCGAAACTTGTTGGATCATACGGTCGGACGACTGGCAAAAGCAAAGTAATAATCTGAAGCAATCTGTCCGATTGTGCTGCTTTTCCACGCACCACACAACGTGCAAAATGTAGAAGGGCCTATAAAAATGGCTTGTATTATATGCCCCAACCTCTCTGTAGTTGTTTGATATCCACTGGAGAGGCTAAAGAACCTCTGTTTGTCCGTCCTTGTATCAAAAGCATAGCGCAGTGAAAGTGTAGGGTCCTAAAGTCAAATTGATGGTACTTCTTATTTCGAAGAGGAATAAAAGTCGAGATTTTTATTACAGACGTAGAAGTTAAAAACACCGATTTGAAATAAATAAACAGGCACCTGCCATCGTTGCTACAGCTTGTGGGTACAAATGAACTGTTTAAAGTCGAAAGCTGCCAAATTCATCGCAGTAATAGGAGAGAAGCCGGCAGTTGCGTATGTATTTATCGTACCTGAAGTTTACTGTATCCGTTTGGCTGTACTGGCCCATCAAAGTAACAGGATGTGAAGCAGAGTGGTTCTGACTAGAGTCTGTCATTGCCACTTAATTGCCACAATTCACCCCACTTCACAGGATGCCCTGAAAATCTAACAGGCCGAGTCCTTCTGCTTTTGGAATCAGATGAGCATGAGATTTTGGTTGCACAGTCCCTTAATACTGAACTATTTGGGCAGAAGCCACCTAAAACAAGGCTGGAAGTTTTTATGGTGCGGTGAGATGCGACGTCGCCTAGTCAGCATACTGTCAATATAATTGTATCACAGTCTCAGTAGGCGGTAATATTAATATGGTAAAGCAATCCGTGCACAGGCCTGAACAGGTCCTTTGGGTGTCAGAAGGTTGAAGCTCCCAGATTTCGAGATAATAGGCACAGGAAGGTGGGAAGGCTGTCAGCCCTACGCACCAGTCGCCTTTACAAAACTTCAACAACTTACAATTATTCCTGGTACTCATTTCTATTAGAGGCTGAGTCGAAACCAGGGCCTTAGTGTGGCTGGAAGGATTATGTCAATGAAAAATTCCAGTGACACCATTGGGATTCGAACCCGGGAACTTTCGGTTCGGCTTGTAGAGCAGTGTCGTAACCAACAGCGCCATCTCGTGTCCACGAAGTATTGATCCTACCTACTCTTAAATAAAACATTGCGCTTCTTAATAATCGCGTTGTCTCCTTATTTTGTGTAGTTTGCTTAGTACTGTAGCGGACCGCGATAGCACAGTGGTTAAGGTGCTGTGCTACAAATCGGAAGGTCGCTGGTTCGATCCCAGATGGTGTCATTGGAATTTTTCATTGACATAATCCCTCCGATCACACTATGGTCCTGGGTTCGACTCAGCCTCTAACATAAATGAGTACCAGGAATATTTCCTGGGGGTAAAAAGCGGCCGGTGCGTAAAGCTGACAACCTACCACCATCCTGTGCCGTTGTCATGTAATCGGGTAACCTTAACTTCCTGGAACCCTCTGGGCCACTCCAGGCCTGTAACGGGACTGATTTACCTGCCTGCTTGGTACTGTATTAACCTCGGTTAAGTTCAAGACTCTCAGAACGTTTCGCACTTAAAACGTCTACCGACGAACTGTGCGCGGACGTCCTATATAAATAGAAGAATGTGAGAGAGGAATATCTTTTAATAGCTAATTTCTCGTAGGTACTCAAGCAATACGTGAAGGTTGGGACGTCGATTTTTACCACAATAATTATTGAAAAAGGGCTTCAACTTAAATGCGTCCGTTTGTGCCTGGTACATACGCTGAAACCTTTGTCTCGTAGAAAGTGTTTACAGCATACAGTATACAGCTAAAGGAAACAGCCTTTCATTTTCAAAAACCCTCAAGCTTTTAAAGAAAATAATACAAAAAAAGGTGCAATGGTGCTGTTCCTTTCGGATAATGGTCGAGAATGAATGGGTAAAAAAAAAAAAAGCTGTCGGTTGTGATAGGGGCACAATTTTATGAGTTCAGGAAGGGCTTTTAACACACCGAAATGTGGGCAGGAAGACACATGAGGCATTCTTCAGTGATAGCATATAAAACCAGCATATAAGCTGACAAGTGTTACAGGGTTTGTATTTCTACCAGAGAATGGGAACCGTGTAATAAAGATTGTCGTTCCGGGGCAAAGAGATGTTGGGTAATAAAAAAGGATGAGACGTAAAGAAACGGATCCGTGAAGTCGTTTTCAGGCTCTGGGTATGGTGTGTTAGTGTTAAATAAAACACTCAACACACTTCCTGCCTTCGCATGTTACCACTTCAGCACCTTGCTCAGTGCTCAATAACATATGACATACTGGACATACGTACTTCCGGCGATGTTTCAAAATAGTAGTGCTATAAAGTCAATGAACCTTAACTGATTTGCATGCCTTTTTTTAAAATAAATTTTACGTTTTTGACGTCATATTCCCGCATCATGTTATGCCGCGCAGCAACGTTTTATATTAGAAATTCAACAGTAATGTGGCCTGTTTCTTGGCATATAATAGTTTTATGTGAATGGATTTCAAATGGTTTTGACCATCTCCTTTTTATCGTTGGTTTCAGATAAACTGCTCTGGAAAGGGTTCTTCTGTCAAAGTTGATCTAAAATTCGAAAAATTAAATATAAAACTTCAGCGTCAAAGGAATATCGCACTTTAAAAATATCTGGGCAAAAAGGAATGATTTGTCACTGTATTGTGAGAGGGGCTGTTGACCGCCAGATATCTGAGGTTTGCTTGGGTCTGTAGCTGTAACGAATGAGATTTTTTACGCATCCCCACCCTGAAGTTCCGCGGTAGCACAGTGGTTAAGGTGCTGTGCTACAAATTGGAACGTCGCTGGTTCGATTCCAAATGGTGTTATTGGAATTTTTCATTAACACAATCCTTCCGATCGCACTATGGCCCTGGGGTCGACTCAGCCTGTAACAGAAATGAGTACCAGGAGCATTCCAGGGGGTAAAGGCGGCCGGTGCGTAAGACTAACAAACTTACCACCATCCTGGGCCATTGTCACGTAATCTGGGAAACTTCCTGGAACCCTCTGGGCACCTTGGACCTGTAATGGGATTGGTTTACCTTTTTCACCACCCTGAAATATTCCTTACATTTAATAGCAAAATACATGAGAATACACGCTGTCATCAGAAATCAGTCGTTGCACTGCACCGTCCGTGCTGTGAGCATATGTGACATCCTTATGCATTGAGTTAGCCGAATGTTACACTTTTCAGCACTAGAATACACGGAAATATAGCCTTGCTTTCACATAAGCCTAGGTTCTGTTATATATGAGGTAAAATCAACACAGCGAAAGTCATATTCCAGGGCTTTATGAATGGTATTTCGGCAAATGATTTTGGAGTACATTCCAGCAAATAAATCAAAATTGTTTCTGTATTCTCCATGACAGCGTATGGGCTTGGAAGTATACATACACCCGTTCTTATCTTTGGCACCAGATGGGGTTGAGTGGTCAGGGTCAATAATTTAACAATCAGCGTCGGAAATCGCAGTCGATAGTATAGTATTCCTGTTTTGGAGGTCCCGGTTTCAAATCTTGGCCCAGAGACTGAATTTGCTGAAGTTTTCGCAGTCGAACTCAGTTCCTGTAGGAAAGTGTGGGGATGCTGTTTCAACTGACGTCACAACCACTTGAACACATTTTCCAATTCATTATTGGCTTATCAAACTATTCGACTCTATATAATCTGAGCTTCTGACGTTTTGAAATAAACTATACATAAATAAATGAGTATAAACAATCTGCCACGTTTATTATTTAGTAATTATTTAGTTTAGCGGGGAAAATTGTTTGTGCTACTTATTAATAAAGTAAATGATTTAAATCCAGAAAGACAAAACAAAGATATAGCCTGCTTTACTAAATTATTATTTTGTGGCTGTCATATCCAGTGATACGCTCATCTGCTAAATTGTCTGTTCGAAGCTAGTATATATTATAGACATATTAGACATCAGCATCCATTATGCGTTTTGCCACCGTTCTATTCAAGACAGCTTCTTTATTCTTCCACCGCACAGTTAGCCAGCCAACCCTTACATACAAGGCATTAGAGTTGCATATTAATCTCCTCTGCAGTGCTGAGTGTAGAATGCTGACTGGAGTTTAAATTAGAATCATAAATAAAAATAGAGGACTCCACAAAAAAGAGTCATCAGTATTTGTCCCATCAAGAGCTCGTTACTCCAGTAAGATGCCTGCAGCCACTAGCCAAGTCATCTTGGACTCTACAGGCAAGGAGGAATGCTTTTGAGAGTAGAAGAATAAGAAAAGAAGTAGTCTTTCTTTAATATCTCTCCCCAACTGTAGCTGGGGGAGATTTATTAGTTTTTGTTCCGCTCACAAGTTTTAAGGAACACACATCCGTTACACAGACGACAGTGTAACAAAGATGCTGTTGCAGCACCTGATTCTCTCTGTGCATGTGTGTGTGTGAGTGTGCATGTGTGTGTGTGAGTGTGAGTGTATGTGCGCGCGTGAGAAACAGAGAAATTATGTATTGTCAGCTCCGCCATTCTCTTCCAGCCTCCGTTCTTATGTCTTGATGTCTGCCTGACTGTCGTGTTTTATAGCACAATTACTGTGACTAAAACGGCTTGTGGGATAATAGTAATAATTTATCAGTGTGAAATGTAATTAGTCTCAGACATGTGCAGAAGTTTGAGAAGTTAAAATTTTCTATAATATTTTTATATGCAAATATTTTACTTACATTTTGTTGCGAGCTTTATTAATTTTCTCATCATTTAAGGAGAAGCAGCAACAATGAAGCATTCTTGCTGGGGAAGTAGGTCTTATTTCAGCAAAAGCGTCGAAGCTTCTGGGTTACTTGTAACTTTTCGTGTATGGTATCATCAAGAGAAATCTTTCTTATGTACTATTATGTGTACATATGTCACTTACTCATAGGATTTATCGTATTCTAAACTGTACAAATATTTGCAGTTACAAGCGAACTTATAAGTGATAAATTCCTGTGCTCGAAACCTGTATATTCCATGCTTTCTTCGTTCTGGTGCGCCATGTCTTCAGGATCGACGCATGCGTGATGTTATTATGACTGCACATATCATTAGGAATTCTCAACACAACAGACGACTTTGGGTTTGGATTCGAACAGAGTTTCGGCTTTGTGTGGAGGAAATTTTTTTTTTTTGGGGGGGGGGGGATGTAATTTCATTGGAAGATATTATGTGAATTAGTAACTGGACTACAAGTTGAAGAATTTGTCTGCTGCAAAGCTGTACTCCATATTTGCAGTAATTTCTGTGAAACTGGAAGAAGAACGGTTTCTGAAGAATCCAAGCTGTCTGTTGGAACTCAAAACTTGCTACCTGACAACAGTGAAGATTCCGTAAAGCACTGGCGCTAACGCAGGGGTCCACAAATTTTTCCTCAAAATCTAGGAGTCACTTCAAGGATATGGATGGCAGAAGGGTGACACGAAGCGTGTTTAGTGCTGAAGACCCTCAAATATTAGGAGCTGCATTGCATAGTTTAGTCGCCTAGGCGAACTGGTGGTCGGGGTTTGTGCACCCCTGCGCTAATTTACATCGTATGCAATTTTAAATGTTCGAAGAAATCGTAAGGTATGATGTTAACGTCAGTGAATGCGATGTGCTCTGAGAGGTATTGCTCACTGCAATCAGGAAAAATACTGAACTGGACAGGCATGTACACATAGCGTAGCAATTGCAGCACGATCGGTCAGGTCGAAATGAACAAAATTTAGACGCCAATAATAAAGCAAGAGATGTATCTGACCTTTCAGTGACATTACATAAATCCTTGTAAATGTGGAACTATAAGTAGAGGTGAGGAGGAGCTGCAAAAAGAAGAGAGGTCGTGTTTGTTCTCAGGACCGTTTTTGGTCTTTACATTACGTGTAATTAGGCCCTGCAAGCTTGGGTGCATACGTACAGCTTCAGTGTTGCTTAATTACGAGTTTGTCGCAAAATATAAGGTTTCGAAATAGGCATACGTGTATGTCTTCCTCTGATGTAAAGGAAAATTGAAACGGCTCAACAAATTTTTAAAAAACTTTCCAGTAACAAATTTTGTGAAAATCGGTACAGTGATTCTCAAGTTTTATGCGTACGTACGCACATACAGACGGACGGACGGACGGACAGGGAAGACTTTGATATTTGATAGGCGTTAGATACACTAGGGTACAAACGTAAAGACAAGCTTATTAATTTCATAATACCTGATGGCAAAGCCATTGAAAACTAAAGTCCCAGAAACTACCAGTTCAGTGTGGAGAATGGCGAATCTGTAACCGCATTTTGCGGAGCATTTTGGTTGTAAAATTGCTGTCCTCTGGGTTCTCATGCAGTAAGCTCTAAAATAGTTTGTCCGTTTTAAGGACTAATATACTTATGTACACTGACATTTGGACACATTTTTGGCTTACAAATTTATTTGACAGTTCAGAAAATTCCTCATTACTTCGGAGCAGCTCATATTTAATATATACCGAAGATTCTGCGTGCATTGTGTCTTTGTATGGGTAAACAGTCAACACTGTTCCTGACTGACTTAATAGCTAATTAAATCCAGCCAACCAATCAACTAACCAACTAGTCAACTAAAGAATCACCCACATAACTAACCTCCTAACTAACTAACTAACTAACTAACTAACTAACTAACCATTCTACTATAACCAACCAATCAAGTAACCAATCAACCACGTCAATAACGAACCAACCAACCAACCACGTAGCTAACGAACTAACTAACCACGTAGCTTGTAACAAACTACCTGTTGGGACGATGACACTTCGGACGGTGTTGGTTTCGAATCTCGATCGAACCGATTATCACTGTAGACGTAATTTTCTTTACTCTTCACACAAAAGCCTGGACATTACCTGGAAGAGGCTAGGCCGATTTCCACAAAATTCCTTCCAAGTTATCATTCATGTATTTTTCCCACCATCGACGGAACCTATGGTCCGTGATACTGACATCGTAATATCAACACATTCCATGAAGGTGAGTCCGGCCACCCTGAGAATTTCAGCGAGGTGAGAAATTCCCAGTCATTTATGCAGCCCACAGCTTCATTACTGTGTTCCCAACAGTTCGGGATTCTGTGTAACTCTTCCAATATAGACCAACTTCCATCAATCCCAAGGTGGATCTGCCACCTGTCCGATCTCAGTATATTCGCAGCTACCTACCTCCCTTGTCCGCCGGCTGCCCACTGTATTCGCGACAGGAGTAGGCGCCATGCTGTGCCCAGAAAAGACCATTTTGGCGCCCAATTGACATCACATAACTTCACCGTCTCACTGGTTTGGTAGTATATTGTTCTGAATATTTAATGTCAGTGCAATTCGTTATGTACCTGCATTATCCCAAACGCTTTTCCTTTCTGTTTTTTTTTTGTTGTTGTTGACTCAGTTGAACCAGCATAATAACAGAACTGATGGAGTTCTAAGAACGTTTCCTTTCATCTCGAGAACACTTGGCACTTCTAAATGAAACATTAAATCAGGTCTGTTGCGTACATAATTAGTCATCCCTTTGGAACAAGGTTGGTGTATGCTGCTTGTCACACCCCAGCTATGTCTGGCCCATTGTGGTAGAATTCTGTATATCTTTTCAGAGTGTATAATGATTACGTGGCGACACTAATTTTTAAAGATATTTGTTCCAACGAGTTGTAGGAAGTGTTACGAAAGAGCATCATTTAATTTATATCGCCTTTTTAAAGAAAGCAGAACGGAGAATCTACAAATTGCGTTCAATGACGCTACTGCAAAGGGTGCCATATTCCTTATTTCCTTCAATAAATAACTTATGTTTTGGATATACAAGTGGACGAAGTTACTGGCTGTGGGCTTTATGGCACACCGCTTGCTTGGACGCTGGGACCGAGGTTTCGACTTCACGCGAGTTATGTACATACATGCTTTTGTCTTCCACGTCCGTGTTGCAATTTGCGCGTAGAGACCTTGCAAAGGGACGAACTGCCGTACAAGAAGTGCTACCAAAACCCAGACAACGAGAAGCATTGGGTCACATTGACCTATAGCACCATAGTTCAATAAGATATGAAGCTAGGGTAATTAACCCTCTGAAGCTCGGATTTTTTCTAAATAGTACATAAAAGAGTTACAACAGTTCCTGCCTCACAGGAAACCAGCTGCGTTTGGATTACAAATGTCAGTCGATTAATGTTCTTTAGATAAATGTTAATCGTTGTTACAGATACATTCTGTGGGCAAAGTGCAGATAGAAGTTTGGTAGTCAAAACGCCTTAAAATAAGTAGAGCGCTGAAAACGTAATATTAAGCCAATGTGACGTTGCATATTGAACGATCAGATTACTTTAATACATTTTCGAAGAACTTCAAGGCAAAAACTTCGTCTACATCAGTAATCTGCGTGTACGCGGGGGGATGATATTAAAATGTATCTTCATGAAGTGGGATGAGGGCATGGACTGGATTGATCTGGCTCAGGATAAGGACAAGTGGGGGGTTGTTGCGAAAGCGGTAATGAACTCCGGGTTCCAAAAAATACGGGGAATTTCTTGACTTGGCGAGGGAATATTAGCTTCTCGAGAAAGACCCTTCTCCATGAAGTTAGTTCGGAAGTCTACATGTTACTAACTCCATGGAGCAGATTCCTTCCTGATAAGCTAGCAGGTTTTCAGTTAGTCAAGAAATTCGCCGCATTCTATGGAAGCCGAAGGTTCTTTACCGCATTCACAAGAGCCTGTAATCTGTTCCTGTTCTGAGCCAGATTAATCCAGTCCATGACCCCCAATCCACGTCCTGAAGATCCATCTTAATATTATTGTCCCATCTACTTCTGGGTCTTCCAAGTGGTCTCTTGTAACAATACTGCAGAAAGCCATTATGTCTCAGTAAGCAGTCTATGCTGTGGACTTTCGGACTGCCTAAAGGAGGTATCCGGAATAATATACGGTGCATGACGTTATTAGTGAGAAAGAAAAACATTCGAAGAGATTTTATGTGAGGGAGACTCAAAGTGTCAACAAAAAACAGAAGGTGGAACTGTGTACAAACAGATATTAATAAACGCAAAATTGAAAACTGGAAAGAGAGGTCAAAAAACAGAGCTGACTGGGAGAAATCCATTAGGGAGGCGAAGGTCCGTATTGGACCTTAGAGCTATTGAAATTGAAGAAGATTCAGTGAAGTGTTCAGCTTTCATAGAATGGGTATATGTCAAAGAATGAGAAAGCTTTCTTGCTGGTAACGGAAAACAATACACGAAGCAACAATCTGGAATGTGTGAGAAGTGAAACATGGTGTGTTGCGGAGTTCTGCTGTCGTGACTATACCAGGTTCTAGACGATGTTAAATGGAACAGTCGCATTGTCTGTCCTACAAACACCTCATTTGTTAGAGTTGCCTCATTTGACGTTGCGTAGCTACGACTCTATGGGCTGCAAATGAGACGAAAAACTTGCCTAAATGCTTTCGTTGTATTACATAATGAAGAACGCGCTGTATTGCTGCAACGAATGTTGTTCTCTTCCTTCATTAATTATAAATGAATGTTTTGTAGCATGGAATAAGAGGCCACAGACAAAAATATATGGCAATTAAGATCGTTTGCACGGAAATAGAAAGTCTAATTTATTCTTCTCTCTTCTTCATGAAACAGATGTTGCACCTTGGGGGAATATGAATGCCAGTCCTTCTTGGGAAGCTGATCGTCAATCAGCTGGTCAAGAAATTCGTCCATGTTTATGGAAACCAAATGTTGACTACCGTTTCACAAGGACACACCAGTAGACAACCAGTTGCACGGTACTACAGTGAATGAAACCTTCATACTTACGAATTGTTTGGTAACATTTTGAAATACACGGAAAATTTGACGACAAACTTGAAGAGCTGCTTTTGATATATGATACGCGCTGTTCCAGGCTAAGAATTTCCCATGCAAGGAATTTTCTCAAACTGCAGTGTACCTTTTCACAGGCGAACCTAATGATCTCCATGTTCATGATCGTATTTCAGAAGTTAAAGTAGAGTGGTGGTAGTGCAGTTGAGACACAAATTGAACGAGTGCAAGTCAGAGCATGAACCTCTTTACATCACAGTAGCAGTATGAACCACCTTATGAATTTCTCATACTTTTACAGCAGTATCGTTCATACCTTAAATGGGGAGGTATGTAAATCGTAAACGGAGTGTAAGTTAGGAGGTGATGACAGAATTCTTGTAGTGACTTCGTCGCTCTGTCTGATGTTCCTTCATGTGTCTGCACTGTATACTTGTCATCTTCCTTTACAAGCAAAAGCGGTTCAACAAATGCAAACCCAAATCGCGTTATCGGTAACGTAAGACACCCAGACTTCACGCGAAATTACGGCCTGGGAGAGTTGAAGGGAAAGATTTTGCAGCGAAAAATACGAAGTGTATATTGAAGTTAATTGCCCTATCGTATTATAGTGCGTGCGGGCGAGCGCGCCTGGAAGTTTTCATCTCTTAATATCATTAGGTGCACACCGTGTCACATAATGTGCGCTGTCCTGAACGCTGCTGCGAAATTGCATCTCTGACATGGGGGCATACTAATATAAAAGCATTTGTTTGGGACTAAGGAGGGAGGGGAAGGGCATAGGGACAGGTGATACTGCGTGAGGAATGCATACGGAATTGTAGTCGAAAATCCTGAAAGGAAGAGAAAACCTAGGCGCGGTTAGGGTAATATTAAAATGGATCGTAAAGTAAGTAAAGCGAGGGGATGGACTGAGTTTATATGGCAAAAAAGGGGATCAGTGATGTCTCCTTTGATCATGGTCAGGGATATCTGGATTCACTAAGGGGCGATACATGTTTCTCAAAAAGTGCTGTATCCAATGAAGTTAGTTAAGGTAGATAGTGTTTATTAATACGCTATATGAAGTACGCCATATTGGAACATGTACTGTCCTTCGAGGACGGAAGATGGTAAGTAAGCACCTCAAGATTACCATCAGAATATTTCTATTTACTTAGCGTCCTCTGTATGTCTGGTAGCATTAACCCTTCAGAGCGTAGTGGTTAGTATATGTACGTTTAGCACTAAATGTTCTGCATTTGTTCACAAAGTGCATGTAAGTGTTCAGTATGATTTTTATAATAGACGGCAACTATATAATTATTTCCTTAGAAAGCATTCGTCTATCGGCATTTCTGGTGAAAACGCACTTTAAATTTTGCGTATAACTCATATTAATTTAATTCTTCAAAGTGTTAAATTGAGTACGAAGAAGCAGGCCTGTAGCATGCGATGAGTCGGTGAGTAAGGTTTATATAGTGCGCTTCTTTTATCGCTGTCCGGCGATGTCCCGGCGGATGTAGGCTTCTCGTTCGATAAGGTGCCCGTCCTTTTTAAGGCAAAGGTAAAGTTGGAAGTCCTGGTACACATTGTGAAAGAAGCCCTACTAAGCCTACCTTACTGAGGCAAGTGACAATGTTTAGTTGCAGTCACGCAAGACTCCGTTTCCCTCGTGTGTCCACGAACGGAAGCGATGCTACAAACAAATCAGCTTCGCTGTGTGTGATCTTCATGAAAGACGAACGTTATGTTTTCTAGGTTGCAAATAGGCCTACCGCCGTCACTAAGGTCCTTATGTCATCAAAAAAGAAGCTGCTAAATGTCCTGTCAGTGGCAATAAACATTACGAAGAAGCGGCTCACTCAGTAACCGCCACTTCATCCTCCTCTCATAACAAACACAAGAGCTTTGCTATCGTCGTGCAGATATTAAGAAAAGTGATTTGGTGCAGCAGCAGCACAAACGGCACTCTTAAGGACGCTGTTCACGCCTGCGTGGGCAGTTGGTATTTGCGATACAGGCAATTAGCATATGTCAATACCTTCTTTAGCTCCAGATTTGTGTGTCTCAAGTAACCCAAATATTTTTTCATTATTCTGTCCGTTTATTTATAGTTTATTTTTTTTATTGCTTCTTGCCCATATTCCATTGTTTTAGTTTCTAATGTGGTTATTTAAATGGCATTAAAATTGAATTCTTGTAATAAAAGTCAACGAGATGCACTATTTCTCAGATTTATTTGATAAAGTACTCTACATGTTTCGGACAGTCCACTGTCCATCATCAGGAGTATCTCAACACTGTATACACGCAATGGGTATTTGTCATTCTAGTTCTGTTGACCGTCAGCTAGCGTGAATTGTCTGCACAGATTTTGAAATAAGATCAACATTAATGAAAATACCTCCAGCGGGAGCTGAGTTTCACGCGGAATTACGGACGGACTGACATATGACGAAGCTAATAGTTGCTATTCGCAATTTTTCGAACGCGCCTAAAAGTTGTGTGCCTGGAGATGCGTTTTCTTATTTCTTGAGCTGATTACTTGTGGCGTATTTATTTATCCTTCTTTACAGACTTCGTTAAACGTGGATCAAAGCCTGTTTCTTCACTTTGTTTTCACATTTTCTGTATGTAATATAATACAGGATTTCCAAAAATTTAAAGATCAAGTTATATAGAACTATAATTTTGCCTGTTGTTTTGTATGGGTGTGAAACTTGGTCGCTGACATTGCGGGAGGAAAGGAAGTTGAGGGTGTTTGAGAACATGGTGTTGGGGAGAATATTTGGACCTAGGAGAGACGAGGTAACGGGGGAATGGAGGAGACTGCATAACGAGGAGCTAAGTGATCTGTACTCCTCACCCAATAATGTGCGGGTGATAAAATCGAGAAGAATGAGATGGGCTGGGCATGTGGCGCGTATGGGTGATGAGAGGGGGGTGTATAGGGTCTTGGTGGGGAAACCGGAGGGAAAGAGACCACTGGGGAGACC
>Ga0131853_10012877_pt1 | contig 15332 bp, 18 predicted proteins | sample TergutLab28metaG_FD_92764 | JGI IMG/M metagenome (GOLD analysis project Ga0131853, IMG submission 92764) | Labiotermes labralis P1 segment gut microbial communities from Petit-Saut dam, French Guiana - Lab288 P1 (version 2) (version 2) | ecosystem: Host-associated > Arthropoda: Insects >...
AGTAGCGCTGGTTTTCTTTCTGGCCCTAGACTTAATACTTACTATGCTACAAAAAATTATATTTTAAAACTAACACTAGCTATTTATGAAGAATTAAGACAAAATAAAAAGAAAGTTCATATTAGTGTTTTATGTCCTGGTCCAGTTAATACTGAATTTAATAAAGTTGCACAAGGAACATTTAAAACAAAAGGAGCAGATAGTTCTTATGTAGCTAAATATGCCATTGATAAAATGTTTAAAAATAAACTTATTATAATACCTGAATTTAAAATGAAAATAAAAATATTTTTTAGTCGATTTCTTCCCTATAAAATAATATTAAGAAAAATATATCACTTTCAAAAAAGTGAGTCAGATTAATTATCTGCCCTCACACCATTTTTTACAATTTTCAATTCTTAGTCCATTATCTCCTTGTTCTTTATCATAAGCAAAGTCCTTTAATTTTTGACAAGGGAAGCTCCTGCATTGTCCACAGTTTTCTTGTCCTTTGCTTTCACAACAACTCTTAATAACACAATCTCCCCAAAATGGTTTTTCAATTTTTAAGCATCCCTCACACCCATGACTTTCCCTATAAGGACACTTAGAACATTCTATTCCACAACGAGATTGGGTAATTTCTAATTCAGTTTTCATATTAACTCCTTAAAGAAATTATATCATAATGTTCGAAAACATTTGCCAAAATCAATTAAATGTACTATTATTAGTAGGTACATCCAAATCGGTAATTATTTATTAGATAAATGGGTATAATTTAAAGAGAGGAAATATTATGAATCAAGGTACAGTAAAATTTTTTAACAGTGTAAGAGGTTTCGGATTTATTAAAAATGATGAAACTGACGAAGAAATTTTTGTTCATTTCTCAGCGCTACAAAATGGTGTAAGAGAACTTCAAGAAGGTCAAAAAGTTACTTTTGAAGTAGAGCTAGACGAAAAAAGCAAGAAAAATAGAGCAATTAATGTAACTGTTGTAGAATAATATAAAGCTAGGAAACTAGTTTTTTATTCACCCCATTGACGAACCTACGTTCATTTGATATAATAAGTTTATTGTTGTTAATAATAGTATTATAGATTAAAATACAAACTAGTTGGTGAGTTAAATGGACAAAATAATAATTAAAGGAGCAAGAGAAAATAATTTAAAAAATATTAATCTTGAAATTCCTAAAAATAAATTAGTTGTTATGACTGGACTAAGTGGCAGTGGTAAAAGTAGCCTAGCATTTGATACTATCTATGCTGAAGGACAAAGAAGATATGTCGAGAGTCTTTCTGCTTATGCCAGACAATTTTTAGGTAATAGTGAAAAACCTGATGTTGATTCTATAGATGGATTATCACCAAGTATTTCTATTGATCAAAAAACTACTAATAAAAATCCCAGAAGTACTGTTGGCACAATAACAGAAATATATGATTATCTGCGTCTTTTATATGCCAGGATTGGAATTCCTTACTGCCCAACTCATAAAACACCAATAAAAAGTCAAAGTATTGAAGAAATGACTAATAAAGTACTAGAAATACCAGAGAAAACTAAATTAGAAATTCTAGCACCAGTAGTTCGTAGTGAAAAAGGAACTCACGCATCTTTAATTGATGATTTAAGAAAACAAGGTTTCTCTCGTGTTAGAGTCAATGGAAAAGTTCTTGATTTATCGCAAGAAATAAAATTAGAAAAAAATACTAAAGATAATATCGAAGTTGTTATTGATAGATTAGTTTTAAGTCTTGATGAGCGAAGCAGACTTTTTGAAGCGATTGAAACTAGTACCAAGATTGCTCATGGAAAAGTATTAATAAATATTATAGATGGTAAAGAAATTTTAATGAGCGAAAACTTTGCTTGTATGGATTGTAACTATTCCATCGCCGAACTAGAACCAAGAATGTTTTCTTTCAATTCTCCTTATGGAGCATGTGAAGAATGTAAAGGTATAGGAGTAAAACAAAAAATTAGTGAAGATTTACTTATTCCTGATAAAAACAAATCTCTTAATGGTGGAGCCTTAGTTTGCCTGACAGTTGATAATAATATTTTCTACAATTCTTTATCTATTGTTTGTAATCATTTTAAAATTGATATGAACAAACCAATTAAAAAACTATCAAGAGAAGAATTAGATATTGTTCTTTATGGAACCAAAGAAGAAATAGATTTTAAAATCACTTCTAAAAGTGGTTATTCTCATCATAAAAAAGATACTTATGAAGGAGTTGCTAATAACTTAGAACGTAGATATATGGAAACATCTTCTTCCTGGATGCGTGAGTGGATTGAGCATTTCATGATTGAAACTAACTGCCCAGAGTGCCATGGAAAAAGACTTAAAGATAGTATTTTATCTGTATTTATAAATAAAAAGAATATCTATGATTTAACAATTATGTCTATTGCTAATTTAAATATATTCCTTAATAACTTAAAACTTAATAAAGAAGAAACAGAAATAAGTAATTTAGTTTTAAAAGAAATTAAGTCAAGATTAACTTTCTTAGAAAATGTTGGTTTAAACTATTTAAGCCTTTCTAGAAGTGCAGCTACTCTTTCTGGTGGAGAATCACAAAGAATAAGACTTGCCACTCAGATTGGTAGTAAATTATCCGGAGTTTTATATGTTCTTGATGAACCAAGTATTGGTCTTCATCAAAAAGATAATGAGAAACTTATTCATTCCTTAAAAGAAATGCGTGATTTAGGTAATACTTTAATTGTTGTTGAACATGATATGGAAACAATGGAGTCTGCTAATTATTTAATTGATATCGGTCCAGGAGCAGGAACAGAAGGCGGATTAATTGTTGCAGCAGGAACTCCTAAAGAAGTTAAAGATAATCCAAAAAGCCTTACTGGTCAATATTTAAAAGGAATTGAAAAAGTTGAAGTTCCAAATAAAAGAAGAAAAGGAAATAAACTATTCCTCGAAGTCATCGGAGCATCAGAAAACAACTTAAAAAATATTGACGTCAAATTCCCTTTAGGAAAATTTATTTGTGTCACTGGAGTAAGTGGCAGTGGTAAGAGTAGTTTAGTCAATGAAATAGTTTATAAAAGTCTTGCTAGTAATTTATATCATTCTAAATTAATTCCTGGCAAATGTAAAAAAATAAAAGGAATGGAAAATATTGATAAAGTTATCTTTATAACTCAAGATGCCATCGGCAGAACTCCGAGAAGTAATCCTGCTACTTATGTTGGCGTCTTCGATGATATCAGAGATGTTTATTCTGAAATGCGCGAAGCAAAAATAAGGGGATATGGTAAAGGAAGATTCTCCTTTAATGTTAAAGGAGGGCGTTGTGAAGATTGCTCTGGAGATGGTGTTAAAAAAATTGAAATGCATTTTCTTCCTGATGTTTATGTTTCCTGCGATGTTTGTAAAGGTAAAAGATATAACAAAGAAACCCTTGATATAAAATATAAAGGTAAAAGTATCGCTGAAGTATTAGATATGAGAGTTTCTGAAGCCCATGTTTTCTTTGAAAATATTCCTAAAATAAAAAGACAATTGGATATCATGATGGATGTCGGTTTATCTTATATAAAACTAGGTCAAAGTGCCCCAACCCTCTCTGGTGGCGAAGCCGCAAGAATAAAACTTGCTAAAGAATTACAAAAAAAAGCAACTGGAAAAAGCCTTTATATTCTTGATGAACCAACAACAGGACTCCATACCCATGACATAAAAAAACTACTTGTTATCTTAAATCGTATAGTTGATCATGGTGATACAGTTTTAATCATTGAACATAACTTGGACATTATTAAAGTAGCTGATCATATAATTGATATTGGTCCAGAAGGTGGAGATGCAGGAGGACAAATTATTGCTACTGGTACTCCAGAAGAAATTATTAAAGTAAAAGAATCATATACTGGAGAATTTTTGAAAAAAGTATTATAATTTATGTAGAAAAACAAAAGGTGAGATATGAATCCTATTCTTATAAATATCGGCTCTTTCGAAATTCATTGGTATTCTATAATTTTACTAATTAGTATTCTTTTGGCATCCCTACTTGCAATAAGAGAAGCTAAAAGAATGAATTTTGAAAAAGAATTTATCTTTAATTTAATATTTTGGACAGTTATCATCGGAATCATCGGCGCAAGACTATATTATGTTTTATTTAATTGGGAATTATATAGTCAAAATTTAGTTGATATATTAAAACTATGGCAAGGAGGTCTTGCTATTCATGGCGGACTTATTGCTGGTTTTATCACGGTAGTGGTTTATACAAGAAAACATGAAGTATCTACTTTTAAACTAATGGATATAATGATTGTACCTGTACTCCTAGCGCAAGCTATAGGTCGCTGGGGAAATTTCTTTAATATGGAAGCCCATGGAGCAGCAACAACTATCGAACACTTAAGAAGTTTAAGAATACCAGAATTTATTATCAACGGCATGGAAAAAGGAGGAATCTACTACACGCCAACGTTTCTTTATGAATCACTTTGGTGTCTTCTTGGCTTTATTCTGCTTCTTTTTATCAGAAGACTCAAATATATTAAAGTAGGACAATTAACGAGCATTTATTTTATTTGGTATGGTATCGGACGTTTCTTTATCGAAGTCTTCCGTACCGATTCATTAATGCTCGGTGGTTTCAAAGCTGCTCAGATTATATCTATAATTATGATTGCCAGCGGTATAATTGCATTCATGATTATTGCTCGCAAGACAAAATATGAAGACCTTTATAATGAATAGAATAGGAGAATAAAAATGATTTATGATTTAATTATTATTGGAATGGGTCCTGCAGGAATGTCTGCGGCGATTTATGCCAAAAGAAATGGTTTAAATGTTTTATTATTAGAAAAAAATATACCAGGAGGATTAACAAACTATACTAGTGAAATTGATAACTACTTAGGACTTCCTAATACTAAAGGTCCTGAATTAGCAAATAAATTTTTAGAACATATTAAATTTTTAGAGATTCCTTATCAATTAAAAGAAGTAACAAGCATTATTGATGAAGGAGAAACAAAAAAAATAATTACTAAAGATAATGAATTTATCTGCAAAAAAATAATTGTTGCTACTGGACGCTCTCCAAAATTACTTGGGCTTCCTAACGAAATAGAATTAACAGGTAAAGGAGTATCTCGTTGTGCTCTTTGTGACGGAATGTTTTTTAAAGACAAAATAGTCGCTGTTATCGGCGGTGGAAACTCTGCCCTGCAAGAAAGTCTTCATCTTGCTAAACTATGCAGCAAAGTTTATTTAATTCATCGTCGTGATGAATTTAGGGCTGAAATTAATGTTCAAGATAGAATTAAAGAAAAAGAAAATATTGAAATTATTTATAATGCCGAAGTAATAAAAATCAATGCAGAAAATGAACGCTTAAAAAGTATAACTTTAAATAATAACCAAGAGTTAGAAATCTCTGGACTATTTATCTATATTGGTTATAATCCAAATACTCATCTTTTAAAAGATATAGTTGATATTGATGAAAATGGTTATGTTAAAGTTGATGAAAAATTTGAAACATCAGTAAAAGGAATTTATGCTATCGGTGATATTATATTAAAAGATTATTATCAATTAATTCTTGCTGCTAGTGATGGGGCAAAAGCTGCTATAAATATAAGTAATGAGGTATTGAAATAATTTATTATTTTTCGTATAATAATTATTACTTAGGGGGAAACATCAAATGACAGAAGTATTGAGATTTTATTTATTAACTAATGAATTAAAATACATTATTAGAACTGGCTGGAAATACTGGGCTGTTCCTAGCGAAAGACTAGAAAGCATTGCTGAGCATGTTTATGGAACTTGTATGTTAGCTATTGCTATTGATAGTGAGTATGAACTTGATATTAATATTAATCGCGTTATTAAAATGCTTGTATGTCACGAATTAGAAGAATTAATTATTGGTGATATTACTCCTTTTGATGTTGTTACTGAAGAAGAAAAATTAGCGCAAGGAAGAAAAGCAGTTGAAAAAGTGCTTGGAAATCTTATTAAAAAAGATGAATATATAAAACTTTTAAATGAATTTGATACGAAAGAGACTAAAGAAGCAAAATTTGCTTTCTATTGTGATAAGTTAGAATTTTATCTGCAAGGGAAGATTTATGATGACGCTTTTAACATGGATATTAATAAAGCTGATAATAAGATTTTAAATAGTGAGAGAATAATAGCGATACGTGAAAAAGGGATTAGCAAGGTTAGTGACATTTGGTTTGAGAGCAGGAAAGAGTTATTTGAAAATAACGAAATATTTTTAGAACTGTCAAGAGAACTAAACGATACTGATACAAGTTTCGTTCTAAAGAAAACAAACGAAAATTAACAACCACTTCTCGAACAAACGCTTGCATTGGCAAGGCGTTTGTTTTATAATTAAATTAGAGTAAAAATAAGGGGGAGACTAAAATGTCTGAACTAGAGAAAATAAAAAATGAAATATTGATTTATACTGATGAGGATAACATTAGGATTGAAGTGTTTTTTGAAGATGAAAACGTTTGGTTATCTCTTTCAAAAATAGCTGAATTATTTGAGAGAGATAAATCTGTAATTTCAAGACATATTAAGAATATTTTCGAAGAAAAAGAACTTGACGAAGATTCAACTGTTGCATTTTTTGCAACAGTTCAAAAAGAAGGAAATAGGAGTATAACAAGAAATATTGAATACTACAATTTAGATATGATTATTTCAATTGGATATCGAGTGAATTCCAAAGTAGCTACCAAATTCAGACGATGGGCAACAAAAATTATTAAAGATTATATGATTCAAGGGTTTGCTTTAGATGATGATAGATTTATGAAAGCTAGAAGGGGCGACCAGGAATACTTTAAAAGATTACTTGAAAGAATAAAACTGATTCGAACAAGCGAGAGAATGTTTTATCAAAAAATAACTGATATATTTGCAGAGTGTTCTATTGATTATGATAAAACAAGTGAAATAGCTAGGGAGTTTTATGCAACAATTCAAAACAAATTTCATTATGCAATAACAAATAATACTGCTGCTGAAATTATTTATAATCGTGTTGATAGTAAAAAAGATAATCTGGGACTTATGGCTTGGGAGAAATCTCCTAATGGGAAAGTTTTAAAAAGTGATGTAGCAATAGCTAAGAATTATTTATCAGAAAAAGAAATTAAAGTCTTGAATAATCTAGTTAACATATTTTTGGAAATCGCCGAAAACAAAGCAGAAGAAATGGTAGTTATGAATATGAAAGACTGGGAAGAACAAGTTATTAAGTCATTATTACTTTTAGATAAAGAAATTTTAGAAGGAAAAGGTACTATTTCTGCACAACAAGCCAAAGTAAAAGCAGAGAAAGAATATGATAAATTTAAAGTTATTCAAGATAAAAAATATATTTCAGATTTTGATAAGCTAATAGATGAAACAAATTTAATTGAAAATAAATAAAACTCGCTTTTTTTCTCTTTTCATGATATCTTTTTCTTGGAGATTTAACACATGAAAAATACTTTAGCTATAGCTTATTTAGGAGATGCCGTCTATGAATTATTCATTAGAGAGCATTTAATAAATTCTGGAATAAAAGATGTTAATGACTTACAAAAGATGAGTCTTGATTTTGTAAGTGCTAAAAGCCAAAGGCTTCATTTAGAAAGATTATTAAATGATAATTTTCTTACCGAAGAAGAAATAGATTTAGTAAAACATGGCCGTAATATAAAAGGACGTAAAAATAAAAATAGCGATATAATAACTTATCGACTTTCCACTGGTCTTGAATATTTATGTGGTTATTTATATTTAAATAATAAGAAAAATCGCTTTGAAGAAATAATGAATTATATTGTAGGAGGTACTAAATGTTAGTATATGGAAAAAATGTTTTTAACGAATTAAAAGAAAATCCTAAAGGTATCAAAAAGGTTTATTTAAGTAAAAACTTTAGAGATAAAGAAATTATTGATTTTATAAAATCTAATAAAATTGCTTATGAAACAGTAGATGAAAAAAGATTAGACCAAATGGAGTCTGTAAATCACCAAGGAATTATTTTAGTAACTCACGAGTATGAATATCACTCAGAAGAAGAATTCTATCATGAAAATGTTGTCGTTATCCTTGACCATTTAGAAGACCCTCATAATTTCGGCGCTATCATTCGTACTTGTGAAGCAGCAGGAATAAAAGGAATTATTATTCCTAAAAATCGTAGTGTTTCTGTTAATGCAACAGTTATGAAAGCAAGTAGTGGAGCCCTTGCTAATATGAAAATTGCAATGGTTAATAATTTAGTAAATGCCATAGAAAAGTATAAGAAACAAGGATTCTTTATATATGGGGCTGAAACTGATGGGAAAGATTTTAAAGAAATTAATTATTCTGATAAAGTTCTGCTTGTTATTGGTAGTGAAGGAGAAGGCCTAAGCCGTTTAGTTAAATCTGCTTGTGATGAAATAATCTCTATTCCAATGAAAGGTAAAATTAATAGTCTAAACGCATCTGTAGCAACAGGAATAATTCTCTATGAAATAATTGGGAGGTCTTGAGTGAAATATCCAGATATAACTGATTTCGAACTTTTATCAATGGCCAATGAAGATAGCGAAGATGCCAAAGATGCCTTATTTGAAAAATACCAGTATATTATAAATATTGTTGTTAAAAAATATAAAAAAATGGCTAAAACCTTAGGAATTGAATATAAAGATTTATATCAAGAAGCTCTACTTGCTTTTGTTGATGCTGTTAAAAGATTTAAAGATGATAAAGAAACTAGTTTACCAACATTTATTACTCTCTGTGTAGAAAGAAGACTCCAAGTAATAATTCAAAAAGCCAGTCGAATGAAAAATAAAATTCTTGCTGATTCGCTATCTCTAGAACAGCCATACGACCATTTTAAACAACCACTCATGGATATAATAGGAGATAAAAATGCTAACAATCCGTTAAAAAATATTTTGTTAGAAGAAGAATACATGGAATTATCCTATCAAATTCAAAAAACTTTATCTGTTTCTGAAGACGAAGTATACTCCCTTATGCTAGCAGGTTTAAATTATAATGAAATAGCAATCATTCTTGATAAAGAACCAAAACAAGTTGATAATTCTATTCAAAGAATAAGAAGTAAAGTTAAAAAAATTATTGAAAAAAGAGATAAAAAGTATAATTAAATCCCTACATAATTTGATATTATTTGCATAAAATAAATATACAATGTATTGACTGCGTATGCCAAACATATTGACAAAGAGTTGTTACTTGTGATACGCTGTTTATGTAAGGAGTTTAATAATAATGGAAATATCTACAACTAATATGAGCTTTAGAGTTGATAAGGAACTCAAAAAAGAAGCTGATACACTATTTAAAAAACTGGGATTAAATACCAGCGTTGCTTTAAATATGTTTTTAAGACAAAGTGTTGAAGAGCAAGGAATCCCTTTTAATTCTACTTTGGAAAAAAAACCAAGTAGGAGACTTTTAAAAGCACTAAAAGAAGCTGAAAAAATAGAATCAGGTAAAAAATATGCAAAAAGTTATAATAATATAGAAGAATTATTTGAGGATTTAGATAAATGAAATCTGACATCAGAATGACTACATTATATAAAAAAGAATATAAAAAGATAAAAAAACAGGGAAAGAATATTAACAAATAGACAAATATTCGAAATTATGTTAACCTATGTGCTTAGAAAGGCGAAGAATTTTTAATGAGCGAAAAGGAAAAAGAGTTTTATGTTACAAAGATAGAAGAGTATAATGATGAAGTCAGCGAATTAAGGAAGATAGAGACAACTAAGGCTATTATGGTAGCCTTTTGGACTATTATGGTTTTATACGCTATATTAATCAATTCAAATCCAGATCCCAATAACAAATTGAGTTTGTATCTACAAATCGCACGATATTCTTTAATCATTCCAAGTTCCACAGTTTTGGGAATACTATCCTTGAGAGAGATGATAATCGCAATTGTTGCTAGAGTAGGACAAACAAATCGAATTAGAGAAATCGAAGATTTGTTGGAATATAATGATATTGAGAGTCCTAGAAAAAGCTTGAAAAGATAATGAACATTAATTTAAAAGATAAAGTTACATTAAGCGACGGAATGGCTTATATCGTAGTGAGTAAAATAGCCTACCAAAGGGATATTTATTACTATTTAATAGAGCAGGAAAACTATAAAAACATTAAGTTTTTACGAGAAAAAAGTGAGAATAGCTCATTGGTGGAAGTCAACGACACAAACCTATTACAAATTTTGCTGCCTTTGTTCTTAAAATCTTTCAAACACATAGACAATAGCACTTAGATGATTATAAAAATGACAAAGAATTAATTTTATTACTTGTAGAAACTGGAAGTCATAGCGAATTATTTAACAAATAATCTTTTGCAATTCCATTTTCACACCTATTCCCAAAACTGTCTATCAGTTTTTTGTTTTTAAGAACATGAATAATATCACATTTATTAGAACATTTAATGCATTCTATTCCTTTAGTTTCAAATTCTATTTTTATTGTATCTGAATTAAAAAGGGTTTCAAAACCAGAATTTTTAGCGATAATAGCAATACCTATTGCTCCCATCAAATGTCCATATTCATCAACGATAACTTGTTTGTTTAAAGACGTTTCAAAAGCTTTTACAACCCCACTATTTTTACTTACACCACCAACAAATAGAATTGGGCCAAGTATTTTCTTTCCTTTACCCACATTATTTAAATAATTATTCACAACGGCATTACAAAGACCAGCAACAATATCGCACTTTTCATATCCAATTTGCAACTTATGAACTAAATCAGATTCTGCAAACACAGTGCATCTAGCAGCAACTTTCGCTGGTTTTTTTGATTGTAGCGCAATATTTCCAAAGTCTTCAATCCTAATTCCCAAACGTTTTGCTTGGGAAGTTAAAAAAGCTCCTGTTCCTGCTGCACATAAAGTATTCATTGCATAATCGCTAACAATACCTTTATTTATTAAAATAATTTTAGAATCTTGACCCCCAATTTCTAATATTGTTCTAACCTCTTTATGTCTTGATAAACATCCAATTGCATGAGCAGTTATTTCATTTTTTACTACTGAAGCACTGAGCATTACTCCGATTAATTTTCTCGCACTCCCTGTTGTTCCTACTGAGGATACTTTAATATTTTTATCTTTAATCTTCGAATATAGATTTTTTATAACTTCTTTTACAGCATTAATTGGATTCCCTTCAGTCCATAAATATTCATAAGCAATTAGTTTTTCATTGCTATCAATTATAACTCCCTTAGTTGATATTGAACCAACATCAATCCCTAAATAATATTTCATTTTCCCTCCCTTTTCATTAAAAGCATATCGTAGAAAGCTTCTAATCTTGTCTTAACTCCCTCTTCACTTGTCTGCCCATCAAAAGAAAGAAAAATGATTGGAATATTATAATCTTCTGCGACTCTACTTATAATTGGAATTGCACTAACCTCTGGAGTACAACCAAAAGGCTTCGTATGAATAATTCCATCATATTGCCTTTCCCCAAGCCATTTAGTTCTTGCCACATTATCGTGTCCATCAGCCCCAATTGAATATTTTAAATATTTTCTAGCTCTTCTTAGAACTGATTTTAAATTAAAAAATTTGATAATTGTTAAATAAGTAAGATTAGTAAAACGATTTACTTCTACATTCATTTTCGCCATTTCATATTCAATATTATATGATGAAAAAGGTTCAATAGAAGTATATAGCTCACCAATTATTCCCACCCTTAAACGCATTTCATTTTTAATTGGAATTTGTTTAAATAACTTTTTAAATTTAAAACATGTTCGTAACAAACTAAAAAAACCTCTAGACGCACCAAATTCATTTAACATTTGCATCTTTACTTTTAAAAAAGAATTCTTTTCCACTTCAAAACCAATATTCTTACGAATAAGCTTATCAAACTTATCCATCATAATTATCATTAAAAAACCTAAAACTAAATAATAAATATATTTAAAAAAACTTAGCTTATTACCATTTATCTTTTTTAAAGCTTTGTATATTGTCAATGGATTAAGATTAGCATCTTCATTAGCTAAACTATAAAACGAAAAACTATAACCTAAGGCCTTTAATATTTTTTCTTGAACCTCACCGTAATAAGCATATCGGCACCCTCCACCAGCTTGGACTAGAATATTAGCTCCATTCTCTAACGCTTCAATAAAGTTTCCTAAATTATATTTAAAAGGAATGCAAACAAAATCTGGAGCATATAAACTTCCTAATTCTAAAGTTTTTTTCGTTATAGGAGGAGCTACTCTTACTTCAACATCTTTAATAAGACTACTAACTAAAAACTTTATTGGTACAGCATAATCTCCTAAATGAGGAAAACTAATTATTTTCAAACTATCACCCCTTTAGAACTTGCTAAAATATCAACAAAACTTTCCAAACGCGTTTCCAAACCTGTTTGGGAATTTAATTCATCAATTATAATATTTATAATAGGTTTTTTAACACTCCCTATTATTACTTCATTAACTAAAGAGTCTGGTCCACAAGGAAAAACAGTTAAAAGAATAATGCCATCAACTTTTTTTTCATAACTGACAACACCATTAACTAATTCTTTATTAAAAGTCCAATATAGCGTCTTACTTATCTTTTTATAAGCATGCTCATATTTATCATTTTGATGAGCATAGATAATTTCTATATTCTCATTTTCTAAAAACTTAATTATTGGCATGCCTACCAATTCATCATAAACATTATAAGGGTGACCCACCAAAAGAATTTTTAAAGGATCTTTCTTCTTTAGATTTCTTTTATTAAGAATAACTCTCTTACTAGCTTCATAACGAGATGTTTCCAAAGCTTTCTTATATGCTTTCCTTATATCTTTATTTTTAAATCCTAATTCTAAACCAACTTTCATAAAACCTTTCTTTTCAGTTTCTCCTCTTTCAACATCAATATTATAATTTAATATTTTAACGTCAAATAAATTAGCACATAAATCATATAAAGCATAAAAATTAGTACAAGTAGTTTCATCTTTTTTCAAGCAAGGGGTTCTAGGAATTAAAATATAATCACATTTATCCACTAAATATTTAATATGCCCCATATTAATTTTCATTGCTAAACAAGACTCATCAACAACTAAATTTTTACCATCTTCTAAAATCTCTTTATTTGAATTTGGACTATAAATAACTCTACATCCTAACTCATTAAAAAAAGTATCCCATAAATCATAATATTTATAATATAACAATGATTTTGGAATACCAATTTTTATTTTCACAACTATCACCTCAAGCATTAATTAAAATTATGAAAAAAGATAAAAATTTATGAGTTTTTAATTTTCGTTTTCTAACTTTTGAATTCGATTATCTGTTGTTAATAATTGCATTTGATGAATAGCAATTTGATTAAGTTTAATTAATCTTTGTTTTTGAATAATACCTTCATTTATATAAACTGAATTTAAATTTTCTAAATTAACTAAACATACAAGTTCTGTAACATTAGCATAATCTCTCATATTGCCACATTTTTTAGGATTTTGTTTTTTCCATTGTTCTGCAGTCATTCCAAATAGTGCCACATTTAATATATCTGCTTCGTTTGCATAAATATCATCGATCTGTTCTTTAGTCACAATTTCTGGTATTAGATTATTTTTAATAGCATCAACATGAATATCATAATTTATCTTTGATAGAGTTCTTTTTAAGTTCCAATCTAAACCTTTTTGTTCAATGCTTTTTAATCTTTCATAATCTTTGATTAAATATAATTTAAATTCAATGGATATCCAAGTTGCAAATTCAAAAGCAATATCTTTATGAGCATATGTACCACCGTATCTTCCAGATTTTGACACAATCCCAATCGCATTTGTGGTCTTTATCCACTGCGTTGGGGATAATATAAAACTTTGTGAACCAGATTTATTTTTAAACACCTCGAATTCGAGGTGTTTAAAATTGGGATTGTAAAGATTCTCCCACAAACCTAAAAATTCAATAGTCATTCTATTTCTAATCCAATTTTGAATTAATTGCTCTGAACGTTTATCTTTGTATTTTGCAATATCAGTCAAAGAAATATAATCATTTTGATTTATATTTTCAGTTTTACTTCATAATTTAATACTTGCAATTTTTCCATATCTTTCCTCCTTCCTTCTATTAAATATTTACCTCTCTACTTATTTATTATAGGTAGACACCTTGATTTCCTTTTTTTTCTGAAAAGTTTTTGTGAAAAGCTCTAAAAATAGGCAATAACTAATTTGCTAGAGAAATCTATTTTTGTAAAATTCATGTAAAATGAACCTCTGTTTATAATTGAAAATTAAATTAAATTTCTCTTGCCTAAATCTAAAGCTTATGTTATATTACATATAACACGCAAGAAGTGTTTTTATTTTGAAATAAGAGGTGTATTGTTTTGAAAAAAGAAATCAAGAAAGAAACTCCAAAAACTAAGGAAAAGAAATCAGAAACCAAAGATAGCTTTTTCAAAAATTTAAAATTAGAACTATCTAAAGTTAAATGGCCGGAATCAAAGAATATTGTTAAATATACAATAGCTACTTTAGTATTTGTTATTGTTTTAGCATTATTTTTTGAAGGCTTAAACTTTATTCAAGCATTAATAAGGGGGCTTTTCAGCTAATGGAAGATAATAAATTATGGTATGTTGTTAATACCTATAGTGGACACGAAGCAAGAGTTAAAGAAAAATTAGAAATGCGTACTGAATCAATGGGTATGCAGGACTATATATTTAGAATTCTAATTCCTGAAGCAGTTGAAGTAGAATATAAAGAGGGCGTAAAAAAAGAAAAACTAAAAAAGATGTTTCCTGGATATATTCTAGTTGAAATGATTATGAGTGATGAAGCTTGGTTTATCGTTAGAAATACACCAGGAGTTACTGGATTTATCGGTTCAAGTGGTAAAGGAGCTAAACCAACTCCATTATTACCTCAAGAAATAGATAAAGTTCTCGCCAATATGGGAATGAGTAGACTAGATGTTGAATCAGAAATGGCTGTTGGAGACCAAGTTAATATCATTGATGGACCATTTAAAGGTATGATTGGTTTAATTGATAACATTGATATGGAAAATGCTCGCTTAAATGTCTTAATTGATTTATTTGGTCAAGAAACACCTGTTGAAGTTGAATTCTTCCAGGTAAGTAAATAAATATTACACAAAGCATAAATAATGTGTTAATATCTTAATTGCAGTTGTATATTATTATATATAATGAAAGTGGGAGGGAAATGCGGATTTGCCCA
>Ga0131853_10012878_pt1 | contig 15332 bp, 16 predicted proteins | sample TergutLab28metaG_FD_92764 | JGI IMG/M metagenome (GOLD analysis project Ga0131853, IMG submission 92764) | Labiotermes labralis P1 segment gut microbial communities from Petit-Saut dam, French Guiana - Lab288 P1 (version 2) (version 2) | ecosystem: Host-associated > Arthropoda: Insects >...
ATCGCCACGCGCTATCTCGGCCCCGCCCCGCGGATCGGGCAGCGCGTCCGCGTCGTCGGGGTGCGCTACACCGATCACATGTCATTCGCCGTGACCAGCGACGAATCCTGAACCGGGGAACCGTGCCTGAACTCTACGCCAGCGGCACCTGGGCCGAGCGCGACGGGACCGCGTCGAGTTCGGCCAGGGTCGCGGAGCGCCTCAACGCCGCGATCGGGACGATGCTCGCGGCCGGAGCGCGCTCCGGTTCCCTCCGCGGCGATGTCCCGCCCGATGACGTCACCTCGATGCTGCTCGGGGTGTTCCTGTCGACGGCGGCCAGCGGCGGCAGCGCTGAGCAGCGAAGCCGCCTTTTGGACCTCCTCGTCGACGGCCTGCGGCCCGCTCCGGGCGGCGAGTGACGGTGCTTGATGTCAAAAATTGACGAATTCCTGTGAATCGAGGGTAGACGGTGACCTGAATCGGAAGCTAACGTCTTCATCCGGAAATCCGCCGTTTTCAGATGGAAGGCGACATGACGGCATGACTCAGGAAACTACCCCTCACGACGACCGCGTGCCCGGCGGATCCGGCTTCAGCGTGGCCGACCGGCTGGAACGGCTGCCCTTCAGCGGGTTCCATCGCAACTTCCTGCTCATGGTGACCGCGGGCGAGTTCGTGGAGACCCTGATGCTCCTCGGCAACGGGGTCGTCCTGGCCCTGGTGGCCAAGGTCCTGAACTTCTCGCCGGCGGTCAGCACCTGGGCCATTCCGGTGTCGTTCTTCGTCGGGGAGTTCTGCGGGGCCATCGCGTCCGGGTACGTGGCCGACAAGCTGGGACGGAAACAGGTCTTCGTCTACGACCTGCTGGTCTTCGGCATCGGCATGATCCTGGCCGGGTTCATGAGCAACGCCGCGCTGATCGCGCTGTTCGTCTTCATCGGGGGCATCGGGGTCGGCGGGGAGTTCCCCGTCGTGGACACCTACACCGCGGAGATGTTCCCGGGCCGGGACCGGGGCCGCCGGATGGCGACCGTCTACACCATCGCCGTCCTGGCGGCGCCGATCATCGCCGCCCTGGCCTACATCGTCTCCCACCCGGCCGCGGGGCCGGACTCCTGGCGGATCCTCATGTGGACGATGGGCGCCCTGGGCCTCATCGTGTGGATCATCCGCTTCAAGGTGCCGGAATCGCCCCGGTGGTACGAGAGCACCGGGCAGTACGAGAAGGCCGACGCCCTGATGACCCAGATCGAGGACAGGGTGAAGCGGGAACGGGGCCTGTCCGAACTGCCGCCGGTCGCCGAATCCGTGCGGGTCACGCCGAGCCGGGCCAGGTACTCCGACATCTTCGCCCCGGACCTGCGCAAGCGCACCGTCATGATGCTGGTGTTCCAGTTCTTCCAGAGCGGCATCTTCTACGGCTTCACCGCGCTGGCCCCGACCTTCCTGCTGACCAAGGGCATCAGCCTGGTGCACACGCTGCTGTTCAGCATGATCATCTACGCGGGTTTCTTCGTCGGCAGCGTCGTCAGCATCTTCATCATCGACAAGGTGGAGCGTAAGCACGGGATCATCGCCACGGCGATCACCGCCGGAGTGCTCGGCACGCTGTTCGCGGTCGTCGCCAACACCGCCGTCGTCGTGGTCCTCGGGTTCCTGACCACGTTCACGCTCTGGATGTTCTCGAACTTCCTGCACACCTACCAGGCCGAGGTCTTCCCCACCCGGGTGCGGTCCACGGCGGCGGGCACCGTCTACAGCGTGAGCCGGGTCTCCACCTCGCTGTTCACGTACATCATCACGACGATCTTCCTTCCGCACGGCCTGCTGCCCACCTTCGGCCTCATCTGGGTGTTCATCGTGATCGTGGTCGCCGACATCGCGGTGTTCGGCCCCAGGACATCCCAGCTCAAGGTGGAGGAGATCGCCCAGTAGCCCCGGCCTGCGTCACCCGGAGGCCCGGCCGCCCGCCGGGCCTCCGCGCGCGCTACCAGGTGACGGGAAGCTCGAAGACGCCGTAGATGGACACCTCGTTCTTGAACGGGAGCTCCGACACCGGCTTCGCCAGCTTCAGCGTCGGGATCCGCCGGTAGAGCGTGCTGTAGACGATCTCCAGCTCCAGGCGGGCCAGGGGATGGCCGAGGCAGTTGTGCGGGCCGAAGCTGAACGCGAGGTGGCTCTTGGCGTTGGCCCGCGTGATGTCGAGCCGGTCGGGGTCGGCGAAGACTTCCGGGTCGCGGTTGCCGATGTCGTTCGGCATGATGACGGGGTCGCCGGCCTTGATGACCTGCCCCTCGAACTCGATGTCCTCGAGGGCGTGGCGCCGCCGTCCGCCGTGGGTGATCGTGAGGTAGCGCAGCATTTCCTCGACCGCGCCGCTCACGATCTTCGGGTCGTCGCTGTTGTCGCGGAGCAGCGCGAGCTGGTCGGGGTGCTCCAGGAACGCGAGCGTGCCGAGGGCGATCATGTTGGCGGTCGTCTCGTGCCCGGCGAACAGCAGCAGCACCGCGATCTGCACGGCGTCGGGGAGGGTGATCTCCTCGCTGCGGACATAGGTCACCAGCTCCGACAGCAGGTCGTCGGAGGGCTCAGCCAGCTTCTTCTCCAGCAGCTGGTACAGGTAGCCGCCGAGGGCCCGGGTGGCCTCCTGCCGCTCCTCGGGGGTCCGGGCGAAGTTGAGGATGTCGCCGGAGTGCTTCTGGAAGAACTCGTGGTCGTCGTAGGGGACGCCGAGCAGCTGGCAGATCACCAGGGACGGGATCGGCAGCGCGAACGCCTGCATCAGGTCGACGGGCTTGTCGCCGGCCAGCATCTCGTCGATCTTGTCGTCCACGAACTTCTGGATGGCGGGCCGCATGGCCTGCACCTTCTTGACCGCGAACGGTGCGGTCACCATGCGGCGCAGCCGGCCGTGCTCCGGGTCGTCCATCAGGATGAAGCCGACCGTTGACCCGCCCTTGTGGCCCTTCGGCATCGGCACCGGAGACGGGTAGCTGGGATGACCGCCGTCCGCGCTGATCCGCGGGTCGCGCAGGAGCTTGCGCTGGTCCGCGTGGTTCATGACCAGCCACGGGGTCATGCCGTTCCACAGCTTCACCTGGTGGACCGGGCCCTGCTCCTGCAGGTCCTTCAGGCCGGGCGGCGGGTCGAACGGGCAGCCGGGCGCGCGCTGCATCGGGTACTCGGGGGTCGGGGTGGTCACGGCGGGGGCCTCCTCAGGATGTGACGGGTGCGGTGAACAGGCCGACCAGCGCGTCGATCAGCATCGTCGCGGTGTCGGGCCAGGATGTCGCGGTGGTGTCGTCGGCCAGCCCGCGCTCGTGCCGGGCGACCACGTGCAGGATCAGGGAGTTGGCCATGTCGTCGCGGGCGGTGCGGACCGCGTCGGGCAGGCCGGACAGGCAGCCGTCCACGGCGGCGAGCACGGTCCCGATGGCCGGGGTGGCGAAGGTGGCCTCCAGCAGCAGATGCCGCAGCCGGGGGTCGGCCAGGACCTGGACGGCGAACCGGGCGAAGTAGCTGGGCGGGCCCAGCGTGGCCAGGTGCTCGGTACTCGGCCGGACCAGGCAGGCGATCCAGTCCCGCAGCTCGCCGGAGCCGTCGGCGGCGGACGCCATCCGGGCCCGGATCCGCTCGATTTCCCCGGAATGCCGCTCGATGATCGCCTTGATCAGGCCGTTCTTCGTCCCGAAGTGGTAGCCGACGGCGGCCGTGTTGCCCTGCCCCGCGGCCTCGCTGATCTGCCGCGCCGATACCGCCGCGACCCCGCGGGTGGCGAACAGCCGCTCGGCCGCCGTCATGATCAGGTCCCGGGTCGCCGTGACGTCTCTGGTTCCGGGCATGAGACCAGTGAAGCGCGCGCCCGGGTTTTAAGTCAAGCGATTGATTTAAATCCGTTGCGGACCGGGCAGCGCCGGTTACCGTCGTCGGGTGAGATACCGTTACCTGGCCGGCGCGAGCGCGGCCCGGACCGGGGACGAGATGTCCGGGCCCGCGCTGCTCCTGCTCGGGTTCGCGGTGACCCGGGCGCCCGGCACCGGGTCCCTGCTGCTGTCCGCGCTCACCCTCGGGGCAGCCGTCGGCGGCCCGGCCTTCGGAGCCATGCTAGACCGCAATCATCATTCCGAACGGATCCTCGCCGGCTCTCTCGTCGTGTACGCCGCCGGGCTCGTCGCGGTCGGGGCGGGCCTGGGCCGGATCCCGCTGCCGCTGCTGACCGTTCTCGCCGGGGCCGCCGGGCTGGCGGGCCCGGCGGTCGCGGGCGGGTGGACCTCGCAGGCACCGCGCGTGGTGCCCCGGGGGGAACTGGGCCGGTTCTCCGCGCTGGACGCGATGACGTTCGGCACGGCTAGCCTGGCCGGCCCCGCTCTCGCCGCGGCGGCCGCGGCCGGGTTCGGAGCCCGCCCGGCTGTCATCATCGCGGCCGCGCTGGTCGCCCTGGCCATGCCCGCCGCATGGATGCTGCCCGCGACCCCGGTTTCCAGGGATCCCGCTCGCGCCGGACCCCTGCGGCAGCAGGTAACGGCGGGAGTAGCGGCGATCGTTCGGAATAAAGACCTGGGGCGGGTGACCGCGACGTCGGTGATCTCCTATGCCGGGGTGGGCATGCTCCTCGTCTGCTGTCCCCTGCTCGGCCAGCAGCGCCTGGGCGCGGCGTCGCGGGGCGCGCTGCTGATCAGCGCGGCGGCGGTCGCGTCCCTGCTCGCGAACGCGGTCCTGGCCCGCCGGCCGCCGCGCGACCCGCGCGTTCTCGTCCTGGCCAGCACGCTGCTGATGGCGGCCAGCCTGGCCCTGGCCGCGGTCGCGCCCGGCTGGCTCACCCTGGCGGCCGTCGCCCTGAGCGGCCTGGGGGAGGGGCCGCAACTGACCGGGCTGCTGGCGGTCCGGCACGCCGAGGCCCCGCCCGGGCTGCGCGCGCAGGTCTTCACCACGGCGGCGAGCCTGAAGATCGGCGGCCTGGCCGCCGGAACCGCCCTGGCCGGCCCGCTCGCCGCCGCGTCGGTCCCCGCGTGCCTGCTGACCGCGGCCGTCCTCCAGCTCGCCGCCGCGGCCTTTCTCGCCAATCTGCTCAAACGTCCCGCGCGAAAATGATCATGGATTCAGGGGTGTTCGCCGAAATGTGTCTCGCGTAGCCTCAGACCCGAAATGGCGGAAAACGCGGGAGGTTCTCCGATGTCCGGTCAATCCGAAATCCAGCCCCTGCGGTTCCTGCCCTCGCCGGTTCCGTACGATCCCAGCCCGGAAATGCGGGACCTGATGGCGAAATGCCCGGTCAGCAAGGTGGCGCTGCCGGACGGCTATCCAGTGTGGGTATCGACCGGCTTCCAGGAAACGCGGGAGGTCATGATCGACCAGCGATACTCCCGCGAGCTGGTGTTCGCTCCGGGCGGGAAAGTATTCGGAGTGGACGTGGCGGCGGAAGGCGGCATTCTCGCCATGGACCCGCCGGACCACACCCGCCTGCGCAAGCTGGTGTCGGGCGCGTTCACCGAAAGGCGTATCGCCGGGCTCCGCCCGCAAGTGACGGAGATCGTGGACGACCTGATCGACGGGATGCTCGCCGGGCCGCGCCCGGCGGACCTGGCGGGATCGTTCTCCCGGGTGCTGCCGTCCCGGGTGATGTGCCTGCTGCTCGGCGTCCCGGCGGAGGACACCGCCCAGTTCCGCGGCTGGTCGGACCAGTTCTTCGGCGCCTGGAGCCGGCCCCAGGAAGAGGTACTCCAGGCGTTCGCCGCCCTGGGTGCCTACATGGCGGACCTGATCGCCCGGAAACGGACGGAACCGGCGGACGACCTGATCAGCGTGCTCGTTGACGCCCGTGACACCGGCGGCAAACTTTCCGAGACCGAGCTCGTCAACTTCTGCATCGCGCTGCTGGCCGCCGGATACGAGACCACCGCCAACATGATCAGCCTGTCGTTCGCGCTGCTGTGCCAGAACCCCGCCGAGCTGGCCCGGCTCCGCGCGGACCACGGCCTGATCCCCCAGGCCGTGGAGGAACTGCTGCGCTACGTGATCCTCTCCGGCACCGGCAACATCGGGCTGCCGCGCGTCACCCGGGAGGAGGTCAGCCTCGGCGGCATCACCATCCCGGCGGGGGAGATCATCATCCCGGCGTTCAACTACGCGAACCGTGACCCCGCCGTGTTCGAGGATCCCGACCGCCTCGACGTGACCCGCGACCCCCGGACCCACCTGGCGTTCGGCGCCGGCGCGCACTTCTGCCTCGGCGCGCAGCTGGCCCGTCTGGAACTGCAGGAGGCGTTCCGGGGGCTGCTGGCCCGGCTGCCCGGGCTGCGGATGACGGTGCCCCTGCCGGAGCTGGAGTTCCGCGAGGACCAGGCCATCACCAGCGTGCTCGAACTCCCCGTCACCTGGGACGACGCCTAGTTCCGGCGGTGGCTCGCGAGCACGTTGATACGGTAGTCCGGTATTCAAACGCGCGCGACGACGGAGGAACGTGTGGAGACACGGCGGCTCGGAACGAACGGCCCGGAACTATCGGTTGTCGGCCTCGGCTGCAACAACTTCGGCATGAAACTCGACGCCGGCGCGAGCGCGGCCGTGATCAACGCGGCCATCGACGCCGGGATCACGCACCTGGACACCGCCGAGATGTACGGCGGCACCAAGTCCGAGGAGTTCATCGGCGCGACCCTCGGCAAGCGCCGGGACGACGTCGTGATCGCGACGAAGTTCCTGCCCCGGCCGAAGGACGAGGCCTACACCCCGGGCGCGCTGCGCCGCCGCATCACCGAGGCGGTCGAGGGAAGCCTGCGCCGCCTGCGGACCGACCGGATCGACCTGTACTACCAGCACTATCCCGACGCCGACGCGCCGGCCGACGAGGCCCTTGAGACCCTCGACGAGCTGGTCCGCCAGGGCAAGGTGCTGCACATCGCGTCGTCCAACGTGAGCGCGGAGCAGCTCAAGGAGTCCGCGTCGGTCTCCGCGGACAAGAAGCTGGCCGCCTTCACCGGCACCCAGCTGGAGTGGAGCCTCCTGCACCGCGACGCGGAAGAGGACGTCATTCCCGCCGCCCGGGAGGCCGGGCTCGGCGTCGTGCCGTACTTCCCTCTCGCGAGCGGCATGCTCACCGGCAAGTACAAGCGGGGCGAGGTCTTCCCGGAGGGCTCCCGCTTCGACAAGATGGGCCACTTCGCCGACCGGTTCGCCGGCGAGGACTCCTACGACCGGGTCGAGGCCCTCACCGCGTTCGCGAAGGACAACGGCCACTCGGTGGCGGAACTGGCCGTGGCCTGGCTCGCCGCGCAGGACGGCGTGGCCTCGGTCATCGCCGGCGCGACCACCCCCGAGCAGGTCCGCGCCAACGCCGCCGCCGGCGAGTGGGCGCTCACCCCGGAGCAGCTTCGCTCCGTCCCCGGGTAAGCGCCCGCCCGGGGATCAGTGAACCAGCGGAGTGTCGACGAGATGCTCCGCCAGGAACCACGCCTGCAGTTCGCCGGTGCGGATGACGTCGGAGACGACGAGGTCGTTGGTGCCGTCGTCTCCCTCCCTGGCGGCCCGCTCGGCGAACTCGTGGGCGTGGGCCAGGATGAGCTCGTGCGCCTCCAGCAGGCGCGTGATCATCGCGGGTACCTCCTCGGCGCCGTCCGGCGGCCGGGGTACCTGGGTGATCTCCGCGACGTGCCTCGGGTCGCCGACGGCGATGCCGCCGAGGGTCTGGACCCGCTCGGCGAGATGGTCGATGATGACGAGCTGCTCGCCGGCGTGTTTGTCCAGCAGCAGGTGGACCTGGTAGAACGTCGGGCCGCGCATCAGCCAGTGGTATTTCTTGTACAGGGCGTACAGGATCTGGGTGTCGGCCAGCAGCTGGTTCAGGTGCTGGCAGGAGTCCATGCGGGTCTCGAATGACAGTCCCAGCGGGAACTGCCGTACGGTCCCGAACTCCTGGACCTGGTGACTGTCGTGCTGCAGCCGCGGCTGTGGCAGGGCGATATCCATGCCATTGCCCCCTACTCTCGGCATGTAATCAGATGGCTACATATTAAATAAGCCGAGGGAGCCACCCCGATCGGGGGTGGCTCCCTCGGCTGTGAACCTGAGAGGCCGAAGAACGTTCAGCTGATGTGAGTGAAGGCGACGCAAACGGCGGAGATAAGCGCGGCGGGGGCCACGGACGTGATGCCGGCGACCAGCAGGCGGTCACGGAGGCTCTGCTGGGAGATAACGGTCTGCGGGGTCACGGTCTGCGAGAGAGCGGTCATGGTAGCGGGACCTTCCAATGTTCAAACGGCCTGGCGAGCGGCATGTTTGGCGACTCGTCCTTCTGATGACCAGTGTGCGGCACCGGGTGCCACGGAGCTTAGGGACCTTAGTCCCCGCGTTCCGCCGAAAGTCCCTATCTAACTGGACATGCCGCCGTCGACCGGCAGGGTCGCGCCGGTCATGAAGGAACTGTCGTCGCCGGCGAGGAAGAGCATGGCGCGAGCGATTTCGTCGGGTGCCGCGTGCCGGGCCAGCGGGATCATGTTCTCGAAGACGGCGGCCGCGGTCGCCTGGTCGGCGCCGGTCGCGGCGACCTCGACTCCGTGCTGGAACTCATTGTCCACCGGGCCGGGGTGAATGGTGTTGACGCGGATGCCGCGCGGCGCGAGTTCGGCGGCCAGGGTGCGCATCAGGCCGACCTGGGCGTGCTTGGCCGTGGAGTAGCCCGCGATGTTCGGCGCGGCGGTCAGGCCCACCACGCTGGAGGTGATGATGACCGACGCGCCGGAGGCCAGATGCGGGACGGCGTGCTTGCACAGCAGGAACGCGCCGCGCACGTGAACGGCGAGCGTCGCGTCGAACGCGTCCTCCGGGTACTCGGCGATCGGCGCGGTCGCCCCGGCGATCCCGGCGTTGGCCACCACGATGTCAAGGCGCCCGAACCGCGCGACCGCCTGGTCGACGGCCGCCTTCACCTGCGCGGAGTCGGTGACGTCGGCGACCGCCCAGCCCGCGGTGTCGGGGCCGAGTTCGCCCGCGCCCGCCCGCAGGCCCGGCTCGGAGGCGCCCGCCAGGAAGACCCGGGCCCCCTCCCGCGCGAGCGCCCGCGCGGTCGCCATGCCGATGCTGCCCTCGCCGCCGGTGATGATCGCGGCCCTGCCCTCAAGTGTTCCCATCCGGCCATCCTGGCACCGGCCCGCGCGCCCCGGTAGCCTGGACCGTCGTGCCTCCCCTTCTTCCGCTGCTCGCGTCCGGTCTGGCTCTGATGTTCGGAAGCGCGGTGGAGGCGGCCAGCGGCTACGGGGTGGCCGTAATAGCGCTCCCGGTCCTGGACCTGGCCTTCCCGTCGCACATGCCGGCCCTGCTGATCCTGGTCGGGATTCCGCTGGTCGTGCTGATGGTGGGAATCGAGCGAAGGCACATCGATGTGCCGGTCGCGTCCCAGATCTCCGCAGGCCTGATCGTCGGGACCGTCGCGGCCATCCCGGTCCTGGACCTGGTGTCCGGCCGGTCGCTGCGACTGCTGTTCGGGTGCGCGACTGTGGTGGCACTGGTCGTCATGACGGTGCTGCGCGGCGGGGTGACGCGGACGCCGGCCCGGTCCTTCGCCGCGGGCGCCGCGTCGGGGTTCATGGGAACCGCGACCGGTATCGCCGGCCCGCCCCTGGCCGTGGTGTTCGCCCGGGAGCACGGGCCGAGGATCCGGGCCACCCTGGGCGTGATCTACGCGGTCGGGGCGGCTCTGTCTGTCGGAGCACTGGTGGTTGCGCACCGTCTTGACCAGGCTGACCTGTGGCTCGCGCTCCTGCTGACCGTACCGGTCATCGCCGGGTTCCTCGCGGGCCGGCTCCTGCTCAGGCGCGTGGGGGCGCGGTTCCTGCGCGGCGTGGTCCTCGCGGTGGTCGCGGTCTCCGCCGCGCTCCTTTTCCTGGGCGCCCTCTAATATCCGATATATCGATAAAAATCCAGTATTGAAGGTGATTAACAAAAAATTTACGTTAACGGGAGATCAGTTCGAAGGAGAACAATCTTGCCGAACCTGCAGCTGGCCGCGCATGGCTGACACCGTCCGCGGCACCGTCCCGGCAACTGCCACCCGCGGCGGGGGATACCTGACCACCCTCACCGCGTTCGCCGCGGTCGCGGTCGCGGCATCGGCCTTCGATTCGGTCACCCGCAACCTGACGCTCCCGCTGATCCTCAAGGACCTTCACCTGACGGTGGGGGTCGGCAGCGACATCGTCGGCGGCGGCTTCGCCATCACGGCGATCTGGAACTGGGTGATCGGGCCGCTGGCCGACCGGCGGGGCCGCAAGCGCGCCTTCCAGGCGACGCTCGCCGCCGCCGGCCTGTTCAGCGGGCTCACCTCGATCGTGACCCAGCAGTGGGAGTACGTGATCATCGCGATCCTGTCCGGAGCCTGCCTGGTCGTGCAGACCTCGGCCGAGGTCCTGATCGCGGAGGAGGCGCCGCCCCGGTTCCGCGGACTGATGATGGGGATCGTCATCGCGATGTTCTCCGGCGGGGTGCTGGTCGTCGGCCTCCTGGGCAACGTGCTGCTGCCCTCCGGCCACTGGCGGGTCATGTACGTGATCGCGTTCTTCCCGCTGGTGCTGGCGGTCCTGGCGGAGTTCTGCATCAAAGAACCGGAGCGTTCCAAGGAAGTCCTCCGGCTCCGGAAAGCCGGGGACGCCGAGCTCACCCACCGGGTCAACGTCGAGAAGGCCAGGCAGAGCACCTGGCGGCAGCTGTTCGCCCCGGACCTGCGCCGCCAGACGATCATCATGTCGGCGGGCGGTTTCTTCGTGAACGCCACTCCCGTGCTCGTACTCGCCCTGTCGGCCACCTACTTCACGCTGTATGACCACCTGCCGATCGGATCCATCGCCGGGGCCGTCACCCTGGAGGCCGTGGCGGCCCTGGCCGGAGGCCTGCTGGTCGGCTTCGCGTCGGATTACATCGCGCCGCGGACGCTGATGGTGACCTTTTCCCTGGCCGGAGCGGTCGCCATCGCGCTCATGGCCCGGCACGGCGGCACGAGCTGGATGATCTTCACCATGGTCCTGTTCGGGTTCTTCGGCCAGGGCGCCCTCGGCACGTGGCCCCGGTTCATCTCCGACTCGTTCCCCACCCGGGCCCGGGGCACGGCGCAGGGATTCGTCGTCGGCATGTTCTTCGCCAGCAACATCATCTCGCCGGTGATCTACGGCAATATGATGGGCGCCGGCGAGTTCGCGGGCACCTGCGCCGTCGCCGCCGCGTCCGCCGCCCTGGGCGCGGTCATCCTCGCGTTCGGCCGCGCGGTCCCCGTACGCGCCGAACTGGAGGACATCTCGCAATAGCTCCTCCGGGTTCCGGTGCGCGGGGGCCTCCTCACGGAAGGTCCCGGGCGGCGCGCAGGTACGCGCGCTCCGCGGCGTTCTCCGTCCGGGCGGCGGCCCGGTCGTACGCGGCGGCCGCCTCGGCAGCACGGCCCAGGCGGCGCAGGAGGTCCGCGCGGACCGCGTGGTAGACGTGGTAGCCGTCCAGGCCGGCGAGGGTGTCCACGATCTCCAGGGCCGCCCCCGGGCCCTCGACCTCGGCGACGGCGACCGCCCGGTTCAGTGCCACCACCGGGGTGGGCGTGAAGGCCGTGAGCTGGTCGTACAGGGCGAGGACCTGCCGCCAGTCCGTGTCCGCCGCCGTCCGGGCATCGGCATGCACGGCGCTGACGGCCGCCTGGATCTGGTACGGCCCCGGCCGGTTCTCCCGCAGGCAGCGGCGGACGAGCGCGTGCCCCTCGGCGATCAGGTCCTGGTCCCACCGGTCCCGGTCCTGGTCGGCGAGCAGCACCAGGTTCCCCTGGCCGTCCGCCCGGGCCGGACGCCGGGCCTCGGTCAGCAGCATGAGGGCGAGCAGGCCCCGCGTCTCCGGTTCGTCCGGCATCAGGCCGGTCAGGAGCCGGCCCAGCCGGATGGCCTCGGCCGCCAGTTCCGGCCGGGCGAGCGCGGAGCCGGAACTCGCGGTGTGGCCCTCGTTGAAGACCAGGTAGATGACGGTCAGCACCGCGCGCAAGCGGTCCGGAAGGTCGGCGTCAGCCGGCACGCGGTACGGGATCCGCGCGTCGCGGATCTTGCGCTTGGCCCGCACCAGCCGCTGCGCCATGGTCGCCTCCGGGACCAGGAACGCCCGGGCGATCTCGGCGGTGGACAGGCCGCCGAGCAGCCGCAGGGTCAGCGCGGTCCGGGCCTCGGGCGCGAGCGCGGGGTGGCAGCAGGTGAATATCAGGCGGAGCCGGTCATCGCGCACGGGCCCCTCCTCCTCGTGGACGTCATCGGCGGGACGCAGCAGCGCGGCCTCGGCGTGCCGTTCCTCGCGGACGGCTTCGCGGCGGAGCCGGTCGACCGCCCGGTTGCGGGCGGTGGTGATGATCCAGCCCGCCGGGTTCGGCGGCGGGCCGGCCTGGGGCCAGCGGTCCACCGCCGTGGCGAAGGCGTCCTGGACCGCCTCCTCGGCGACGCTGATGTCACCGAAGCGGCGGACCAGGACGGAGACCGCCCGTCCGTATTCCTCCTGGAACACGCGGGCGATCTCCTCGGGAGACATGTCCAGGTCAGGCCTCGCCCTGGAACGGGCGAACCTCGATAGGCAGCAGACGCACGGCCGCCGCGTACTTGCGGGCCCAGCCGAGCGCGGCGTCCAGGTCGGGCACCTTGATGATGGTGAACCCGCCCATGTGCTCCTTGCCCTCGGCGTACGGGCCGTCCGTGGTCACGGCCTCGCCGTCGCGCATCCGCACCACGGTGGAGGCCTCCGGGCCGTGCAGCCCGCCGGCGAACACCCAGACGCCGGCCGCCTGCATCTCGTCCTGGACCGCGCCCAGGTCCCGCATGATCGGGTCCAGGACCTCGGGCGGCGGCGGGTTCCCGACGGGCTGGTGCATCGCGAGCAGATAATGCTTCATCGTCGCTCCTCAGTGCCGTGGCTGGCCTGTGACCAGCCTCTCAGCACTTACACGAACGGCGGCACCCCGGATCGACACCCGACCGGAATCTTTTTCAGCGGCCCGTCCCGCGGGTCACCGCTTCGGCGGCGGCAACGGTGACGGCCGTGACCACGCCGACCGACGGCCACGCGCCGATGCGCTTGGCCAGCGGATGGGAACCGCCCATCGCCGCCAGGTACAGGACGCTGAGTCCGGCCGCGGCGGCGGGCCCGGCGGCCCGGTTCCAGTCCCAGGCGCAGTAGGCGCCGGCGGCGGCGAACAGCGCGCCGCCCAGCTCGCGGCGGCCGGTCTGCCGCGCGACGAGGAACCCGCCGACGAGCCCGGTCGCGGCGACCGCGGACGACATGGGAATTCGATGATCGCTCATGAAACTCCAGGGTATCGTCACGGCGGGGAAGGGATAATGGCGCCGCCGAGCCTGACACCGAACCGGAAAAGAGGCCCTGCTCGTGACCGCTCCCGGACGCCGGCACGTCGCCGTGCTGGTCTCGGGCCCTCGACGGCATCGTCGAGGGGGTCGAGCACGAAGGCCGGTGGGTGCTGGGCGTCCAGTTCCATCCCGAGGACAATGACGGTGCCGGGGCCAGCGGGCGGGAACTGCGCCTGCTCGTGGACGGCCTGCTCGCCGCCGCCCGCCCCTGACCCGGATTTTTTAACGGCCCCGGTACAGGTCCGTGATCAGGGTGACGGCGGCCGTGACCGCGGGGTGCGGGTCGTCGCGCCACCAGGCCAGCCGCACCGGGACCGTCGGGGCGTCCCGCAGGGGCCGGTAGGCGACGCCGGGGCGCGGGTACTGCGCCACCGTCGACTCGGGGGTCACCCCGACGCAGCGGCCCGCGGCGATCGCGGTCAGCCAGTCGTCGATGTCGCCGGTGGGCTGCCCGGCCGGTCGGGAGCCCGGAGGCCACAGGTCGAGGGACGTCGTCCCGGTCCGCCGGTCGATGGCCAGGACCCGGTCGCTCAACTCGGCCAGCCGCAGTGACCGGCGCCGGGCCCACGGGTCGTCGGAGGCCACGGCGCAGTACCGCCGCTCCAGCCCGACGATCGTCTCGGCGAACCGGCTGCGGTCCGGCTCGGTGCGCAGCACGGCGACGTCGCAGGTGCCCTCGGCCAGGCCCGCGGTGACCGAGTTGGCCCGGATCATCCGCAGTTCGGTGTCCGGGTGCGCCGCCGCCCAGCGCCGCTGGAACGGCGTGGTGTGCTTGCCCAGCGCCGACCAGGCGTACCCGACCCGCAGCACCGAGTGCCCCGCGGCCGCTTCCCGGGCCACGTCGCTGGCCGCGGCCAGGGCCCGCCGGGCCGGGGCCAGGACCCGGCTTCCGGTGGCGGTGAGCGTGACCTCCCGGGTGGTGCGCCGGAACAGCCGGGCGCCGAGCGCGGCCTCCAGCGACGCGACCGACCGGGACACCGCCGCCTGCGACAGCCCCAGGTCGACGGCCGCGTCGGTGAAACTGCCCGCGTCCGCGACGGCGACCAGGCAGCGCAGCTGACGCAGCTCCACATTCATAACCATGACGCATTAATCCTACGCCTCATGCATTTTACGCAAGAGCCCGGCGGCCGCACGATGGCACCGTGAACGCGAAGACACAGGCGAGGATCCAGGGACCGGCCCTGATGCTCACCGGGGCCCTGTCCAACCAGCTGGGCGCCGCCAGCGGGGCCCTGGCCTTCCCGGTAATCGGCCCGGCAGGGGTGGTGGCGGTCCGGCAGTGGATCGCCGCGATCGTGCTGCTCGCCGCCGGACGGCCGCGCTGGCGCTCGTTCACCCGCGCGCAGTGGCGGCTCATCCTGGCGCTGGCCGTGGCCTACGGCACGATGAACCTGTCCCTGTATACGGCGGTCAGCCGTCTCGGCCTGGGCCTGGGGATGACGCTGGAGTTCCTCGGCCCGCTGTCGGTGGCGCTCGCGTCCTCGCGGGGGAACACCGATCGCCGCAAGGACCTGGCCTGCGCCCTGGCCGCCGCGGCCGGAGTCGCGGTGCTGGCCCGCCCCCGGCCGTCCACGGACTACGCCGGCATCGGCCTCGGGCTGCTCGCCGCGCTGTGCTGGGCCTGCTACATCCTGCTGAACCGGCAAATCGGGCGGAGCATCCCCGGGTCCCAGGGGTCCGCGGCGGCCGCCGGGGTCTCGGCGGTGAGCTACGTGCCGATCGGCATCGTGGTGCTGCTGCGCCACCCGCCGACGCTGGCCGCGCTCGGGTTCGCCGCCACCGCGGGCGTGCTGTCGTCGGCGGTGCCGCTGCTGGCCGACCTCCTGGCCCTGCGCCGGGTCCCGGCCGGGTACTTCGGCATGTTCATGTCCGTGAACCCGGTCTTCGCGGCCGGCGTCGGGCTGGTCATCCTGGGCCAGCGCCTGTCCTGGGAATCATGGGCCAGCATCGCCGTCATCGTCGGCGCCAACCTGGTGACCACCG
>Ga0131853_10012882_pt1 | contig 15328 bp, 7 predicted proteins | sample TergutLab28metaG_FD_92764 | JGI IMG/M metagenome (GOLD analysis project Ga0131853, IMG submission 92764) | Labiotermes labralis P1 segment gut microbial communities from Petit-Saut dam, French Guiana - Lab288 P1 (version 2) (version 2) | ecosystem: Host-associated > Arthropoda: Insects >...
TTTCTCTACACCTGTCCAGACCGCCAGCGAGACCCACCCAGACATTGTACGAGTACCGGGTTATTTTCTTTTATCTACACCTGTCCAGACCGCCAGCGAGACCAACCCAGACACTGTACAACGAGTACCGGGTTATTTCCTTTTATCTACACCTGTCCAGACCGCCAGCGAGACCAACCCAGACACTGTACAACGAGTACCGGGTTATTTCCTTTTCTCTACACGTGTCCAGACCACCAGCGAGACCCACCCAGACATTGTACAACGAGTACTGGGTTATTTCCTTTTCTCTACACCTGTCCAGACCACCAGCGAGACCCACCCAGACACTGTACAACGAGTACCGGGTTATTTCCTTTTCTCTACACCTGTCCACACCGCCAGCGAGACCCACCCAGACTCTGTACAATGAGTACCGGGTTATTTCCTGGGGTTAAAAAGGCTCGGGCGTTCAGGTAAATACCCACGCCCTTCCAACGCAAAGATTAAAAATGAGTAAAGCTACGAGTATATTCATAAACCTTCTCTGTGCCATCCAAGGCAGGAATTTTACCTTTGCATTTCTTGGATTAGAAAACATTCTTATCATTTTGACATAAAAAATGGAAACTTGTATTCAATTCTTGCATTAATGTCAAAATCGTTTTACTACTTCAAAGACCGGTACAGCTGACCGGCTTTCTCTTTCATATTATCATTTTGGGGCAACCTGTACATTTAAAACGGTGATCCTGAAAGCAATGCCATAAGCTGATCTTTCAGCCACTTTCCTGCAGTTCAATTCTCCTTCCTCTTTATTAAAGACGTTAATTAAACAGATTCTTCTAATGGAGTTTCTTGAAAAGAGTCCAACAAAAGAGTTTCCCTTGGTGGCGGAACCGCGATACATTCTCGCCTAAAGCTTATCTAATATGTAATTTTTTTTTCATAGCAGGCCCATATTCCTAGGCGCAACACCTCGACTCGAGTATTCATATAAAACCAAGGAGGATTATAAACCATATTCACCTGATGGTCTATCTTCTTACATGGAAGATAAGGCTATGCAGGGTTACTGACAAGTCCTTAGCCCGACCAGGAAGGAAACAAGCTAATGTTTCTGTCCGAATTGCGTGAATTTGCTTCGGCGCCTTGCTTTGCAGGAAAAAATAAAACTCGATGACAGCTCGCGTCTCGATGTTGTTGAAATCGTGCGCGTCCCTGACATGCTTCCGAGCTTCTTTCCTTCCTGGTAGGGCTAAGGACTTATCAGCATCCCGGTACTATGACCTTTGCCTTCAAAGAAAACAGGGAAACAGGTGCCCAATATAAAGTTAGCCCAAGAAGTTCAGCGCTGCCACCAGATAATAAAAAAAAAAATTCTTCATCATCATCATGTTCCTGAAGGGTTAGGTGTGTTTCCTGTTCCTTGATCCTCAAGATGAAGTTGGTCCCTCCATCTCTTTCTCGGTCGTCCTATGTTCCTTCGTCCTTTTGGTTGATATTGTAATGCTTGTTTTGGTATTCTATTTGTGTCCATCCTCTGTACATGTTGTAGCCACTTTTCCTGGTACTGTCTTATTTCCTTTATTATGTTCTGTGCTCCCGTTTTCCCCCTAATACAGTGATTCTTTTCTTTATTTAGTTTCGTTATTCCAAGTAAGTGTCTCAAAAATTTCATCTGTGCTGCTTCTAAACGTTGTTCCTCTCTTTTCTTCAGTACCCAAGCTTCACTTCCAAATTCCAATGCTGCTTTAGCTGTAATGTTGTGAATTATTAACTCTGTTTCTTTGTTCATTTGTTTTCAATTTCAAAAAAATTCTTGTATATGAGAAATGTAAACAAAAGTTTCTTTGACACGTGTCTTGTCGTACAAAGAAGGACGATCCTCTTACGTAACGTGGACAACAACAAAGCAGGAACGTCTGTCAGTTCGGGATAAATGTCAGTCTATAGGCAACAAGTCTGTGGTGGCAATGCCTCTAAAGAACGGCGCACCTGACATCCTAACTCGTACGACAGTACGAGAACAGAGAATAATATATAAAAATGATGATAAAGACTGGAAAAGAAAGAATAAAAATTATAAAAGTAAAAAAATAAAAGTGAGAAGGGCCAGGGGAAATATAAAGACGGAGATGAGTAAGAGCAGAATAATAAAGTAAGGCGAGGCAAAACGTGAATAAGAAGTATACATAAAGAATGGGAGATGAATTTTGGAGAAGGGGGCAAGAAAAATATCCTCCGACTACAATTAACACCTAATTTTATTGTTGGTTTTAATAGGTAATGTAGGCTTGCTGGCTAGATAAAATATTTTTTCATCATAATTAGTCATCCCTCTCCAACTCCTCTATTCCCACATTTATGACCACAGTATAATGAAACACGCTGCGCATTCCTTCCTCCACCTTTCACAGAAAACATCTGACTGTATGCACTTACCACAGGAACACTCAACCGTCGTATCTCACGGCCACGAGACATCCAAACATTATATTATTTCACAACACTGTACAAACTGCTAAGTTCACGGATAATGAACTTGTTACGTTTCCGGTTTTAGGAACGATAAATTAAGAGAAACAGCTTCTTGAATTGAAACAGCGCCTTTAAATACACAAAAATAAGTCAAATCAAGTACACATTTGGATAGGCAGTGTCTATCATAAAGTAAAGTAATATAAAAAGATAGGGGCAACTGCACCGAATTGAGTTCCGATGCTTCTAGGTGTTTGAATTCAATTTTCTGATTCATACACAAAGAACTCTGACGAATGTCTCCGTATCCTAAGAAGCGACTTCGACCTCTCTTGTGTAGGCCCATGCTTCTAGGTGTTTGAATTCAATTTCCTGATTCATACACACAGAAATGACACCATTATTTTCATTCCCGGTACCAATAAAATTGTTTTCCTCTCAAAAAACTCTGCAATGTGTACTGTTGGTTTTCTGTGGCAGATAAAATGGCCGGAGTGCGAAGGTAACCGATCACTTCCATATAGTTCTCAGTGAAAGGTCTATACTTCCACTCTTCCTACATGCCTACATGAGATACGGATTCGCATACGTGATCCCAGGACGAAGGACGGCAACAAGCTTACGGAAGCCAGCCAAATCTACGGCGAAAGCCGCTTCTGGAGAAGCCAGCACTTCCTCGGCTAGTCAAGAAATAAATTTTATTGATCATTACAATCAGCCTAACATGTTTCGGGCGATAATTTCGCCCATCCTCAAGAGCACTATACTGTGTTTACAGCTTGTGGTATAATGCTGCCTGCTGGTGACAAGGTCACCAGCAGGCAGCATCGTCGGTGCTTTGTACCACAATCTGTAAACACAATCTAGTGCTCTTGAGGATGGGCGAATTTATCGCCCGAAACATGTTGAGCTGATTGTAATTGTCAATAAAATTTGTTATTGTTCTACCTAGTTGGCTGCTAAGTTACTGTATTCAGTCACCTTTTTTTTTTCTTCCGATGAACATGGAAGGGACGTTTCTGACACTTTCAATAATTTTATACCACCCCGTTCATGATTTTTAATTACAATCACGGACTGTGAGGTCTCACAGTATTCTCTCAGGTGTTGTAAATAAAATTAAGTAGTTGTACGATCCTCCGTAAGGTGGACAGGCTACCAGTCTTCAGAAATCGGTCACTGATTCAGCGCAACGTCACAGTCGCTGCCGTATGGTATACACAACATTTACAACGGCGTTAAGAGAGAGTACAGATCTTCAGGGTTGTTACAATGGGAAGGACGGTTATTGATTCCCGAAGGATCTATCACTTTAGCAGTCAAGGGTCAAGGACTGTGAATACTGTACATTCCTCCGAAACGTCGGTAATCAATAACCTTGTCACTCAGCGTAACGACCCAGTAAAAATCCCTCAAAAGCAACGCTGTGAAAGACTCATATAAGGAGCTATGGAAATTTACTGAAAGCTATGAGCTATGAGCTGTCAGCAATGACGTATGAAATATTGCTTGTAATGCAACCGGCAGGCTTGTTTCGAAATTCACTTGACGAAGTTTTCGAAAAATCTACGAATCATACTGCGTCGAAATGTAAAACGGCCATGGATTTAAAAAAATTGGGAAGTTGTTAAAGGTGCGGTGAGGTGGAGACCTCTTTAACCTTTTGGCGCAGGAATTATTTTTTTAATTTTAGCACACCCTGTATATAAAATGTGAATAATACAGGAACCAAATACATTAGAATTATGAAACAAACTGCATTTTGAAGAGAAAAAAACTGAGAGTATATACCATGCTTAAAATATTCAGTACCTATATTTGTTGAATAAATATATACAACGCTCAACTTTAGAGGTTAGCGGTGCGGTACGACTACTATAGTCGACATTAGGGGTCAAAAGGTTATGTGAGTGTCCCACAGTTTGTCGGAAAGGAACTGAGAAAAGCCGCCGGAAGTGGCAGAAAGCAAAAGCGCCGAAAAAAAATCGAACCCGAGACCTACAAATAAGAATAAGGGTTGCTGATCACACAGTCACGGTGTTCTGTGATTTTCTGTGCAGTGACTTGCCGAGACGTTCGGACTAGTTGGTTAACAATGTTCAAATACAAATGCAGGTGTCCCACGGTTCAAACTGAAATTTCATGTCCGACATGATGGAATCGTAAACAAATCCCGCATTCTGAGACTATATTGGCTTGTCTTGGGTCGCACAACTCTAAACGAACCTCCGAATTCAGAAACAGTTATCCAAAGCACACAAGGTTTTATAATCGCATGTTTGAGACCGCACTATTTAATTCTTCCTAATACCAAAAAAAAAAGGTAAAGGTAAAGTGATCCCGTTACAGGCCCGGTGTGGCCCAGAGGGTGGGTAGAGTTATAGCTCTACTCTTCCATGACCGCGACACTAGAAGGGAGTGAGCGGTCAGCAGCACGCCCCGGCCGCAATTACCCCCCGGGAAAGACCCGGTACCCATTGTACAGGAGACTGGGTGGGAACCAGGGCAGGTCTGGACGGGCGAAAAATCTTGTCCCCACCGGGATTCGATCCCGTACCGTCCAGCCCGTAGTTCAGTCGCTATACCGACTGAACTACCCGGTCCACATTCTTCCTAATATACATATATATGGTTATTCGAAATGATTGTCGGGGTTTTAACAACTTGTCATACATAATACACTTGAGATAGCAGTATATGTATTTTTTTATTTAATAGAACAATACCCCAAGTTTTTGTTACTTACCTTACAGGTGCTCTATATGTGCACTCTTTGTGATTCTACAAACATCAACACGATAATTGAGTTCGTTCTTCATGTCAGCAGTGATGGTTTCAATGGCGGTTCTGTTTCGTAGCTTTAGTTTGTAGAATCACAAAGGGTGCACATATAGAGAACCTGTAAGGTATGTAACAAAAACTTGGAGTGTTGTACTATTAAATATAAAAACACACATATACTGCTATCTCAAGTGTATTGTGTATGACAAGTTGTTGCAACCCAGACAATCATTTCGAATAACCCTGTATATATATATATATATATATATAATATAATATAATATATGTAGCGTATGTGATATGAATAACATACGTTATGCACATCATAGAACACATTTGTAAGGCTCTAGATCTCCGACCAATATTGCCACTACTTTATTTCCTTCTTCTTATTTTCTTTGAATCGGCCTGATGATGGGAACAAAACAACAGCCCAAACATGCAGCTGATTTGTCAAATAGTAGTGTTGTGTTTTGACCAAAAAAACCTGCATTTTTGACCGGTTGCGTATGTTCGAATAGTTTTTATTGGGTTAAGAAACTGTAATTGCTAGTTGAATACAGAATCATTTTGGGACCACTGGAATATTACACACCGCGGACCGTGCCACTTTATCATCAGTTGATATGCACGTCACCATACAACACATTACAATTAATATCGGATAACCAAGTCCGAAATCACTTCTTTTATTCCAATTACATGCACATTATACGTTAGAAACATGTATTTATCACCAGTTACATACATTATATTTATCACCAATTACATCCTACATTTTTATGTTTTGCTGACCTTGCATCTCAGTATAATCTTAGTAATTAACCAAATAATGCACAAAATTCTTGTTTTATAATAAGTTTATTATATGCCTCTATATGTTTCGAGCACTATGTGCTTATCATCAGGGGTCAAAATTGTATTATACAGCATCTGGTATCATCACACCTGTAGGTGGCCGTCCCCTGCACACGTTGAGAGAGTCCTCTCTCAACCTGTGCACCGGACGGCCACCTACAGGTATGATGATACCAGATGCTGTATAAGACAATTTTGACCTCATGGTGATGAGCACATGGTGCTCGAAACATGTGGAGGCATACAATAAACTTATTATAAAACAGAATTTGTGCATTAAGTTGGTTAATTACTAAGATTATCTCCTACATGTTTCGACGTCTGTCACACCATCTACTAGGAGTAACAAACACCGAAACATGTAGGAGGTAATTGGTGATAAATATATGTATTTAAAATATTGTATGCATGTAAAGGTAAAGGTAAAACAGTCCCGTTACAGGCCTGGAGTTGCCCAGAGGATTCCAGGACGTTAAGATTCCCAGATTTCATGACAACGGCACAGGATGGTGGTAAGTTTGTCAGCCTGACGCACCGGCCGCCTTTACCCCCAGGAAATACTCCTGGTACTCATTTCTGTTAGAGGCTGAGTCGACCCCAGGGCCATAGTGCGATCGGGAGGATTATGTCAATGAAAAATTCCAATGACACCACCTGGATTCGAACCAGCGACCTTCCGATTTGTAGCACAGCGCCTTAACCACTGTGCCACCGCGGTCCCCCATTATGTGCATGTAGTTGGAATAAAAAAAGAGAAGTGTTTTGAGAGCACGAATTGACGGTGTGGGAAGCTTCAATACAAATCCGACTTGTTTGAGACTTTCAGGTAACATAAACAATCTATAAACTACAACATATTATTTATAATTTGTGGCCCCGGAGGATGAACCTTCTAGTTCGAAATATTTCGGGCTTCGTTAATTGATATGACTTTATTTTGAGTTGTGGTAATTCAGAAATATATGTACGTCTATGTTCGACTAGTTTTATGCGATGTAGAGTCTTGTACAAAACTCCCGAACGCAGATGTAATTTAGGTATTTTTTGCCTTCGATTTTCGCGTGTCTCTACGTGTAAATTTGCCATTAGTGTCACCACTTCGCATGTTGCACCTTTTGACTCCTCATGTGCTCATTATCTTTAAGCGATTCACGACATATAACGTGACAATTTTTCGAAAGCCAAGTTCCACGGTAGTTTGGGTATTCGAAGCAGTTTGTATTCAATTCTACTGCACTGTCTATCAATATATTAATATCAATACACTAAGCCAAAGCACTATTACTGAATTCATTCCAACGTCTTACCTTTCGCTTTATCCCTCTTCTTACAACGCACAGCAACGCAAGCCCATAAAACAGAACACTTTTATCACGTGCGAAAACTGCAAGGCATGGATACGCCACGTGGCTGACCGCCTGCACACATTCACTAATGTTTGTTTATGTGAGGCATCGCGCCGAAAGGTTGCCTAGCTCCGCGCGGCGCTGCGATCGTTTGGCAACTGACAGTCGGACGGCAGCACGCAGCTCCACACGCCCGCCACCTAGACAGACACCAGCCCAAGAAACACATGTTCACTCGTCGGATATAGTCCCAGCGGATAACGTTAATCGGGGGACCTACCGAGCGCTGAGCATGCCAAGTGTGGTGGGGGCGGGGAGGGGGGGGGGTGCGGGATTCAACGGCAGTCCATTGTTAATTGAATTCAGGGACAGCGCCTCTACGGAATCCTTTATCTCCTCTTTTGTTTCCCAGACACTTGAAGATTAAAGCACCATTTGCTGGAACATCTACTCCTCCTTTCTTTACCCGCCCAGTTCAAGGCTCAGCTTTTATTAGACTCTCGTGGTGTAGCGCAACATATACGGCATTACAACACAGTTCTTACCACACGTCACAGCCTAATGGTTAATTCTCCTGATTTGTGTTAAGAGGTCTCGAGTTCAATTCTTGGCCATAAGACCAGTTACCCTGAGATGTCTTTCGTCGTTTTCCTGAGTTATTCCAGACAGATATTGTATAACAGCCTAAGGACTGACCATAGTTCCTTTCCATACACCACACCATTCACACAAACTCCGCCGGCATCGCGTTCTTCGAGCAGTTCACGAGGCATTGCTAAATAAACAGAAAACACATTACCACTATTCGAAAATATCAGAGCTCTGTCGGAAGCCGATGACTGGAAGATGATGAGTGTGTGACCCGCCTGAAGCTGTAATGTTCGCATGTTTTCCTCTGCTTTATGTTTTCTAGTGGTCGCAGCGGACCTGCTAAAATAAGAACCAGAGATCGCATCAGATAGTTGCATTTGGCACTACCGCACACTTAGAAGAACTCTACAGCAGATGTTCTGGCTGGACCCACACACGTCTAGAAAAGAAACTCCGCGCTTCTACGTGTGCATGAAGTAAATGGCAGAGATTACAGCCACTAAATTTTGCATGCACTAAGCAGATTACATTTTTGTGCAAAAAAACAGTGGCTTCCAACATTTCCGAATATCAGGATCCCATCTTAACTTCCACTCCTAAATCGCCCACATCCACATTTCTTCTTCTTCTTCTTCTTCTTCTTCTTCCGCCTCATCCTCCTTCTTCTTCCTCCTCCTCCTCCTCCTCCCCCTCTTCTTCTTCTTCTTCTTCCTTCTCCTTTTCTTCTTCCTCTTCCGCCTCCTCCTTCTTCTTCTTCCTCCTCCTCCTCTTCTTCTTCTTCCTCTTCTTTCTCCTCCTCCTCTTCTCCTCTTCCTCCTCCTCCTCCTCCTCTTCTTCTTCTTCTTCTTCCTCTTCTTCTTTCTCCTCCTCTTCTTCTTCCTCTTCCGCCTCCTCCTCCTTCCTCCTCCTCCTCCTCCTCCTCCTGTTCTTATTCTTCCTCTTCTTCTTCCTCTTCCTCTTCTTCTTCTTCCTCTTTCTTCCTCTTCTTTCTCCTCCTCCTCTTCTTTTTCCTCTTCTTCTTCTTCTTCTTCTTCCTCCTCCTCTTCTTCCTCTTCTTCCTCCTCCTCCTCTTCTTCTTCTTCTTCTTCTTCTATAGCGCTTCGACTCGTTTTCGGGTTATGGTCACGCCGATCACCTTATCCCATGCCGGTGACTTCCAGTTCCGTATCTGCAGCAAATCTATGGCACCCCCGCCAAAGAGCACCTTCCGTTCCCATCTTCATCTAGGTTTTCCCACAGGTCTTATTTATCCGACATGTTCCCATTACTTTTGGGGGAATGGGCGGTAGAAAATGGGATGAAAATAAATCCCGGTAAAAGTAAGGCAATAAGATTTACGAGAGCTCGGGTTGAAAACCCACTGGGTTGCTCCCTTGGTGACCAAAAAATTCCGGAAGCGAGCAGTTGTAAATACTTGGGAATAATCTTGCGAGGTGATTTAAACTGGATGGACCAAGTAAATTCCACAGCACAAAAAGCATGGAAGGCACTTCACTATGGAATTCGTGTTCTCAAAAAAGGAAACAGAAAAAAAAAGGTTAGCCTACAGGTCACTTGTACGTCCTATTCTTGAATATGATTCTGCGGGCTGGGATCCATGCAGATAAGGGCATATAAATGTGTCAGACCGAGTACAGAAGAAGGCTGCTCAATTTACAAATCATACGAAGGATTCTGACTGGGAATCCTTGGTTCAGCGTAGGACGATGGCACGATTATGTGCACTTTTTAAAGCGTACTGTAGGGAACGGGCTTGTAAAGCTATACGCGACAGGTTGCGAAGGGCTTACTATTTGGGTAGGGTTGATCATGTCCGGAAAATTAGGGACAGGAAGCAAAGAACGGATATCGGGAAGTATTCCGTTGCAAATAAGACCATAAAAACTGGAACCAAGTACCTGCAGAAGCGTTAGGGACTTTCCCTTGTAAACCTAAAGTTTTTAGAAAGATAGTTAGGAAAACAATTATAAACAGGGTGAAATGAAAGGAATAGAAGTGTCGCGAAAATCGTCTAAAAGTGCAGTGAAGTGAAGTGAGGTGAAGTGTAGTGATGTGAGGTGAAATGGAGCGGTAGGAAATTTAAATAGGGTTAACCCAAATGAGAGGGTAGTGAAGTGTATTTGGATGAAGGTTAAATGAAAGGAAGTGAAGTGTCGACAAGTGTAGTGAAATGTAGTTGGGTGAAGTGTAGTGAAGTGTAGCACAGGTCTTAGTAACAGGGTGTCTAATATTATTAGAAGATACACAGATAATATAAAGTTTGCTGCTTATATGACTTTGTCGTTTATCACATTCTTTTATATTCTTTTTGTTCCATTTATTTTATCATTGTATATATGGTTGTATGTTTTGTATGCTTCTGTCTAACTTTGTAAATTATGTAATTTTGTTGTTATATTTATGTATTCTTATTGTTATGTATGTTCTGTTCTGTTTATTCTGTTTCATTGCGTTGTTCTGTGCATTATTTGTGTGTAAATGTGTACTGTACTACTGCCACCGGGTGTCAACCCAACTGTAGTTAACAAAATATATCAATGTCAATATCAATATTAATCATCCATCTTTCTTACGTGACCGATAATTCTTCTATTAACAGTTGTAAATTTACTCTCCGTTAATTGATGAAATATATAATGACAACACATAATTAAAATCTCAGAATTATTTTAAATAAGTTTACATTTTATTCATAATAATAATAATAATAATAGAGGAAACCACGCACTGGATGGAGAATCAACACAACCGGAGAAATTGTAGGAATACTCAAAGCCCTTGGAATAAACATGCGGTTCCCACGGGGGGGCTGCAGCAAATGAGTTTGTAACAACTGTTCCGTACCAGTCTGGGACACAATCAGAATTCCTTAAATCACATATGAGGAGATACACGTTTTCCTGAATTTTTAGACGCTTTCGCAAAATTGCAAAAAGGGTCTATGAGCTTTGTCATCTCTGACTGTCCGTCCGTCTGTCTATCTGTCTGTCTGTCTGTCTGTCTGTCCTTCCGTCCGCTTGCGTGGGAAAAAAAAAAACTCGGCTCCCACTGGACGGATCTTCATACAATTTTATAGCTGAGAATTTTTCGAAAAACTTGTCGAGAAAATTCAAGTTTCATTAAAATCTGAAAAGAATAACGTGCACTTTACGTAAATACCTACATACATTTGTAATACCTCCTTCAATTATTTCTAGAATGAGAAACGTTTCAGACAAACTTTATATAGAATATAAAACAAAATGTATGTTCAATAAGATTTTCCGAAATTCGTGCCGTTTGCGAATGAATGTGGAAAAATAAGATACAACCCGACAAAATTACACGGCCCATGCGCCTTGCACGCTGGATAACTAAAGTTACAAACACACACTCAGAATATGTAATAATTATTGCTTTTCCACAGCAAAACATGACTACGTTTATATGTGCTTCGCTTGTCTTGTTATTTACTCATGATGGATTTATATAATTAATATTTAACTGTTAAAAATACATAACAATCAACTTACATTGTTATCAGTATACAATAAAATCTAAGATACACAGAAGAAATCGGTAGAGTTTTAATATAAGTTACAATATCCCAAAACGTGCATAGAGAGGCTGACGAAAGACACAATAACCGACATTCAGGATAGCTGATCTCCTAGTCGAGATCTGAACCAAGAGTCTCCAGATTAAGAAGCAAAAGTGCTGCCATCTGGACAGCGATCATCGGCGAATTTAGTCCCGTGTAAGATCCCCCCCCCCCATCCCCCATATTTAGACGACACAAGGAAAAATTAATCTCGTTCCACATCTCTTAGCCAAAAATTTAACGCACCCCATTGTGTACTTTCGCAGACGAAAATTCCGTACGACCTGCTCTAAATGTGGGGCTCAATAACCCCCCCTTTTTGTCGCTACGTAACGGGCTGAAAAATAAGTCAGTCGATTTAGAAAAACCTTAGCGCAGTCAATATTACGTGCACAATCCAGCTTTCGAATCCCGGTAGGGGCAAAAGGTTTTTCCTCTTCTCCAAAACGTCCAGACTGCGTCTTGGGCCCATTCAGTCCCCAATTCAGCGGGTACCGGAGGTTCTTGCCCAGCGGTGATAAGCCCGGGTTGACATAAACCAGTGTCTCTCAACCTTTGTGAGACCGTGTCCCGGTAAATTCTTTTTTTATAAGACGAGGGCCCGGTCCCAATAAATTTACTAGTAAATACCTTTCCATTTTTTAAATTCATACATTAAACTAACATAGGTATTAATAATTAATTATGGCATAATCATAAAGAGTTTTAGTACACTTGTGTATACGGTGTGGCATGTTGACAAATATAAAATTACATTTAAATTAATTATCAATCACTGGACTAATGAAATCTTGTAGCTTACTGTAGTTTCCTCAGGCCAACATTTGGGTCTGAGTTTTCGACACATTCACGGATATTTTTCTCCACAGAATATTTCCACTATAAAAAATTTATGCATGAAAATTGCTTAGGAAACTAAAATGACAAATTCCAGGAGAACATCTCGCGGCCCGGTGTAATTGATGCCAAGACCCGGTATCGGGCCGCGGCCCGGCGGTTGAAAAACACTGATATAAACACATCACCGCCATCCAGTGCCGAAGATAAGAACCAGTGGAGCTATACCTCTACTCCCTGTGTGTTTCTTCATGGTATGGACAATTTTACCTTTCATCTAAAGCATACAATTCCCTAATATTATGCAGTAATTCTCCTTTTATTTCTCCACCCGACAGAAACAGTAAATTTGATCAGCATTTTATGCTTTACGTTGTGTACTATAAAGGAAAGTGTGAGGGACAGAAGTGCATACGAGGGTTTGGTGAAGAAACTTGAGGGAAGGAGACCACTTCGAAGACGCAGGTTTAGATGATAGCATAATACTAAAATGGATCTTCAAGAAATATGATGGGTGGCGTAGACGGGATAGATCTGGCTCAGGACAGGGATAGGTGCCCGAATATTTTGGTATGGTAATAAACCTTCTGGTTAAATAAAAAGCTGGGAATTTTGTGAGTGGGCGAGGAACTGCTAACTTGTCAAGCAGGAATCTGTTTACATAGTTAGTTATTTAGTTAGTCAATCAGTTAGTTAGTTAGTTAGTTGATTTAGTAAGTTAGCCATTTAGTCACTTTGTTAGTCTGTCTGCCACTTAGTTAGTTAGTTAGTTAGTTAGTTAGTTAGTTAGTTAGTTAGTTAGGCTGGCAGGCAGGCAGGCAGCCAGTCAAGAGACAGCATTCCTAATTACGTCATGGCCGTCGGTAAGTGCGATTTTCTTGTTGGGATATTTCTAGACCAAAGAATTTTACTCTGAGCAGTGAACTGACATTTGTTGAATCCTGTCTACGTGCATTCACTTGTGCAAGGAAAGCATCGTAATATTTTCTTATCCTATCCCCTATCATTACTCATATTTCATGGAGATTCTGGATTATGTTAGACATTTCTCGGGTTGGCGTAAAACTCTGCAACTTGCTACTCCACTGCTTTGTTATTTGGATGAAATATGAGGGACTTCTCACATAACAAGTGGCTAGGGGAAACATTAAGGCTACTTCTACTTGAAGCTCTGTCAGAATCTACTACAGGTAGAAAATTATGTGTAAAGAGAGAAGAGCCACCATTTAACCTCCTTCATAAGTGGACGCAGATGGAAACGTGATGCCGGATAAATAGCTTCTGCTAGCAAAACCACGCCAGCTTATTCCAAAGCAAAAAATTTAACTTGTGTAACAGTGATAATTTTGCTGCAGAAATCTGGGCAGCTAAAATCCACACTAGGATAAATTTAGTATAAAGAAGAGCAGCAAACCTTGAGTGGATCTCATGAAATGGTAAATTCCTTCCATACTAAAGCCTGTTTTTTTTGGAAAATGGAGCTCTTTGTAGTTAATGAATGTCGGTCCGTTTCCATGCTAAGGCAGTAGCTTAAGCTTATGACACATTTGGGTGATAAAGATAGAGTATACTTGCCCTTAAAAGTGTTGTTTTTCTCGAGTGACGTTTTAGTGCCCCACGCATTCAAGTTCTGACGTTATGTTGCCATAGAAGGCAAATCGAGAAACACGGTGTACGAAATTAAGTGTTTAATGGGACGCTCTGGAATAAACCTTAAGAGAGTAATTAATTTTCGCTTCAAAGTTGTTACTTTAAATGTCAAGGATCTTCAAGTTTTAAATTTAAACTCAGTCATTATTATTATTATTATTATTATTATTATTTTAATAATGGGCAGAACTAAAATATTCGGAAGGGTAAATCATTTACCACAAGAAGAAACATAAAAGTTCAATAAATAATAAAAATTAGTTATAATAAATAAATATTTAAAATAAAATAAACAATTTCAAACGATTTAATTAGTATACCAACTGATGCACATACATTAAAATTGCTCCGACATGTTTCGATCCTAAGATCATCATCAGGGTGCTACACTTTCCTCGCTAAAGTCACTATTAAAATTAGTCACTGATTAATTTAGTTGTATAAACAGGGTGTTGTGGCAGCGTGTCTTATTGTGTAAGGTTATGTTGTTGAGAGTGCCCGACTACGGGTGTGCGTTCTGTGCCTTGCTGCGTGCAGCAAAGCACAATACAATATAGTAATGTGTTGTTTTGACTGTTATGTATTTTATCATTTTAATAATTCATAACTTCAGCTAACACAAATTGTAAACTCCCTGAAGATGGTGTACTAACACCGAAACATGTCGCAGTAATTTAATATAAATTTACACTACTTATTTGTAAATATGTTGGTATAATATTAAACAAAAACATGAAATCCAGAGATTCTGTGAAAATAATTGCAACTAGTTTCTTCCTGATAAGATGTACGGAGAGGTTTCTAACAACATGCACAGTTTCATACACAAACTGTACCCAATCTATGTTTTATTAGTAAATGCGGTTTAATTAATAACGTAGTTTGTTTACTACAAAATTTTGATTCTAGAGTTTATGTTTATATGCGCATTTTAACTTAAAATATAATGTATAATAATAACGAGATGGGTTGGGCATGTGGCGCGTATGGGTGAGGAGAGGGGGTATATAGGGTCTTGCTGGGGAAACCTGAGGGAAGGAGACCAATGGGGAGACGTAGGCGTAGATGGGTGGATAATATTGTGATGGATCTCCAGGAGGTAAAATGTGGGTATATGGACTGGATTGGGCTGGCCCAGGATAGAGACAGGTGGCGGACGCTTGTGAGTGCGGTAATGAACCTTCGGGTTCCGTGAAATGCGGGGAATTTCTTGACTAGCTGCAAA
>Ga0131853_10012883_pt1 | contig 15327 bp, 8 predicted proteins | sample TergutLab28metaG_FD_92764 | JGI IMG/M metagenome (GOLD analysis project Ga0131853, IMG submission 92764) | Labiotermes labralis P1 segment gut microbial communities from Petit-Saut dam, French Guiana - Lab288 P1 (version 2) (version 2) | ecosystem: Host-associated > Arthropoda: Insects >...
GCGACTTGACGACGGCTCGGGTCTCAATGTTGCTGAAATCGCGTGCGTCCCTGATACGCTTCCGAGTTTGTTTCCTTCCTGGTCGGGCTAAGGATTTATCAGCACGCCGGTAGTTGATTTTATATGACAATAATTGTTTATGTTAGGCTGACTATATTGAGCTTCTGATTGTACTGAAAGTACAACGGGGATACACTGCCTTAGGATTACAAATGCATTCCATCTATTTCTACCGGTGGCGGACCGTACACAGTGGGAACTTTCAAAGGGTAATGTGCTGTATTACTGGCCATTATACGACTGGAAAACAGCCACTGCGGTTCGGTATTAAACGAGTTTCAAATATTCAGATAACATTAGCCAAAGGACTTTTTTCTGGAGGGGGAAAAAAAAAGAATTTACGATTTCATGCTGGAAGTCCTGAGACTGATGGCACTGTTCTCTTTGCAGATGATTATCGCTCTTGTGGGAAAGACTCGCGCCTGCATTATCGTGGGGTGCAAGTCTGCATACCAGGCCAGCGACAGATCCTGCAGGTAAGATGATTAACCTTTCCGTGTTTACTGGCCCAATGAAGGGAAGACAGGCTATGTTGTGTTTCTATGTTTGGCAAAACATAAAATTTCTGTGAATATATATATATGTGCTTGTTTCATCTGAGACGCAATTTCACATCTTAAAAACTTCGCACCCACAACTTAGCCTCCTGGTTACATGGCAAACGTACGAAAGGTAGAAAATCATGGAGTGATTAATTATGGCCTGTGATAATGACAGTTCATTACATCGGTGTTGTTTTGCACATGGCCAGTTCTCTCTCTACACATAAATAAATAAATATATCCATTTTTTATATATAAATAATGCAATCCAACAAAAAATATTTTACAACAAAATAATCAGTTTTGTTTTAAAAACCTACAACATATTTCTAGACCACTGAATTAACAACAGGCTTGTAAAATGTAAGAAAGGGGGCTAGTTGTAACAATTTCGTAAGAAAAAAGTATTTTTAATAACAATAACACTTTTGTTTTATCGCGTTATGTATGTATTATTAATTTACGGAACCCAACTGGACGACTTCTAGGAAAATATAGTTATAAAGCCAAAATTGTAGTCTTCCAAAATAAGGATAATATTAATATACAAAGACACCATTGAAGATTTTAAAGATTCCAAATATTCGGGCTATAATGTATCACAAAATCTTGACAAACGCCAGCAAAGACAAGTACATAATATTCGGCGAATGTGATGAACTGTTAGACAGCAGAAAGAATGCTCTACAACAATAACACAGTAGCTCTTCTGTTAAAGTATATCGTTGTCAGAACTCGGCTCTGGACAGAGCAGACAAAATGAGAACTGAAAGAGTTGAAAGGATATTCTGGCTGGTTACAACTTGTTAGACACACTCAGCAGCAAGGTATTCAAAACTCAGATCAGAAGATGGCAGGCCAAGCAAGTAACTAAAAGGAACACCTTGCACGAATACAGCCATGCCGATCAAGACGACAAGCGGTGGGACGTAGAGACGCCGCAGAGGGACGACGTGGTCGGATGGCCACTGTGCGACCGGAACAAAGGCGCACCTTTGGCTATTATGACAATGAAAGCGATGAATTTCTCGTGTTTGAGGTAGTTTTGACATAACCGTCTGCTACATTATGTGAGTTAGGGCTTCCATCTATTTTGATGCTCCTGATATCAGGAGGCCGGCCGACACGTGGGGGCACCAGAGGAAGAATAAGAGTTTGGCGACGTTTAAACCGAAATTCTTCAAACTTTTTCGGGCTTGGACAAACCTAACGAATAATTTTGAGGGCTCGTGTCAAAACTGCGGAAAACTGTCGAAGAAGTTCTTTCCCGTTTGGAAATCTGTGGCAGCAGCATCTCAGACGTCTTAGCGCCTCATAGCTTGGCGCCTAAGCTCTTAGTGCGCCCCTGGATACAACGAATTCCAGGTTCCATTTTATGTACATATAGAACCTAACGTGGACTGCAGAGATCAGGGTAAGCGGTCGGAGTACAGAGCACAGCTGGGAGGCACCTGCAGATTTAAAATTACCCACTTGTGCGTTGTGTAACGTATTTGCAAACGTTTTGAGTATTTACACTATTACATTACATTACGCACATTAACAAAATGGACCACATATCACATCCCGAACCATTCGCGTATGATGAATGTGCCGATCAACAAAATCGTATGACAATAGTGAAAATACGTATACTGGTTTGAGGATACAAAATCTTCAAAATGTAAAGTTTTGGGGCCTACCACCGAGCGGTTTCTAGTCGACCCCACGTATCATGTGCAAAAGTCTGCCTCCACTTCCCATCTTTCGTGTTATTTTGAAATGCCGATATCAAGCTACAAAATTATACACTGTCAAAATTAAAATTTTTCCAGCTAGCGCCCTGCAAATTTCAATATTTGTTCGCTATACATTATTCTGATATAAGAGGGTCAAGATGATTGTGTTACGACGTCTTTCATGCAGTTCAGTTGGCGAACGCAACAATTCATGACGTAACATCTCACACAGCCTTAATGGTCTTGAATGTGATTATTCATTAGGCAAGATGTCCAGTTTTCGATACTTACACTGCTTAGCAGTTTATTAAACTGCATCCTGCCACTGACAGTCAACAGAATCTTGAGCTTAAAAGAGGCTAGGCTCATGACATAGTCCCAAATACAAACAAAATAAGCCATCGAAAACTTCTCTGCTTCGCAAAGCCATAGCAAGGATGCGCGCACTGTACACTGAAGGACAATAGAAATCAACGACAGAACAGAGTACTGTAGAAGCAGCATGGCTTATAAGCGATTACGTTGGGAATCAGTAATGGTGTTTAGTGGGTATTTATCGTAATCAGATGCACGATGAAGTTAGCTGCTGTCAACAAAGTACATTGATTCATAATCCAATATCAGCAAACCGACAAACATGATGAGTATAGATCATTTATATGAATTTGTGCATCCATTCGTTTAGATTCAGGAATGCATTGCTAATGTGAACATGCAACACCAAGCTAGGCTGATATTCGGAGAATAACAAATCTATATTTTTCGATAAGAGTGAAATTATTCTTTCACAAAGAATTGTTGTATTGTATATAAAGAGATTAATCAGTTAATTTAAAGGATTATTTCAAAACTGAGCACGTAATTATTTACGTGTGATTATGGACTATTCATAATTTAGTTACTTTTTTATTTCTTTTGATGTACTAGCAGAACGGGCAAGTATTATTTTACACCTTTATTCTGAAAAGTTCATGAGACAAAGGCTCACAGTCACACTGATAACAAAGGCTCGCAGTTACATTGATAACAAAGGCTAACAGTCACATTGATAACAAAGACTCACAGTTACATTGATAAGAAAGGCTCGCGGTTACATTGATAACAAAGGCTCGCAGTCACATTGATAACAAAGTCTCACAGTTACATTGATAACAAAGGCTCGCAGTCACATTGACAACAAAGGCTTGCAGTCACATTGATAACAAAGGCTCAAGTCACATTGATAACAAAGGCTCAAGTCACATTGATAACAAAGGCTCGCAGTTACATTGATAACAAAGGCTCACAGTCACATTGATAACAAAGGCTCACAGTCACATTGATAACAAAGGCTCGCAGTCACATTGATAACAAAGGCTCGCAGTCACATTGATAACAAAGGCTCACAGTCACATTGATAACAAATTGAGGAAGAGGAAACTGAATTCAAGCATACTTGATTTTCGACCTGTCAGATGTGCTGACTGTCATACCGACAAATACTTGGCGGTTGAAAAGTTTGGGGAGAGACTGTCTATATGTAAACAAAAACACAGAATTCTGATATAGAGAAGCAAACTTCAAGACGCTAATCAGATGGGGTTAAAATTTCAAAGACAAAAATTCTGCAGCATTGAGAAGTTTGATAATGGCGGGAACGTGGACAGGGTTTAGAGAAGTACAGCCAGAAGGATGAGACTCAGCTAGCGAGACTTTTGGGCAGCATGAAATATCATTTGATGAGGAAAGTTAAAAATTTTAGATCAAAGGAAGCAGGCTAAATTGCAGTGGGTAGAAGAGCCATAATAAAGTACTGCAGGTAATGTAAAAAATGTAGGAAGTGAAAATAGTAGGAACTAGAAAAAATAGAGAAGATATTGAAATCCAATATTGATGAAGAATAGGCTGCTTTATTTACAGACCGAGTTCGTACCGCGCTCTAAACACTTTTCATATCGGTTATGAAAACAAATCAGTTTATGTAAGATACGGCAAAGGTCGCTGTTTGTTCTGAGATAAATACGTAACACTTAAACACGGAGTTATGTACAATTGTTGTGTGTTAAACCTGGTAGTGCATCGGGCAATCAGTTGCCTTTAAAAAGTTAATGATTTTGAAATTAACACTAAGGACAAGAATACCAGAGACTTGGATAGAGACATAAAAGACTTTAAGCAGGGTTACCAGTCTAGAACTGGTATAGTAAAGGATGAGGATGTTCAGTTGGTTACAGACTGCCACAGCATTTTGCCTAAATGGTAGAACCATTTCTCCCAGCTATTGAATGTGTGTGGGGTAAGACATTAGGCTGACAGAAATATATACAGCAGAGCCACTAGTGTCCGAGTCCGGTGCCATTGAGTTTGCGATGGCTATTGAGTAGCCAAGTAGAAGTAAACCCCCTGGTTTTGATCAAATTCCCAAAGAACTCTTTTAAGCAGAGTTCAAGAAGGTACGTTATGAGATCAATGAACTTACTAAATCTATTTGTAATAGGGGAGAATTGTTTCAACAGTGGAACTAGTCAATAATTTTACGTATTTATAAGTTGGGCGAAAAAAAAGGCTGTAATGATTGCAGAAGCACATTATTGTCGTCACACACACACACACACACACATATATATATATATATATATATATATATATATATATAATCTTTTAAACCTTCTCTAGTCACATCTCATTCCACTAGTAAACTAAATTGCTGGACACCATAAGTGTGAACTGTCACTGTGATGCACTAATGAGCGTCTGGGGCACGTAGTGGAGCAGTTGATTGAGACACTGTACTACAAGCCAGAAAGTCGCGGGTTCTACTTCTTCGAATTTTTCCGACCGCACTATGGCTTTGGGGTCGACTCAGCTTCTAACAGAAAAGAGTACCACAAATATTTCCTGGAGGTAAAGATGGCCGATGCTTAGGGCTGACAACCTTACCACCTTCATGTGCCAATTGTCATGAAATCTGGGAGCCTCAACTTCCTGGAACCCTCAGAGCTTGCTTTAGCCTTTACTGATCGTCCATTCTGCACTTTTCATGTACTGGGAAAGAACTGGTAATAAAAGGGATAATGCATAAGATAGGTTTGGACTTGACAAAAGCACATGATTTAGTTACAAATGAGGGAGGTTTAACGTAATATTTGTATTCTCTGTGGGTTTGGAATCGCGATTAGAACAAGTGCAGCAGAACTGCCATTTATCCTAACGCTGGTTATCCGGATTGTCTGGAATTCTACAAAACTAACTTGCCTTGAAATTATCGGTTATCGGATCAGGCACAGTAGAGTGCTATGGCTTCTGGAACTTCAAATCAGGCGTGGTCGAAAGGTTTAGATACAGGTACATACCGTAAACAGTTACAGCCCAACTTCAAACTGCCAATGTATCCTATTTTCAAAGAAAAATCCAATTATCCGGATTTTCTGCATATCCGGATTGGTCGCCGTCCCAATGAATCCGGATAAGTGGACTTCTACTCTACTTTAATCAAAACGGATTTCAATAAAAGCTATTGTAAATTCCGCACAGATCAAAATCTGTCCGATGCAGTTCCTGTTGAGGATGGCCTGAACGGAGGAAATGATTAATCGTATTGCTCTTCGACCTTGCTGCAGAATTTGTCATCAGAAACGTTCAGGCAAAAAGGAAGATTCTAAGTGGCAGTCATCAGGTTATGGTTTATACTGATGGTGTTACATAGAGTACATTTAGCAGAACCACACATGTGCAGAAGTTCCATTGTTCGTTGCTAAGTAAACTGGTTTCGAAATAAATGTTTAAAGGGTTAGATATGTGGCCATGTATCGTGCTTAGACTGCAGGGCTACATTGCAAAATGAAGGTAGGTAATAAATTTTTAAAAATTGGGCAAATTTCAATTATTTGTGAACATAAAAAAATCGCATTTAAGAAAAATTAAGTACAGACTGATGATTGGGACAGGGGGGGGGGTATGTGGCAAATACGGCGAACAGGGAGATGCATACAGGATTTCAGTGGAATAAATCTGAAAGAAAAGGGGTCAGATTGGAATATCTAGACTTAGATAGGAGGAAGGTAATAAAATTAAGAAGTAAGTTGGGGGGGGGGGGGCTGGACTGATTTCATGGGGCTATGGATAGGAACGAGTGCAGCTCTTCTAAACAAGGTGATGTAACTTCGCTTTCCCTAAAATATGGGGAATTTTTTGAAGAAAGACTCCGCTCCAGGGAGCAACTTTGACATGAATTATCAATTTGATGATTTTCAGAAAACAAATAATTTCTTCCAGAGCACCCTGCAACGTCAATATCCAAATTTACACTTTGTCCGGAAATAAAGTGCCACGTACACTACATGGTCTTAGACAGAGTAGCAAGAGGACAGGCATTTTATATGTATGTACTGTGTAGCCTCGAATGAAAAGCGCCCTCTGTTTCCTTTGGAAAACCTCGAGGAAACAAACCGTTCGGAAAATTCACCAAATCTCTGTAACCATGGCTGACTCGCAAAATATATTACGTCGGACAATGGTCACTGTCCGAGGTAACAATGATCTACCCTACTTTGAGGAATATTGTGCTGCTTTCGAAACATACACCAATAAATCTCAGAGAACTGACAGGGTCCACCTCAAGAGCATTGAGCTTGAATATCTAGGAGGACCTACGATTAGGCAGAACTTAGAAAAACAGTGCGGTTAGCAACAACCAGCAAAGCAAAGTACGTATAAAGTAACACTAGGGCGCTTTCGACTTAACCACTGTTTCCTTGCAGAGCTAATAAATATTACATATTCTTAGTGTGTCTGTATTCTTGCATTAGTTATCCGACATGCAAAACGCCATTTCGTTCTGTCAACTGTGGCCTCTCCGGCACTACCAAATTCTTCGACATTAACTCATAAACGGCACACGACTTTCCAAAATAGTTATTGAATATAAAATGTGTGTTTTGATTCCCTCTACAGCTTTTGCCTGAAACAGTCCTCATTCTGAGAAGCGTTCAACGAGATATTATCACAAATGTACACACAGCGGCCTGTATGTGAAGTGCCGCTACTATTGTCAGACTTTTAATTAAATTTGAATTTGTTCAACAGGTTTTCGAACAATCCACAAATATAAAATTTAAAAAAATATATGTCCTGGAGGAGGTGAGTTGTTCCATGAGGACAGACAGACGGACTAACAGACATGGCGAGGCTAATAGTTTCTTTTTCCGCAATTATGCGAAAAGCCTGTAGGAATGACTTGGGGTACGTTAAAAGGCGCAACCTTTCGCATTTGTGGCTTCACTTAACTGTGGGGGTCTAAACATTTCTGGAAGTACCTGCACAATGGCATTAGCTAATATACGTCTTGTAGCTATTAGTCGGTGGACCGGAGTGGTGGCGGGTCTCTGGGTGTAATGGCGTTGTTTTGGTTTGCTTTGGTTCTACACGTGTCCAGGAGCAGGACATGTAGCAAGTGCCAAAAACACAAACAAATTTCACGTGCCAAGTTACTGTCATTTAAAGTAGTTGTTATCTACAGTAATCATCATTCGTTAAGGAATTTTGACAAGAAACAAAGAATTTGCAATAGGTTTTGTTTTAAATTTGTGAAAACAGCTTCATAGAACTATGGTATGCCTAAGAAAACCGTTCATGATGACATCACGAGTAGAACACAAACCGTTCAAGATGACATCACGAGTAGAACACAAACCGTTCAAGATGACATCACGAGTAGAGCACAAACCGTTCAAGATGACATCACGAGTAGAACACAAACCGTTCATGATGACATCACGAGTAGAACACAAACCGTTCAAGATGACATCACGAGTAGAACACAAACTGTTCAAGATGACATCACGAGTAGAGTACAAACCGTTCAAGATGACATCACGAGTAGAACACAAACCGTTCAAGATGACATCATGAGTAGAACACAAACCGTTCAAGATGACATCACGAGTAGAAAACAAACCGTTCAAGATGATATCACGAGTAGAACATAAACCGTTCAAGATGACATCACGAGTAGAACATAAACCGTTCAAGATTACATCACGAGTAGAACACAAACCGTTCAACGCTACTTACGTTTCAAATACAGTTAAGCTTCGGTTGAAGTGCAGGTCACCACTCGTCCAGTCAGACTAAACAGTAAGCGCAAATTGTGTGTCAATGTCTGCATGAAGTTAGGAACGTGTGATTTGCGACATCTGTGACTGGTAGACCAATAATAAGGTTCGCGTTGACGCGTGTTAATCGAAGTTTTAAAGAAGAAGTGGATTGCTAAAAAAACTGTTATCTTCTGATGAGTGATGACCAGAAAGAAAACGGATTTCTGTCCGCAAGGGCTTTGCAAGATCAGGCCAAAAGAGTATAAATTTCGCTTAGAAGTTTATAAAGTGAAAATCCAGTTAAAAGGACGAATATTGAGAATATCGCGAATAATGAAGTCGATTCGAAAGTGGTGCTGGACAGCGCAAGAGACGCGATTTACAGCGACGCTTGCAGGAGCAGCACAACGCTGAGTATGCTATGTAGACTCCATAGGGTACGGTCTACTATATTTAAAGAGGACTGTACCAACCTGTAACTAAAACGTAAGCCTAATGTTTTTATGGCCCCATTTCAGAAACGTTTGGCTCACATCTCCTAGTCTTTGGTCGAATTTTGAATGAATAATCCACAGTAAAAATCCTGAAAACTTCGGCCCAGTACTGCCAAAATACTTACTTTTTATTGGCACATCGTCGAGGAGGTTTTGCCAAAAAAGAACACCATTTTAAAAGATAAAGCATTCTGCAAATTACGCAATATGGCTGCAGTTCATATTAGCATTGTGTTAAAATAAATTTTCGTGCTTGTTTTTAACAGTTTACAAAACAGAACAAGACTCGGCTACGTTATTCCTTTTCGTGCTTTAGAGGGGGACGCTTGTTGCCTTGGGGCCCTTCTCCCAGCCCACCCTTTAGAATACAGCTCGTTACAAAACACTCCGTTAATTAACTATGAACCATTCGGCTCTCTCGTATAAACAAGGGACATGAGGCACTTTATTCAAAGCACCGGTAATGCAACCCAGTTCATTGTGAAATACAGTGTATTATTGTTGCGTGTTTTTAGCTTGTATGACTTCGATATATAGAGATTTGTTTTGAGCAGAAGATTCTTCAGTTAGCTGGTTTACCTTCAGGTTAAGTATGGTGTGTGCAGAATCACCATAAAGTATGCACTTTGGTAGTATTTAACCTGAAGAAATATTTTTGCTATCTAATGGAACAACAGTTAATCAGATTTTCTAATTTGGAAAATTGTTTAAATTTGAGAAGTCACAGCGAAGTGGGTCCTTAAAAGAGCTCCTTCCTTTCCTGGAGGAAAGAGTGAAGATCACAGTAGATAGGTTAGCAGCCTTCTCTTATATTCGGAATGTCCGGGACTCGAAGGTCAGGCGGGAAACCGACTGCATTGATGAAGCCTTTGTCTCCTTCTTTTCAGGCATATGCTGGTACACTTTTCCGATAATTTCATTACTGCCTTATTCCATAGCTATTCCTATTTACGACTAAAAGCCACCGTATCACTCTACGGCTATAATATGCCAGAGACAGAGACTCCATAATCCATCACCACATTCACAATTGCCTACCACCTGTCACTATTCTGAGCCAGACCAGACAAGTCCACGCTCCCCCTACTTCTTGAAAAACTCTTTTAATATTATCCTTCCTTCTATGTCTATGTCTTCCAAGTTGTCTCCTTCCATCAGGTTTCCACACCAAAGCCCTATGTGCACTTCTCTCACTCGTACGTGCCACATGACCCGTCTATCTCTTTCTTATTGATTTGATCACCCGAAAAATATGTGATGATTTGTACAGATCATAAAGCTCCTTTTTATGTGGTCTATATCACTCCCCTCTTATCCTATCCACACAAAACAACCGGCAAATTTACAGTTCTGTGTTTCCTAATCTTTATATTCTTGGAGAGCAAACTGGAAAACAAACGATTCTGCACCTATTGACAAACGGCATTCCCTGACTTCAATCTGCTCTTAATTTTTGCATGAATGGCGTATGATAGTGACAGCGTCATCAAATAAAAACTAAAAATGGAAATGTATTTACCGTACCAACCTGTTTTCTGTCCGAATTAAAAGAATATTTTAATTATGCGCGTTGTGCTGAAGTTGGTAAACGCGCACAGACAGACATCAGGAGGCAAGTAAGCTAATGTTTGCAATTTTGATGCTAGCACGCTCAAAACTGACCTTCGAAATCACTTTGTGAAGATGTAGGTCGGATGGAGTAGTTCAGGACAGGATCCAGTGGAGTATTTTGTGCAAAATTAATGAACCCCCAATTCCGTATACGTATTGGGTTAGTTTGCCAGCTGAACTGGTAATATCTGCAGTGTGCAGCTCGAAGTCCGCTTCAACAAGCGACGTTTCAAATTTGAATGAAGACATCACGAAGTGCTTGGATACGTATTGTAATACTAATTTGTACGTCAGCACAACTGTTTTTATTACACAAGGTAATATGTAGGCTACATGTTTCGACTAATAAATAGTAATCTTCAGGTCTATTCTTTACAGGTTGTCACAGGATGCTGTACACACATTGGGATATTATATCAGTGAAATATTTAAGCTTAAATATTTCACTTATATAAACACAGTGAAATCAGTTAAATATTTAAGCTTAAATATTTCATTGATATAAACACACTGGGATCCCAATGCGTGCACAGCATCCTGTGACTTAACCTGTAGAGAATAGGCCTGAAGATGACTATTTATTAGTCGAAACATGTAGCCTGCATATTACCTTGTATAATAAAAACAGTTGTGCTGACGTACAAATTAGTATTACAATAATTTTAAATTTGGCTTAGATGTTTAATGTTTTATATATATACATATGTTTGCGCGCGCGCGTGTATGTGTGTGTGTGTGTGATTACATTTACTCCCAAGTGGCTGTATATTTGACGGTACATATGTGTTATTAATTCTCTCACATGTTTCGGTTAATAATAATAGCCATCCTCAGGGAAAATGTTTAGAGAAAGGAACATTTTTGCTACAGCTTATCATCCGTAACTGTGCTCGGTGCTACATGACAAACAGAATAGTTAAAATATCAATATTTTAAGTTAAACAAGTACTAAACGTAAACAAAAATTGTAAAGTATTGGTTTATATTTAGTTTTTGTTTAATTTTCTTTTTCTCGGCGTCCCAACGTCCAAAAGCACACAGTTCTCTTTTATCCCACATGGATCATAAATCCAGTACAGAACAAACCATGCATATGTGACAAAATAATAATCTCAGAGATTGTATTAGGACCGTACCATTGACAACACGTTGTAGCAACAAATGCTCCTTTGTGTCAACAATTTCACTGAGGATTGTTATTATTATTATTAGTATTATTATTAGCCAAAATAGTCCGAGAAATAATATATATATATGTATATATTATCCAACATATTAGCAATGATTTGGAAGTAAAGACGGTCTTAGTTTAGACATATTGAGGGCTCATATGTAGAGCCTAAATGGTGAAATGGTACAGACCCGAAAGGAAAGGCTTATTTAATTAACCTTTTGGCGTCGGAATTATTTTTTTAATTTTAGCACATCCTGTATATAAAATGTGAATAATACAGGAACCAAATACGTTAGAATTATGAAACAAACTTCATTTTGAAGAGAAAAAGACGGAGAGTATATACCATGTTTAAAATATTCAGTACCTATATTAGTTGAATACATATATAAAATTCAACTTTAGAGGTTAGCGGTGCGGTACGACCACTATAGTTGACATTAGGCGTCAAAAGGTTAAGCTTATTTACAGTGTGCCTGCCCATCAGTTCGTAGGGACTGAAGAACGCTGTCCTGTCAACTTTCCTCCGTAAGGGAGAGAAATGCACAACACAAAATTATATCCAAATCGTTAACCGAAAATCATGAATGCGGTCTTCAAGGAAGTGACATCTCGTAATTGAGTAGACAGACAAAGAAAGTTCAGTGAAGCAGGCGACTGCTGATTTCAGGTTATTTCGCAGTGCAGAAAATATATTAACACGTTAATCCGAAAAGTCAGTAGCCTACTTACCCGAAGAAGCTCGACAACCTAACATTATTACTCACCGCAGCTAAAATTCTCAAACTGCCTCAAGTGGCACTAGTAATATATAAAATATTGTTGTAATTTTGCAAGACCGCTACTTGGAAAATATGGAAATAAAGGCGTCATTTACTTCCTTTGACCACATAGCCATCACATGCTTCGTTTTACATTTAAAAGGGAAAACAAACGGCTTTGGCAAAGGTGCAACTTTTCATGACCTTTGACCTTTTTGCAGAGAAGCAAGTGAATTTAGGAGTGATTAGGGTATCTGAACCGCAGGGGTGAAGTAAAGGACTGTATCGATATGTCGGCTGATCCGCGGTAACCCCACCACAAGGCAGGGGGTGAGGTCACCATCACGTGGCACAACCTGTCAATGTCACAGGTTAACACAGTGATCAAAATAAAGAATCATTGAAGTGTAACTTTGTGTGTGACGGAATTATAGGAATAGAGCGAATTATTGCCCTAGCTTACTCGTGCAAAAAACTAGTTGCATAATTCCACGTCATTTAACGACGTTTTTAGTAAATTAGAATTCTTTTCAAACGAGTGTCTGATAGTGAACAGTGAACTAGAGGGGGCGAGAAAGAACGCAGTTGTGCCCTAATTATGGCGCTATATTGGCATTGTGTGATGAAGCAAAGAAACCTCACCCCCCCCCCCCAATTCAAGATGATGAGTTTTTCTCCTAAGACTCAGATTAGTGAGTTTGATAATAGAATTCAGCAGCTTGAGGCAGCTCGATACGTTGTAGGGTTTCGGACATGACTGCATGCGGTTCACCGGGTATGCAAGAAACTTTCGGAGGATTCTGTTAAGGAATCATTCATCCGTCTAAGGACCGCAGCCGTCAGCGAGGAACTTCACCGAGGTAGTCGGTTTTGGGGAACAGCGACAAAACTAGAACCTTCCGAATACGTTTAGAGCGGAAAGTTCACAGACCCGAGTAAATGGCAACACCTGCAGTTGATATGTGGTAAATTGCCTTCACTTCGCAGAAATTCATATAATTCATAACCTAAAATTAGATACATCATACACTTGAGATTAAACAACGTGAAACAACAAATAAGTAAGGATAAGACAGCTTTTTTTTAAAGACACATTTGGCTTAAAGCGGTAAAAAGTATTAAGAGGCAAAAAAGCTTTTTAATAACACATTTAAATCTCTGTGGACAAATTAATTTTGCGGACCGAATGGTTCCTTTTATTGTCCGGTAGGTTAGGGCTTAAAAATTTAGCGAGACCGCCTTGCTTTGCTTTTACATAATTACATTTTATTTAGGCCTACCTATTTTTAGATAATGAAGCTGTTCCTACAGTACCTGTATAAATTGTTAACAGGCAGGGCAAAGAACGCCCAGTGCGTACTGTGTTGCTAAAAATACGGACACAATCGGTCGTGTCCTAAGTAGACGTACGTCCCAAGTGTTTTACGTCTTTTTGTTTAACTCCCCGTTTCTAATTGACACCACTTCTTGATTTGTGCTATCTTATTTTCGGTTTAATCCCCCTCGATTGGTAACCTTCTTAGAAAGCTAACCCCCCTGTTTCTGGCGGGAACATTATTCTTTACTTCAGACTTTTGATCACACATGCACCTAGGACGTACAACCAAGGGTGTGTGTGTACTGGCCCCAGCATATACGTCGGTCAACAGGAAGATCATGAAAATCCTCAGACACGCTATCCGGTCTCCGGGACTATATTTCACCTTGGGATCCCAAAATAAGAAGCAATAATACCACCCACTTCAGCTTTGCGTTCGTTCCTTCTTGCTTATATTCACTTCATCGTAAGTAGCATCGTCTTAAGCCACTCTACATCAAACAGCTATCAGAACTGCCACAGCTACAATGCGGTTTGTTTTATCTGGCGAACTGCGCTGCCTGCTGACAGAATGGCCCGGAAAACACCGTACTTCGAAAACGAATACAATTTTCTTTACCAGCTCGCGAGAGTTACAGCACATACGGTAGACCTGTACATGCACCGCTGTGTTCCAGGCACTACCTGATGGGCCGCCAGGTTCCGTGTGGTATACGCTGAAGTGCATGTAACCTCATAGAGGTGCAAGCACATCTACCACCCTGCGCAACTCGTCACTGTTTGCGACAGCACTGCGCAGCTGGTTGTACCTTGGTAACACAGTGAAACAAAGACTTGACTCTTGTGATGAGGTCAGGAACACGTGGTGGCCTGTGCAAGGAGACGGGAGATGTTGGACTACAGCAGCCCAGACACTGTTTGTTAAGGACCCCTTGCACACTGTGGGCGATATGTGCAGGTGCACAGTTCCTGCTTGTTCCCTTGTCTCTCAGCTGTGGTGTTAACCGCACGTCCAACAGTTCCACGTAGCAAGAGGCATTAACAAGTATTGCAAGGTTAGAGTGGTCGAGCATCTGGGTTGCTATCATACGGGCCCACAACAACACGTGTGGTTCGTTGAGTTTCAACTCCACCTTCAAAGGGAAATTATCCTCAGCCAAAGACACACCAATTTTGTCACGGGTTATGTAATAAATTGAACAATCGTCGGTGAAGGAAACTTTCGGGCGAGAAGCAATATTCACGAGAATGTGCAAGTCATGTATCGCGGCGTCGGTGCGTGTTGACGCCCAAAAATTCATTTGTGAATGTTCGTAGATGCAGTACAAATTCAAGTGTCCTTCACTCTTGCCCTACACTGACGAATGACAAACGACTTTCCAAATCCCTCTTCCCGTTTCCGAGCTGCACAGTGTACCAAAGGCATAAGGTCTGCAACGCTAGGCAGGGTACGGACAGTTCCTGGCCACTGTGCGCACTCGGCCGGACATTGCTGCCAGTTGCTTGCAAGTTGTTAAGTAATCTTGAAGATGGGATTCATTTTTGGTGGAGTGGAAATGCGAACTGAGACAGTTA
>Ga0131853_10012885_pt1 | contig 15325 bp, 10 predicted proteins | sample TergutLab28metaG_FD_92764 | JGI IMG/M metagenome (GOLD analysis project Ga0131853, IMG submission 92764) | Labiotermes labralis P1 segment gut microbial communities from Petit-Saut dam, French Guiana - Lab288 P1 (version 2) (version 2) | ecosystem: Host-associated > Arthropoda: Insects >...
CCCGTTACCTCGTCCCTCCTAGGTCCAAATATTCTCCTCAACACCATGTTCTCAAACACCCTCAGCTTCCTTTCCTCCCGCAATGTCAGCGACCAAGCTTCACACCCATACAAAACAACAGGAGACTAATATGGGAGATTTGTCTTCCGATCGTAATTTATGACTTATTTACAAAAAAGCATAGAATTGACAATAATAATAATATTAGCTATGTAGGATTAGATATCTGTGCGATAGAAAACTTATGTGTTTCGTTACGAGCTGTTTGTTTTGTCGTCAGTTCATGACTGCCTTCAACTAAAATACGAAGTTGAAAACAAATCTGGTAGAAACGTTTGAGGGAAATTCACTGCGTAAGACAGGCAACTGAATCTTCGAAAAGAGGATTTAAACTTGTCAGCTGGAGTTAAAGTGCCTAAGTGTTTGGTTAATGGAAGAGGTTTTTTTGACCTCGGTACTGAGGGGGTTCCAAGAGTGTCGGGGAGCTGCTCGGTTACTTGAACGACTTTTCGATACGCATTAATTTGCTGTTGTAAATTTGTTTTTCTGAAACAGAATTTATCATTAAACGCTGTATTATGATCGTTCAAGGTTAACCTCGGACGAGATGAAAACACTTGATGTAGTGTTGCGGGTCGTTTTTCCTGCAGCTACTGAAAACACTGGATGTAGTGTTGGGGGACGTTGTTTTCCCTGCAGCTACTGAAAACACTCCTGTATTCACCAACATGCTCTGTGCACTCGACGACATTTCCCTAGACTATTGCAGTCTATATCTCAGGATACCATATTGAGGTGTAACTTTCCTATACGTCATAACTCAGTACATGCATCTCATAACTCAGAAAGCTTTTCCTTTGTGTATTGCTGTGAAGTATTTCATAGGAGGTCAGGCTTCAGCTGCGGCGCAGGTTTTACATGTGCAAAGCGATGTACATGTATACGTGCGTGCGTGCTGTATAAGGTGGAGTGCGATGGCGTTTTGTTTCTTGCTGGGCGTCATATTTGGTTACATTTATATAATGGGGACTTCAGAATGACGTATCAGTGTGTGTGTGTGTGTGTGTGTGTGTGTGAGTGAGTGTGAGTGTGTGTGTGTGTGTGTATGTGTGTGAGTGTGTGTGTGTATGTGTGTGAGTGTGTGTATGTGAGTGAGTGTGTGTGAGTGTGTATGTGAGTGAGTGAGTGTGAGTGTGTGTGAGTTTGTGTATGTGTGTGAGTGTGTATGTGTGTGAGTGAGTGAGTGTGTGAGTGTGAGTGAGTGTGTGTGCTTGTGTGTGTATGAGAGTGTGTGCGTGCGAGTGTGTGTGAGAGAGGGAGTGTGTGAGTGTGTGTGCGGGTTTGTGCTTGTGTGTGAGTGTGTGTGTGTATGACAGTGTGTGCGTGATTGTGTGCGTGAGTGTGTGTATGTGAGTGTGTGTGAGTGTGTATGAGGTTGTGTGTGTGAGCGTGTGTGTGTGTGTGAGTGTGTGAAAGTGTGTGTGAGTGTGTGTATGTGAGTGAGTGACTGTGAGTGTATGTGAGTTTGTGTATGTGTGTGAGTTTGTGTGTGTGTGAATTTCTGTGTGGTTGGTGAAGAGCAAACATGGACCTGTAAGAATCGACGGAACTGGAAGAGGGAAAAAATTGCGCAGTGAAATTTTCTGACTTGTAATTTGTAGGAGTTTAGGTAACATTGGCGGGGCATGTAGCAAGAGTGGAGAAGAAGAGAAACTCGTATAAAATTTTAATGGCATTATAAGTGGATGTGAAGATGATAGTGCAGAGGAATGGATTCAGCTGGCTCGGAAAGGACTCGAAGAGCGCATTGAAATGGGGAATTGATTATCACATGTACACATCAGTGTGTACTAATGCACTAATATCACTTTCTGATAAGTGAAAGAGACTTACATGCTAAAGCAGTGGTTTTGAAACTTTGTTTGCTTACGTCACAGTTTCTTTCCTTGCTGCGAGCTGTCGCGGCAGACTAGATGTTTAAGCTGGTAACACTGCATGTGGGTCAGAGACATGCGCATGCACATTTTTCATTCGACAAGAGCTGCCGATTTAATTAAGTTCGTACAAACATAGCCCAACAATTATTCTCGTGTTCTTCGAATTCCTGGGGTCCTGACCGGGTTCAGCCTTTAAAAAATGGAGGATGTTTATCTTGCGAACTCTATATGTGGAAATAAAATTTATTTTAAACGCCACTTTGGAGGGAAGTAGCTGTACCAGTATTATGATCTGTACCGGAGGTTGCGGTTACAGGTTTTAGTACTCCTGATGATGGGTACTCTGACACCCGAAACTTGTAGAGTGACTTTGCAGTAAATGAATATCTGCATATTGTTGCATCTGGTTGGATTTTTATTAACATTAAATTGACCGAATATTAGTACAAAGTACAAAAATATTTGTGATAGGACTTTAGCGTCAGAAGGTTACTAACGACATTTCCAAAAAACATGGCATATCAGTACAGAGATTAATGTGCGAAACAGAGCGAATTTTAATCACGAGTGGAGTGGCTGCAAAGAAGGCGGAAGAGAGTTGATTCGCTTTCTGAGTAACTGTCGAGAGATTACAGCTAGAAAAGTTGGCGTGTCCGAGACAACTGAAGAATCTGCAGTGGTGAAGTTTCACCTGCAATCATGGACGAAGGAAGTGCAAGTAGGAATATCTTGCGACCGAAAGGAAAATATTTATTCTGATGAAATGAAATCTTGAGGACTCTGGATCTAATGTATTTGAAAAGAGGACTATTTAATTTAATAATAAATATTATCATAAACATCCGTCACGAGTTAGGCCTTGATAGACTTGTTTCGGCCTCGTGTGAAGGTGTCAAAACTGTTGTTCAGAACTTCCAGTATTTGAGAACATTTTAATAAAACAGGGAGTTAATTTACAAATGAAAAACCTGACTGCTGTATTATTACATTGTCAATAATAGCAATAAAATTAGTTCTGACTTTCTTTATTTTGTAGAACTCGAATCAATTTTAATAGTAAATCCATTAGGTTGTTCGGTATATTCGTGCTGGTTTACACAAGCAGCTTTCTCAATGCAGTTCACTAATCTCAGTGAAGAGCTCGGAAAAGCGCCATTTAAAGAAATTTTTGTTATTTCCAGCTGAATAGATCTGTTCGCTTTATATCGGTGTGTTCTTCGTGTGGTACAAAAATTCGAGACATGCTTCAGCAGCTTCCCTTTCTTTGTTATTACGATGGTCGGAAAGCTATTTCCACTTAAAACCCAGCTGTATCCGGGATGGCGTTAGGGTGAAACTGAGGGTAAGGAAGCTCCTGTGGAACGAAATTTTCCTCAGGCTGTCGAATTATAACCTCGCGTATTAATATTATCTAGAAAATTACACTTGTTGGTAGCACCAGAAATGAGAGAATTTATTAAAAATAATCCTAAATATTGTCATGCTGTCTAACGGTTTACTTAAACACAAAGTAGATAAAGTTTAGTGTAATGGTGTCGCTGACAGGAAACGGTCTGTGTTCTGGGAGCTTACATCATAAATGTTTAATACCCTTCTACTGAATCACACTTGCTGCTTTTTACCTTTTGTTAGACGATATAAAGCCTTGCATTTATTTTCGTTCTTCTTAACATACGTTCGTGCCTATACGTTTATACATACACACAAGGTGATCACAAATGATACAGGCGATTACAGTGTTTTGCGGTACACAAAAATTTAAAATGCACCGTTGCGAAGAACTACTTTGGAAATGTTTATGTCCTGTGCAAGATGGTACTTGCTCCATTTGGTGCACGGCTCATATCAAGAGGATACGTGACTTCTTGCCCTACACTATGCAGTAACGTCTCTTTTGATTTGCAATAGCTGTTAATATTCGACCTTCAATTTGTTAAGGCTATAGGCAATGGTTGAACGGAAACCTTTTCTCCCACAAAACCCCACAGACAGAAGTCGAGAGTCAAGTCAGGAGACCGCTGAGGCCAGGAAATGGACATCCCATAGCCAACCCATCGTCCAGATAGCTCCTTATTAACCTTTTGGCGCCGGAATTATTTTTTAAATTTTAGCACATTCTGTATACAAAATGTGAATAATACAGGGACCAAATACGTTAGAATTATGAAACAAACTGCATTTTGAAAAGAAAAAAACGGAGTATATATACCATGTTTAAAATATTCAGTGCCTATATTTGTTGAATAAATATATAAAATGCAACTTTAGAGGTTAGCGGTGCGGTACGACCACTATAGTTGACATTAGGCGTCAAAAGGTTAAAGAATGTTTTCAACTCATTGTGGAAGAGTGGAAGCATTCCGTCATGATGAAGAACAGCTTTGGGTTTAGCTTAATATTGTACATTTTCCATGCACCTGTATTATATACATAGTATTTAATACCAATTTGTTGCACGGTGTTCATCGCTCCGACATGTTTCGGCCTCAGCTGTTGGACATTTTCAGGAAGCTCGGCAAGTTTTTCGACGTGTGCAGTTTGTATGTCATGTCATGTGGCAGATTCTATATATATATATATATATATATATGTTTGATTAGTATTATAATTGAGATTAAAACATTATAATCTTTAAAATCGGTTTATGGTTAAATACGACATAAAATTATTTTAAGAATTTTAATATTTTAATATCAGTTATAATTTTTAATCATTTATGTATACATATATGCCACCTAAGTTGACACGTAAGTTTCACATATTGAAAGAGTTGCAAGCTCCCTGAAGATGGCCATCAGGAGAGGCGGAAACATTTCGGAATATGTAATTAACAAATAAAAACATTGTGCGGCAGGTTGGTGTTAAATATTGTGTAAATTTTTGGTTTGTTTACAAGTAGGTGGGGCGTTAGTCACAAGTCGGATGTGTCACGTTAAGTATTTCCGTCAACCGATTTTTACTTAACATAAAGTGTGAGGCTATAATGTTCTAGGGGAAAGTATGTTCATCATTTTATCCTAATCTAACATTAGCTGCACATTTCAGGTGACCAATTTTGGTGAACGTTTGTTAAAATTTATTATAAATAACAGTTATATAAAGTGATAAATTGGGACCATTTGTGTGAGTGAGATCTGCTTGTTGCTCCAGATTTCAATGAGCCTCACTTTTTATGTATTCAGGGAATTGAGGAATATCCGGTACTTTGTGAGTCATACAGAGCGGTCAAGATTTGCAGATTCATAGCAGATTCTTATAATAAAACCAAGGAGATGCACTGATTTCTCAAATTTATTTTTGGAATAGAACTTTACATGTTTCGGACAGTTTTTCTGTCCTCATCAGGAGTCTATAACTGTATACACAGCAACAGGTTATGCTGACTGTTTGCCATCAAGCAGCCAGCATAACCTGTATGACCTATACCTCTTGCTGTGTATACAGCACTAGACTCCTGATGATGGACAGAAAACCTGCCCGAAACATTTAGAGTTCTATTCCAAAAATAAATTTGAGAAATGAGCGCATCTCTTTGATTTTATTATAAGAATATATCACGATAAACGGTCCTATGAATGTCAAATTCGTAGCAGATTTTTGCACCTACTAAAACTGTTGGTCTTCAAGCTGGATACGTACATTGTACTAGTCCTCCCTCTTAATACATTTCCCATTGTTTCTACGCAATGCACCTTCAAGGCGTCTGGGATCTTAGATTTAAATCGCCACGAATTCTACTAGACTCATCTTCAAGTTGTAAACGTTTAATCTTCAGGGAATAAACAACAATACAAATATGACAGCATGGGTTGTGGATCTTGGGACCTTATCTTACTTGGGAGCGAAGGAAGAATTTATCGCTCTTTGTAATCAAACCCCACCTATTTGGTAGCTCAGACAATAAAGTGTCTTATTGCTTTCAGAGCGGAGTTTACGACCGAAGATACAAAATAAATTTCAAGATCTAGAATTGAGTCTTGGTTATACTACATTTAACATGTTTTCATTTTTAACTTACTGCAGAAGGGAAACATTCCTGATTAGCACTATAACTGATATTCGTTTCCTTTCGTCATGTCACAAATATACACATTATTGGTGGTGTAGGAAACCCGTAATTCACTTTTTGCATTGAATACGCTACAATTTAGATGTGGAATGACTCGATATTACAGTATTTGTTCATAAATGTAGCGTACTTCTGGATAATGACGTCACTGCATTGGTGCGTCTGTAGAGCTGAGGGAAATTACTCAGAAGGAGACACAGTTTTTAAAATTGAGGAAGCTAAGAAATCAGAAATTTTTATTCAGTTTATTCACTGTGTTTTTACATTTATGACCTATCTGCGGAGCCTGGCATGCCCTCCCTTACATTCTGGCTTACAGAAAAATGGAGGTGTGCAAAAATACGTTTTGTGTTTCCTACAGCCTATTCAGAGATCTTGTTTTCTTTGTTATTTAGTATTTGTATTTGGGTCTTATGTAACATCGAAACCTCACGCAATTTATATGCAAACAAACCACGTGGGCAGGGTTTCACTTAAATTCGATGAAAAGCCGTAATTTTGCTTTCCGTTTTCTTGAAAACCGTAACATTATGGTCCATTTTCAATTATTTAGTTTTGCCACTTTTCACGAGTATATTGCTTCTTAAAATATTTTACCGTAGTGGATAGAAATAGTGGTTACGTAATTTTGTTTCAAACGCCCTTTGAAAGTCGTTGCTTTTAAGATCGACAAAGGGAATTATGTTGGATATTAATCAGACGAAATGACGAATGGAAGATGTACGGTTCCTTCAACTGCTAAATCAGGCTGCTCTGTGTTTGTCACGGTAATCATCGGCATACAGAAGGAAATAGGCCTATTTAATTGTAGGAACACAGATGTTGTGTGGAGCAGTGGTATTAATGATACGAACACTGTCTCTTTTCATTAGCGCTTCCTTTTAGGAATTGATTTTTTTATTTGGCTCAACAGCCCCCAGTGGGCCAGGGCCTCCCTTATTCACGAGGTTTCTACATCATACACAACGACGCACCACAGTCGGTAGGACTCCTCTGGACGAGTGATCAGCCAGACGCAGAGACTTCTACTTAACAACATACAACACTCACAACAGGCAGACATCAGTGCTTTCGGTGCGATTCGAACCCACATTCTCAGCAGGCGAGAGGCCACAGACCTATGCCTCAGACCGCGTGGCCACTGGGACCGGCCAAGAATTGTATTACTATGCTAAAATACAGATCCTTGCGTGTAATGGATTACAGTTAGGAAAATAACCTTCAATTTCTGCGACACATACGAATTTTGAAGTTCGAGTCATGGATATAATTCGTTGTTGGAGTAGAATGCTTCGTGACGGCAAGTCGCTCAACTAGTCACCAAATTACCTTCTCCGTTTGGAGCCAAAATTTTGTTGCTGTGCTCGCATGACCGTTACGTGATCCATTTCTTTGCAAGTTAAATTAAGTTCCTTTCAGATTCATTTTAATAATGTTTTCCCGTTTACGCGTGGCTCTTCGGAGTGGTCTTACGTCTTCAGATTCCATAGTCTGTGTTGTGTATCTGCGTGCTGCAAGTCACCGCATATTATAATCGACCTTGAGTTGATCGCCCTAGTAATAAGTTACCTCATGAAATTTAAAGTGACGGTGATCTTCGTTATGCAGTTTTCTGTAGCCGGTAGTTACGTCTTATCTTCGTGTCCAGATACTCATTGAGCGCCCTGTTCTCAAACACCCTCACACTATTCTTCCCATAGGCTGAATCCCCGTGTGTCACTGTCATGCCGGACGAAGAACGTGAAAAGTTACGAGTTTTGTGTGCTTCTAGACAGGAAGTTTGGAGATGGGGGATTCTAGACTGACAGGCAACACGATTTCCCAGAACCGAATATGTTCCTTACTTACAACATTTCCGAATATAAGCCCATTTTAAGATTATTATTGCTTAGGATTTGACGCCGTGAAACTTGATATGTACGACGTTTCGGAGGTACCTGTTGGCTGTGACCTAAAGGTTGAGCCAGCAGGTTATTGTTTGGAAGTGAATAATCTTCATACAAATGGCCGTGAGAACGTCAAATCTTACACAGTCTTGATTTAACACTGTCCTTGTTAAAACTTTACCGAGTGCTTAGATATTTAGACTGTTGGCTATAGTCATAGTACAAGCTTGATTTTTGTGTTTATTTTAAGCTAACTTAAACTCCAAATTTAAAAATACGAAAGTAACGGGGTTGTTCAAGGAGTCGAACTTTTTCGACCTGCTGAACAGAACACCCGAAACTGACCATAAACGGCATTTATCTCCCTGCAAAGCAGTATGATCTTTGTTGAGCACACGTCCAGAACTTCGACATCTGTCGGTCCAGTGACATTCGTTGTACCGTATCTGTTTTGATGCTCTCTTTCCTGATATTGACAGGGCATTTACTTCAGGAAATCGGAAAACATGTCTTCTTTGTGTTTCCGCGTGCCGAATTCTTTTCACGGTGTAGTTCACATAAACAAAATCAGCCCATCCCCCTCTGCGAACTTTTGATAACGTAAATAATCTACTCGGACTGAAGGAAAGTTTTACGTATGAGCAAGAAATTAACCAAATTTTAATGTGCAAGGTTTGAGGGTCTCTCGGCGGTAACTACGAAGAAAACTATCTTCCTGGACGTGGCGTAATGCACTCTGATAGGTTTTGCGACGTTTCGGAGGCTTGTTCTGCCTTCCTCTTGAGAGTGGGGACTTCGTTCCACTGTTTGCTCGTGAACTCTGACTATGACGAAGATCATTCCTGCCTAAAGTCAGTAGATAATAAAGGACACGGCGCCTTGTTCCAGAAAGTCGTGGGCTGTACAGACAAGCGTCGCTGCCCGCACCTATTCTGAATTCGGTAGCATTATTACATAGCACGTAGGTAATCGCACATTCAATGTGTCATCTGTAGATACACAAATGAATTGGTGCGAGAGCCTTGTGGATATGCAATCCAGCTAACACTGTCATCGTGTTGGTCACTCTACCCGCAAGGCGATTCCACTGCACATGTGTTCCGGTGAGTGGCTCTTTCTGTTGTGTAGTGGAAAGCAGCAGCGGGGTGAAAGCAGAAGAGCGGGCAGCTGCTGGACGAAGGCGGAAACACTGGCCACAAGACGGCACAAAGGACTTTCGTCAAGTGCAGAAGAGTTTGAGTTCGGCTGCATAATTCTCGTGTACTTCCTTCCTTCCTTCCTTCCTTCCTTCCTTCCTACCTTCCTTCCTTCCTTCCTTCTTTCTTTTTTCCACAGATGTGTGATTTCTCACCGATCAGATCGATGAAGCTGTAATTCCCGTAACTTCTACTTTGAAAATACCCAGTTCGAAGCCATTTTATTTCGGTGATAATTCTGAGCTCTTCACACTTTGTCCAAATTTCTAGTAAATTATGTGCAACATATTCGTAACAGACAACAGTAAAATATTTATCTCAGTATTTAACCAACTTGATGCACAAAATTTGTTTCACAATAAGTTTTATTTCATTCCTCTACATGTTTCGAGCACATGTGCTCATCATCAGGAGGTGAACATTGCATTACACAGCCTCTGGTATCATCACACCTATAGGTGTGATGATACCATATGATGAGCACATGTGCTTGAAACATGTAGAGGCATGAAATAAAACTTATTGTGAAACAAATTTTGTGCATCAAGTTGGTTAAATACTGAGATAAATATGCTGAGATGCACGGTCAGCAAAACGTCAAAAAAAGTAAAATATTTGTTGCATGCAATATCATAATTCCCTGAACTCTCTAGACCTGTGTCACGTTTGTTTTGTGTATGATCCCCGGAAATGAGGCCGGTTGCCGAAGTCTGGACGAATAATCACATTTATTTTTCCGTATGTATATACAACTGAAAGCATGGCATTTGCAGCTGAAATTTAAATACCGCCTCCCCCTCCCCCCGGGCCTTAGTGCGATTCTTCCACCACTGAAAAGAATTCTTTCCCTCTTATGACAGAGAACGGCTGCTTTCCGATGTCTGCTGTTTCCATTCGTCCGTTGCATGTGGACACTGCACACTCTTTGTTGCTTGTATTCGGACTGTTTCGAGACAGTCGCATTTTCGTCAAGACAGTATTTAGGTCTGCACATATCTATAAAGATGTGCCATCTGACTGAACAGAGGAACAAAGTCTGTCCAGGGAAGATTCTTAATTGATGGTTATAATTCTCGTTTAAGAGAGCTTTCATTCACAGAGAAGCACTGTATTTGACAACTGACTTTTTATTTCAAGAATAAAGTTAGTTTAAGAGGTGAACATTAACGTAAATTTACCCTGTAGGTCCGCACTACTCTAATATAAGTGGAATCACTTAAAACTGACCGGCCTTTCCATTGTAATCATTATTCCTTATTTTGTGTTGACTTTATTATAACAATTTCACATTACTGTCTACAGTACTAAGCTGTAATGTTTATTTAGGTAAGATAAACGATTAAATTTAATTATATCTAGATATTTTTTTTGGGACGTTCAGGTGACCGTGCATCGTGATAAATTCTTGTAATAAAACCAACTAGATGCACTAATTTCTCAAATTTATTTTTGGAATAAAACTCTACATGTTTTGGACAGTTTCTCTGTCCATCATCAGGAGTTTTTCACTGTACACACAGCAATGGTATATGTCATGCAGGTATGCTGACAGCAAGATATCAGCATACCTGTATGACATATACCACTGCTTTGTGTACAGTGAAAAACTCCTGATGATGGACAGAGAAACTGTCCAAAACATGTAGAGTTTTATTAACTCGATGCACGACTGTTTATTCCAGGCAGTATATGTCGTAAATCTACCTGTTTGTAAGAACAAAAGTTTACGGTAAGAATGTTTGTAATATCCGGTTGAATTCCTTCTACATTCTTATAGAAGTTTCTTGAACATTGTACTGAATAATTTGTACACTCCAGAGAAGAAGGGGCGGGAAACACATGGCACTGTTTCCAGGCGGTTCTCAGCAAATTATGCATAAGATTATTCCCCTGTCATCTAACACGTCACCGTTAGTTTCTAAGCAAATAAGGCCTCCACCCTGCCTCTAGATTATTCAGTAAGAGCATGCAAGTGCCATACGGACTGCGCTCTGTCGCAGATTAAATCACTTCTTTGCCTTTGGCAGTCGTGTCGAAGTTTTTGATCTAACTACATCAAGGCGACACGCGATCATGTGATGTCATAAGCATGATGTCATAAACGTGTCTAGTCATGGCCGTTTGTGAAGTCATCATCATGTTTGGACATGGGCGTGCTAATTGATAGTGTGCATGTCTCTCTTTTTGTGATCTGCACTTCGGTCGTGGTACTGTACCATCAAGACAGTGGTAATGCTAAACAATTATTTCCGAACAGAATTCATACAGCCTACTTTTCTGTCAAATGGATTCATTTTCCAACATTTCTTTTAAGCTCTCTATACCTTCTTCTTCTTCCATTTGCACTACAGCCCACTGTGGGCTTTGGCCTGTCGAGCAATGTCCTTCCATTTTTTCCTTTCTGCCACCAACTCTCTCATTCTTCTCACTCCCACCACTTGAAGATCTGTTTCTAAGCTCTCTATACCACTGTGCTTATTTTGTTTACTGTGCGAAAACTTTTGAGGTGCCGTTTCTGTATGTTCTTATATTAAATTAATGTGACGTGTTTTAAATTTTGACTCAAAAGTAATGTTTTGTATGTAGTTTGTGCATTAAGACACAATTTGATACCAAGTTTCACATACCACCCCCTGCGGTTTTTATTTGTAGTTTTAAAATGGGAAACTATAGAGAAGTCCCGCACTTTCCCATGTTACTGTTTTACATTCTATACAAATACCTCAAATCGTATTTTCGTAACACTGTTACTACACATAATTTCAGGATCGTAACCATTATCCTGCTAATGTGGAGAATAGGGTGAGCTCCTAATAATACCAGCAAATAGAAGATGAGGTTTAACTCGGCGTTTGAAGGGAAAATGAGTGACACTGGTCTCGCACCCACCTCACAAGTTCGCACTTGTTACAGATTGTGGGAAATCAAATGTTACGGCATTGAAATGGTCTCCAATAACATGATATTTATGCCACAATCGTGAAAACTGTCCACTGCTTCAGTAGGACGCCTACACGTAGACAACATGGTCGTCTATTAACGCATACTGCTGTCCTTTCAAGGAAGAAAGAGTAGGCTGAAAATATTTTACAAATTAAGTACCTGGAAACTGACATGACAAATTTAATTGCTGTCCTGACATGCGTATCAATTAGATGTAATTGGTTTGACAGACCTCGTATAATATTAGATAGATCAAAGCAAGGATAGTGCGAAGAACAGAGCATGAAGCATGTGTGGTTAAGGTATGAAACGGATAACAATTTCCAAGCGGAATGCCTGAGGGGAAGTGAACATGACAGGCCTAGGCTTATACGGAGAAAATGTTAAAGCTGGGAATACAGAGGGTGTGTGTGGACTGGAGTCATATGGCCGGAGAATGTGTCTAGTGTCGGGCTCTTGTATACACGTAATTATGTTTCAGGTTCTATAAGAGTGGGGAATTTCATGATTATTTTACTGGAGACTGGCACAAAGTGAATGTGTGCTGCATGCACGGGCTTGTTAGAAATCTAATGAAAATGATGTAAACGCTTATGCGAATGTTCAGATCTGAATGTTGTGCCTGTTACTCGTATATAAATCACTTCACTCTTTGGAGAAATATGTTCTTGTACAGAAGGGTAATAACTGGTATGTGTTTTTTGGATGATTTACATGCGTATTAATTTTATATACGCCAGCTCACTGATCGCTTCAAATGTAGAGGGAACATAGAAATGAAAGTGTACATTGTGAATTATTCTCACAGTTTCCCTTTTACTGCAGCAGTTTGCTAACAGGGCTGTGTAATCCATCCAAGCCCTCCCTACACACAACCACACTCATATTATCTCTGCCTCTTCCTTAAAGGAAACAGGAGCCGAAGCGTGAAGCCGTTCATTCGACCCCTACATAGCGGTCCTCGCCTGAAGCATGTACCTTTTTGAACCCTTTATTCTTTCGTACAGACTTACCACGTGCATCTGCATGCTACGTTGCATACCAACATACTCTCACTGCGAGCTTTCCTGAAGAACACCTTTTGTACTGTTTTCCCAGCATATGTTACGTAGGTTATGGTGGACAGACTTACTGATTTTCATGTTTATGTGAACTAGTTAATCGTTTGTAAAACATATACTTAAGGACCGCTCTTCTGGGATGTTACTCAGCGTTGATTGGTTGTTGCCGAAGTTTCGGGACAGCGTTAAAGATGGGTCCTAAAGGCTGCCCCGAAACGTCTGTTACTAACTACCAATTGACGCTTCCTAACATCGCGGAAGGGCGGAGACGTCGTTGGCACCGGGGCGGAAGTCTGAAATAACGAACATTTCCAAAAGATGCTCTCCTGTTCGCTCATGACCATATCCTTATTGCTCGTGAGAGTTACGGCTCTGAAAAATCATATTGTCGAGTTTGATACAAGCTAGTTGTTCTTTTTTGTTTAACGACGCGTTCAATAGCTCAGATTATGTGCCCGTAGCGTCTGTTCGTAATAAGGTCAGTGAATAATAAATTGGAAGGGATGTGGAAGGAAGCGAAAGATAATGGGAACTATTAATATCCTCAGTCAGAAATGCCGATATTTTAACCCAGAACCTCCAAATAAGAAGCTGATCATTAGTACATTTTTACATGTTTGCTCAGTGAATCTCATAAAACGTATAATGTCCAAGATAATCGGAAATATGTAGTTTCAGGCAGACGGCGTTTTCTGATTTGGAGTGCGCGTTATTTAAAAACACTCAGTTTCTGGAGTTGCGAATTTGGAGTGTCGGTATATGTGTTTAATATGATAAAATGTTTGAAATAGAAACTGTGGAGGTCCGGTTGTACAGTACTTTGTGCTATGTGCCAATCGTATGTGCATTATGTTCTGTCGATTGAAGAAACCCTTTGATTTGAGTTTAATGCCAATATAAGCAAGAAAAGGTCCGATCTGGATCAGAATTCAGTTCTGCCATAAGGTAACCATATTTCTCCTGCAAGCAGGTAGGGCCTACCTTCACCAGTTGTGTTCTTTTTATGTTTTCCGTGCAGAGAATCCTTATGAATTATCAGGCAGTGAATTAACCTCTTCCCCTTAGCTTGCAGAATGAGTCATTGAAGCAGAGAGGTTTCTTTGTTTTTAATCTTTCACCATGTTTCTATTCTTATTACGCAGGTCACGTTAGTTTTCTTCTGTATGTGAGATTAAAGTTACACCACTTCTGTGTATCATTCCTATTTATCTCCCACACGTCACATCCTTTCTGGGTGATTTTTACTGAACAGCGATGAGATTAATCTCGGAGCAGAGGCTTCCACACGTGTGTTGTACTGATTATTGCTTCTCCAATCTGATGTTACCTTCTGTTATTCGATCTAATTTTTGTTCCACAGGTACACTGTTAATGAAGTATTAAGTACGTAAAAAATCAGATTCATTTGAAATACTAGTTGTCCTATTTTACGTTTGTGGTTTTGCTACTAGACGACCATACAAGGTTTTTCGTGGAACGTGACGTGTCTTTTTTTTGGCAATTGTTGGATTACAGAGAGACCGATGTGCTTTACTGCTTAAAAAAACAAAAAATTACTATGAGTAGGGACGTCACATGACAGTATTCACGCGCTGACCTCAATACGGGTGACTTCACTCACAAACCAACCGTGAATGCCTGCTATCGGAAGCTGCGAACAAACAGAGCGTGAATTACGTCTATACGATTGTTGCCACCTGGTGGTGCCATCTACATTAACTGAGTTTTTTTATTTATTTTCCATGAAAACCCAGTAACCGTGACAACCCGGGGGGTGATTCATTCACTAAGTTAGTGATTCAGTCACACAAAACCCGTTGTATAATTTAGACAGATGAAAGGGATTAGATCGGATTTAACTGTCAGTCAGTAACGAACGATCTTTCTCCGGTCGGTCTTAACAGTGAAGTCCGTGAGTTTATTCCGTTAAAGAAAACTTCAGCATATTAGTCTAAAATTATGTTTGTGTTTGTGCAGTATATACGGGCTGTTCAAATTAAGAAAAGTTTTATTTAAAACAAGTATCTAGTGTGTGTGTGTGTGTGTGTGTGTGTGAGAATTGTGTGATTGTGTATGTGTGTGAGAATGTGTGTGAGTGTGTGTGTGTGAGAATGTGTGTCAGTGTGTGTGTGTGTGTGTGTGTGTGTGTGTGTGTGAGAATGTGTGTGAGTGTGTGTGTGTGTGAGAATGTGTGTGTGTGTGAGAATGTGTGTGAGTGTGTGTGTGTGTGTGA
>Ga0131853_10012886_pt1 | contig 15325 bp, 9 predicted proteins | sample TergutLab28metaG_FD_92764 | JGI IMG/M metagenome (GOLD analysis project Ga0131853, IMG submission 92764) | Labiotermes labralis P1 segment gut microbial communities from Petit-Saut dam, French Guiana - Lab288 P1 (version 2) (version 2) | ecosystem: Host-associated > Arthropoda: Insects >...
ACCACTGGGTTGTAAAGGGTTAAATCTCTGTTATAAAAACCAATCAGTTTATGCTGTAAGTGGCACAAGTCGCTGTTTGTTCTCAGATAAATACAAAACACATAAATACAGTGTGGGCAGAGCATACTATTGTTGAATGTTAAACTGGTGGTGCATCACATAACCAGTAGGCTTAAAAGGTTAAAGAATAGCAAATAACAAGCTAAGAGTAGAAGTAGGTGTAGTAGTTGTTCATTAAGTTCTTCCTCTTTACATAAATATTCAATTTCATCCTTTAATCTTAGAATAAATGCTTTGTGTCGTGTGAATTTTGAAGTTGGGAAAGTATTTGGGATATTAATATTGGCAATTTTTTTAATTATGCTGTTATGAAGGCACATTTTTTATTATTTTTTAAGTTGTTACGATACAGATTTTAAAGAGTTGTTTCACAGATTTTTTAACTTTTTAAATACTGAATACTTCTTATAATAAATCCAATGTGATGTAAAACGAGATCTCGTCCAATCACGGCATTGTAGCATAAATCTCCTACCTTGATTTGCACTCAGCCTGAAGATAGTTTTTTAAAAACCGAAGAATGTTGCTTGTAACCATTCAAACTAATGATTAATTAAAAGTTGTGTATAGACTATAATTACTTCTGTTTCATTTACTAGCCAGATATCTAATCTGGAAGCCCAGTAACCTATTTCATATGAATTCTAAGGCTTGTTGAAACTGGACCAACTGTTGTGTAGCTAATAACTCCATGCAGCAGAATCTCTCTAGCGAAAGTAACAGTTGCTTAGCCGGTTGAAAAATTCTCCGAACTTCATGATACCTGAAAATTCATTGCCATGTTCGTAACAACCGCCCACTGCGCCCTGCCTTGGGCCAGACGAATCCGTCCACACCCTCCAATCCTGTCTTCCATATCAGTTCTAACATTATCCTCCCAACTATTCAAAGACCTTCCCAAGTTGCCCCCTTCCTTCAGAATTCCCCATCAAAACTCTGTACACAATTCTATTCCGTGCAATGCGTGCTACATGCGCCGCTCATCTCATATTCCTTGATGAGGGGTACAACTCAGTTGTCAGCAACTACAGGCAAATATTAATTGTAATACGCATTCAGAAAAGTTCGAAATCGAAGCAATTCTAACGCGTTCGCTCCGTTACTGCCAGGACTTCCAATATAAAATCTAACTAGAATCAATCCAACATTTCCCAATTTATGAAACTGCATAGCATACAACTCCCTTTTCTTTAATCACTTGCAAATCGTATGAAGTCAGAGAAAAACGCATTAAACACAGTGTCTTATTTTTCCATATTACGCTCTCTCCACCAATTTTCGCCCCTATAATTTGCAAGTTACGTCGAAATCAACCGGAAACGTATCTAGACCTTAATACAGCGTCCATTATCTTGTCCGACTTTAGCCAAAACTGGGATAACTCAACAAATTCTACTGAAACTGCCCGACATCATACGTAAAAAACGTAAAGTCATATAAAGGGCGAAGAGGTACAGTTCCACTCATTCGTAACCTCGCCACTAGATTGGGGTTCATTGTTCAACTTCGCGTCCCGGTCGCTTTAACCCCGGTACCAACTGAAAAGGAAGAGACTGCCTTGGCCCCACAGCTAGTCTCGAGCTTTTTGAGAACAAAATACTTTGGGATTAGAACCCCAGATCGTCCAGCCCAAAGCCTAGTCAAATATAATTAAGATCCGTTCAACAGTTATCTCGTTGCCACATACGGAAGATGGTGAGAGAGTGCTTTATGAAATAGCGTTAACAAGTATATACTAATATGCGAATCAGTTAACGCTGCTAACACTAATTTTGGCCCCTCCCAGCACAAAATGGTCGACCTATCAGTACATTTTATAAAAAAAGACACTTGTTTGAATGCAGAACAGTTATTTCGATGGGGGCAGTGAACCACATATCCCATACTCCTCTGTCTCAGGCGTACGTCATTAAAGTGTCCTCTATTAATTCCATCGCGTCTGATAAAAAAAACTCGGCATTTCATTACCACATAAACTTGGAAAAATATTGTTAACTTGGAGGTTATCTGTGCACTTACCTATGTATACCACATCCATTTTCCAAAAGTTTAGAATATTACTCGTTGAGTGGACTTGTACACTTCCTTCACACGAGGAAACAAGATGCAGTCACTAACTCAAAACTTCATACATTCATGTCACAACCGTCGTCTACCCAAAATGCACGAACAGCGTTCCACAATACCTGCTTCTGCCACACAGACACACACACACACATAACTATAGACATCAGACGTATCTATCACTGTTCGTATACACGACCAGGGCGTAATTCCACAGTCTTCAACCAGCACTGCAACAACATTAACCGCCTCACCAACTATAACGAACGCAGACGAGTTGTAATTTTAAGTTGCCAACTTCTAACGTGAGACAACAACAGCCTGACTATCGTAGTAATGATACAGCAAACAGGTTCCGGTTCCCCCTCGGGCGAGAGAACTTGGTCACGTGACGTGATTCAACCACTCGCCGCCAAACTATCTCCTAACATGCGTTGCTGTTTGTACGTCCGCTGATGGGTGGATCGCGCACTATGTCATCAACAAACTACTGCCCGCTTATCTTCCCAAGCGAGCCAACACGAGCCGTAAACTGTACATGGCGTTCTGAGACGGTTAGAGAGTAATCACTATAAACAAAAAAGATACCATTAAATAAATACAACACCAAAGGAGAATTCGTATAACTATTACACAAGTGTCTGCCAACTCGAATAACAATTGAGAGTCGTCAACGTGCTCAGATACCAGGCCAAGAAGACGTTCGATGCGTGAAGGTGCAGCCGCGTCTCAGCACGAGATGGAAGTGGTTAGGCTCTCGCTCCGGCCGCTTTACTCCGGTAGAAAAAGCCCTCGTTACCCGTTGAATAGGAGGCAGGTGAGCTCCAGTGCCAGTCTGGACGGTGCGGAGGAAAGCTCTCTTGCATACAAAAAACCGGAACTTAATAGCATTCAGATGGCCGGGGGTGGGGGGTCGAGGAGAATACAAAATGTCTAGTCCGTAGGACAATGAAAAATCAGAGTAAAACTTATTGAATATTGTATAACATTTATATACCGTGTGCACAACAACATCAATATAGTAATATAATGTATGCAATTGGTTACACTATGGCTACATGTTTCGACCGTAAACGGTCATCATCAGGCCAATAAAGAACATTTTGTTTAAGGTACTACAGAAAGGTAGTACTCCATGGGATCCCATTTCGTTTACAGTGGAATATAAAATAATGTATAGAGAAATCCCTATTCACAATTAAAACAATTAAAATTAAGCAGTAAACAAGTAGATAAAGATCTTCAAAATGATGGGCCTGAAGCTAGCTGCTAAAACAATAGTATTCTATGTATCTATAACCAAGTGAAGACCATGTGACATTATCGATACAATTGGAATATTTGACCACTGCGCCTCGTATGTATTATATATAAATCAGTCGGTTGCGTAGGTTATCAAACTGTTGAAGCCGTTAGTTTCTGTACACGATCCACTATCATTCAGACGTTGCACCGTAAGTGTAGCTATGATTGTTCACTAACTGATTCGTGGCAAACCGTGGGGTTACCATATGTTCTCATGGTAGTTAAAAAAAATATTGAATATTACTACAACGAGATAACGCAGATACAAAGCGTGACAGATACAAAAATTAAACAAAGACTAAAAACAATAATACTCAAACTCACTGCACTCACTGATTTCCCTTTACATATCCGTTCCTCATACTTCGGAATCTCAGCCGAGACTACATAAACTCTAATATACATTACACATTCTTTTTCTGTTCCCTCCTGCTAATGGCTGGTTGATGGCTGTCCTATTCCAGCAGATGCCTTCTCCAACTACGGGAAAGTAAAAATGATCGTACGCCATGTCAGAAATATCATATTTTCACCACTCGGAAAAACGTGGGACATTTAGCGTCCCGAACCGAATTCTGCGCGACACTGGGACAGAGGTCTTTTAACACCCATAAAATTGGGACTGTCCTGAAAAAAGCCCGGTACAAATGTATACCTACTCTTGCCCCTACCAGGAATAGAACTCGGGCTACTCCAGTTATAGACACTCACGACGGTTATTACAATCGGGATGTGACGCCGTTTAGTTTGGTACGTGGGTAGCAACACTTTGCTTCTATCTTGAGGGTATAAGAGTGAGAAGATGGAGACAGCGTGCATCTATCCATCGCACTGCACGGCGTCACATTCCACAAAATATTCGAGTCTACAAAGCAATAAATGGGAATCACTCATGATTGAGCAGTACTGACCATTCCTATATTCCACTTTCTCGCACTACAACTCCAGCTAAAAAATACTTATATAAAATCGGTTTTCTCCATTTGCACTTTCACAGAAAATTACTTATCAACTGTCGTCAGGGAATGTACCGTCACTCCAGCTGTCGCCACCACGTGGCATCACGCTGGCGATGACGTCAGTACAGAAATGTTCCAGTAGTTGTTCCGTGCTTGTGTTCATACTGCACACACACAGCTGTACAGCCACAGTCCCGATTATCCGATCTTTGGTTATACGACATTCTGCTTTATCGGACACCGCCATACGACGTGGCATTTGCAGTGCTGTGGTGCACAATCCAAAACTCGCATTATTGCCATGGTCAACAACCCCGAGCTTTCAAAACCCTAGCCCCCCACCCCACCCCACCCCACCCCCTGCTCTACTAGTTTCATAAGAACCAAACGAAAGCATGGATATTCAGTTTTTCGTTAAATTTCCGCATTATCCGACATTTTTGGTAATCCAACAACCTTTCTGTCTAGTTTAGGTCGGATACAGTACTGATGTCCTGTTTCAACGTCCAGCACTGCTAACACTTACAACAAATATTATTCCCTTTTTTTGTACTAAAATTATGTTCATCCAGAAACCGTCAGCGTTGATCTCAAGCACCGTCATCAAAATCCGTCGAGTAACTGTGGAAATGATACCGGGAGGCGGCATCCCATTATGTCAGAATACTTCTAGTGCAAACGCAGCATTAAAGTAATACAGGTGGCACACATTGCGCGCAGTTCATCATCTTGTGCGCTGAAGATTGCCAAGTCTAAAAACAACGGTAAATGTGTTTTCGCAAGAGATGGATATATCGTACATCCCTTGTAACCCTTTAAAAACTGGGATTAAACTGAATTCTGTTTGAAAATTAATTTTGTACCAAGAAGTACAGACACTGCGACTGGGTTACGAAAATCAGTCAGCTAAAGCTGCATTGGGAAATAATCGATGTTTGTTCTGAAGTCATAAAAAACACACAAATACACGGTGTGGAAGGAACGTAGAATTTTGTGCTTAAACCCGAAGGTATATAAAGAGAACATTAGGCTTTAAATTTTACTTAGTGTGTTCGTTGTACAAAAGGTAAACAGTTCACCTGTAAGGATGCAACCTCTTCATCTATTGAGTCGTATCAGTTGCCTACTGGCACGGCGCTGGTATAATTTCCACCTTTTCCTGTGGCAGATGTAACACGATGGATGTTTGACAGTTATATTTTCATAACCATGCTACATAATTAAACAAAGCCAAAAAGAAACTGACCACAAATACAGTATGTGTTGGCATAGTTCCACACGTTCATCTTTTTAACGCGGAAGGAGCGAAGACGATATTCTCTGACGTTTGTTGGACCGTGCATCATTGTGATAACTGAAGAATAAAAACCCAAGTAGATGCCACTTCTTATTTTATTGTACTTCATACAGGCTCAACATGTTTCGAGCATTACTATGCCCATCATCAGGACCTCGCGACTATGATGTTGATTACCACATTGGTTGTTTCGTTCTTGGTTTGCTGTATGTTGGAGGTTAGGTGCGGTTAGGCTGGAGTAGTGTCCGGGTTGCAAGCTCAAGCACATTTTGCTTTAGCCTGCAACCCGGACACTACTCCAGCCTAACCGCACCTAACCTCCAACATTCAGCAAACCAAGAACGAAACGACCAATGTGGTAACCAAGAACATAGTCACGAGCTCCTGATGATGGGCATAGTAATGCTCGAAACATGTTGAGCCTATAAGAAGTACAATAAAATAACAAGTGGCATCTAGTTGGTTTTTATTCTTCACGATATTCTCTCTCGGCACAAACAAGTTTATTGTGTTACTGTGTGTATCGTAACAGAGACCATGTACCTGAACACGATTATAAACTTTGTTTTCCATAACTAGAACAGGCTAAATTGAAATTTTTTTTCGACAAAAAGGTCCGTCTTCATACGAAAGGCTCGACATTACATCTTTCCAGGTTTTTTAATGTGGGAAGTTGGACTCATTTAATGGGTAGCCTTATTTGTAGGCATCCTGATTTAAAGTCACTTGATTTTCCGTTTAGCTCAATCTCTAGAGTCCTTGGACAAGACGATAACGTTTATTCTTGAAGAATGCGGTAACCAATGATACCATACCACCAGAAATTCTGCAACATCAATACAACTGAACGTGTAAAATTTACTAAAGCAAGTTCTGTGTCACCATTTTCGTTTTATCTCATACAATTATATATCAAGATTACGAAGATACATAACTTAGAAAACGAACGATTCTGTGAACGTTCTATTGCCACCGTCCATAGCGAACCCACATTCAAGTCTCACTGCCGATGGACACAAATTTCACCTGACCTTGACACTTTACACTACATGTCACAGGGACAGAGGCGACGTTAGTTAACTATGGCTGGTAGAGACGTTGTGAGATCAAGACTTGCGAATTAAGTGAGATAATGGACAAACGGAATTCTTCATCAGGGTTGAAACAAGTATGCGCGACGGTGAACAGAAATGTATGTGTTACTGAAAGCAAGGCACTTGATAAAATCACAAGAAATCATTACTGGAATGAATTAAAGTTACTTTTGTACACGATAGAGCAGCCACACGGTGACGGTTCTTCACGACATTGTTACAGCAGATCGCTTTGTACTAGTTCGCTTTTTACTGAGTACGGTGCAAACTGTTCTTACGTTTGCACTTTGCGATATGCACTGCCCTCCGCAATGATCCTAAAGTTACTATCCACGGTAAGGGCAGATAACTGACGTCAGCATTAGACTACACTGAACTTCCCCTTAGAACTGTGTCAAAGAACTCATGTCTTCATTTATAAAAGTACTTCGCATTCTAGAAGTAACATCTCTAACAAATGCACTTCAAATGCACTTTCTATTTCTGCGGTTGGTTAGGTTTTCCGCCGTTGGCTGATCAATCCTTTTAGAGCACAATGGTTAAAATCTATTCAAGTATACCTCAGAATAAAACGCCTTTCAGCCAGACGTGCTGAAAATTCCCGGACTTCTTAGAGCAAAAGATTAGTAGCCACTGGCAATCCAAATTTAGGATCCATCAAACAGGTACTTAGTTATTAATTTACAGCACGTGTCAGCCTCTTGCCTGAAGTTCTTGTTTTTGTGGGCCGTCTAGCTCACCGCAATTACGGCCTGCAAATAAAACAAAGATGATAGCCCTCCATTTCTGTTGCTATATCACGAATAACGTTTTCGCTACATTCTCCATTTTAATACGCAAAACCGTGTGAATAGGGGAAAAAGATACGGTTGTCTAGAGTTGATGTAGTGCAAATTGGGAAAGGTACACCCATCGCATGTAACTCTGTTCTACAAGAAGGACGCAGATTGGTTTGTGTGCCGAAGAGGGGGAACTTAGTGAGGGTAATCAGCCGATAAATTGGGGCATTCAGTTACCCTTCGGAAATACATACTGTAGACGTCGAGATAATGTTTTTTCGCGCCGCTTTAAATGAAATAAAATATTACGTACCATATCAGCACACACAGACACAATAATTAGCTGTTGGATTTGAAAGGAAGTGGACATGAGAGCAATTACCAGTAGCACGAACACACATGTCTTACGTCTATCCACTCTTTCCCTTTTGCTTTTTTTTAAGACGCGGCAAACTGTATAGCTTCCAATGTTATAAAGACTTAAGAATGATTAATTATAAAGTTTAAAGGAAGCGGTCGTGGCCTATTACAGATAGAGTTCCGGTATTTGTCTGGAGGGGCTGAAGAATGCCGCGAGGACCCAGCCGAGACTAAAAGAGTTACTTCCGAGCAAAAGTCCCTCTGCAACTGCACCATTCCATGTGTTTCGTTATTTCAAATTTTAATTCACAACGCCTTTTCGACTGCCTACGTTACGTTTCTTCAAGTGGCAGATGACGAGTGATTTTGGCTAAGAAGTGGGAGGAAGTGGTTGGGAACTCCATACGAAAATGCTGAAATGGGCCTACAGCAGGGGGTCCACAAATTTTCCACATATCTCTAGGTTTTACCTCCAAGATATAGGCGCCAGAAGAGTGATATGATGCAAGGTTCATATGGAGGAGGACCAACAATTCTAGAATAACCTGACTAATATTTCTGCGCTGGCTCTTCGGGGTATCCGAACTTATAACACATATTTGTACGTCAATGAAACAACTGTAAAAATTGCGTTAAAGTGATAGGCGCCACCCAAAATATTTAGTGACCCTTTACCCACAGACAATGAGAACCAGATAGGCAACCTACTGTATAGGCACAGCGTAACATTATGGCGCTTTCGCACATCATTGCTTCAATATAAACGCAACAATATGTTTTGAGTGTACTATTGAGTTACATGTCACTGTCAACAATATACAATAAGGATTGTTACGCAACAGTGTTGTTATGGTTAATTTATGTAGCCAGCAACAATAAAGCATACTTAGGTCTTCATGTAAAGCGCCCGATATTTTTGTACGCTGCTAACAACATTTTGGATATTCTCGAAAAATGCTCATCCAAGTCTCAAATATCAAACTGCAAGGAAATCCATCCCGTGTGAGCCGCGTTGATGCAAACGGACAGACGGACGGACATGACGAAATTAATGGGCTCGTTTCGCGCCTACGCAAACACGCCTAGAAACCACGAGAACTTCAACCAGAATAGTTGTTCTCAAGGCCGAAATCTGTAGACGGGACCTCCCGATAGGGGGACGATAAAGTAACCACGCCACCGCGACCTTACGTTAGTAAAATTCTTTTCAACACAAATACAGTGCTATAGTAAAAGTGTGCAATTTTTCTGCAGGCCGGTGACAGGCCATGATTAGAATGTCGGTTTACGTGTTGGAATCTTTGCCATATCTACTCTCTGAAGTATAAATCAATGCTATTGTATTTACACAGGTCCAATGCAGTACCGTCTCAAGGGAAATGGCATTAAGGCAGTTATAGCACTGCAGTGCACGTTCCTTGTCAAGTCAAAAATGTTTAAATACCGTTTAATAACAGGAAGTCAGCATTCACCGAAAATTCGATTTTTTTTTGTCTTGGTTATTCTGTACAGTTAATTAAAGTTTTTCCAATCAGAAATTAGTCCCCACAACGCAGAATAAATATGTACTGTTGTTCTTTATTATACATTAATGGAAATAACCTAATACAATTCAATGTGAAATTATTTATCTTGTATTTTCAACCCTCACTGCCCTACTTTTATTCCCGTCGTATATTTTATTCTCCTTTTTTTCTGATTATTCCTGTCCCATTCTTTCCACTTCTCCGCCATATTCTTTCCCCTGTCCCTTCCTTCCTGCTTCTGGTCTGTGTTACTTTCAGACAGTGAACGAAGTTGCGTCTTTATACCTCAGGTGGCACCGTTTCGAAAGTACAGATGCCACCTGTGTCAGTGAGTAAAACCAAGTTTCCATGGACATGGTGTAAGATCGATCTTACTCACACAGTAAGGTATAGATCCTACTTCATGTAGTTCGATGAACGTCTGGTAACACTGCGCATTTCCAAATCCAAGTCACTGTACGATTGACAGTTGGTGCAGAATCCCTCATAGGGTTCTCAGCCATAATTCGCAGTTCGGTTGACTGTTAGAATCTCAGTCGTTATACCCTGTCTTCCCCGACAAAAACAACAGGTCTGTACATCTTGAGATGTTGCATATTTCTGGGTTCAGGTAGCACCTGTAGTGGAAATACATGCCTTTCGGGTCTGTTATCTTAAACCGTACACATTACAATTCACCAAATTATAAATTCACCTGTTATTTTGTATGGGTGTAAAACATGGTCAACAAACCTACGGTTAGAACGTACTGGTAGACTGACATATTTGAGAACAGAGCGTACTGACGAGAATGCTTACAGCCAGGCAAGGAAATAGCACGCCAGAGGGAAATGCGTAGACACCTGTGTTGTTCTGCCTTATCGGACCTTACTGAATAATAGTAATTTTTCGGTCTAAGCCGTCTTTCCACTCACGTACTGTAATCTCGGAATGTCACGGCCTACTTTCGACTACATTGGCTTCATAATACAATCTGCCTTCAAGTAACGTTGCAACGGAAACGTGGGAAGTTAAGTGCAATGAAATGAAACTGGGAGACTGAGTGTGTGTGTGTGTGTGAGTGTGTGTGAGAGTGTGGAGAAAGGGGGGCGCTGGCAGATCAACTCAAGGCTACGAACTCACATTGGTATCCCTGCGCGCACAACGCAACGCAGGGTGGGCCCCACAGTGTGTGTGTGTGCCTCCAAGCATCCAACTTCTGGATTGACTACAAATTAGCTATACACGCGAGAGACATAAACTCACTTTGAGTAGAAGAAGGTTTAATTTTCATGATGGTTAAGAAGCTCCGAGCAAATTCAATACGAGGAACACTTGCTACCATTAGGTTTATAATATTTTGTGTTCCGTCTTGAGCCTGATAGCGCCAGGGTTGGAATAATTTGCCCTCTTGTGAAACTTGACCTCTAACACTTTATTATTCACTGGTTGTTTATGTACTAATTAATTTACGGTTTCTTTATTGAATCATTCCAGGCTAAGATTACAGAACGTGAGTGAATGACTGATAGTAAATAATGAATTGGAAAGAATGTGTAAGAAAGGGGCAGTAACTTAATTGGAAGTACTGTCTGGCATTACGAACGCGTAAGAAAATGTCTGAAAACAAAGTGTCGCCTCACACTGTAAGGGACTGTACTAGCATTTGGAAAGAGGGAGGAAAACCGTACAAAACCTCAGTCCGGTTTGACAGGCTTCCGATCAGAATTCCAACCGATGACCTTTCGTGCAAGAAGCAAGAATCTGGATTTATTAAATATTGTCAAAATTACTTTAATATGTTCCAACCTCCGTGAATTAGTCTGATTCGAAATATAAAAATAACCAACAAATGCACCAGTATTTATGATTTATTTTATTCACAAAATTCCCACCACCATGTTTCGGCCCGCATTCCGGCCATCCTCAGAGCGATGCTCTTATAAATCGTGCCACCAGCACTCCATAATAATTGCAATTATACTTTCGGTTAAAATTATTTAAGTAATATAAATATAAGCTAAAATGGATAATTATTGAAATCTTTGGAGTTAAAATTGTTTAGTGTTTGTAGAGAAGATTTGTACTCCTCACCCAATATTGTGCGGGTGATAAAATCGAGTATAATGAGATGGGCTGGGCATGTGGCACGTATGGGGAGGAAAGGGGGATGTATAGGGTCTTGGTGGGGAAACCGGAGGGAAAGAGACCACTGAGCAGACCTAGACGTAGATGGGTGGATAATATTAGTACGGATATCCAGGGGGTGGGATGTGGGTATATGGACTGGATTGGGCTGGCCCAGGATAGAGACAGGTGTCGGACGCTTGTGAGTGCGGTGATGAACTTTCGGGTTCCGTGAAATGCGGGGAATTTCTTGACTAGCTGCAAACCAGTTAGCTTCTCAAGAAGGGCTCTGCACCATGGAGTAAGTAAGTAAGTAAGTAAGTAAGTAAGTAAGTAAGTAAGTAAGTAAGTAAGTAAGTAAGAATGATGATTGATGCAGTAGGTTAGTGAGTTTTAATCCAACGTTTAGGTCACGAGTTGACATCAACACATCACCTACAAGAACTTTTTGAATAAAATACATCACAAATACTGAAGTGCATTTGATGGTCATTAACATATTTTGGACTGCCATAATTGTCATCATTATGATCGTCGTAGCCACGATCATAATGATGACCACATTTACACAGAAAGAAAGGCATGGGCGTAAAATAAATCAGCAGACAATTTAAACCCGTGACAGTTTACTACTACTACTAATAATATGTGGCTGTAGCCGATCGCGGTGGCCGCGCCGTCTAAGGCGTGGGTCCACGACCCCTCGCTTCCTGAGATTGGGGTTTGAATCCCTCAGGGGGCATGGATGTCTGTCTCTAGTGATTGTTGTGTGTTATCTCGGGTAGAGATCTCTGCATCGGGATGATCATTCGTCCAGAGGAGTCGTACCGAGTGTGGTGCGTCCTTTTAGTGTGATCGCGAAACCCTGTGAGGGGAGACGATGACCCGGAATGGGGTCGAAGCACGAGTTGTGAGAGACCTTACGTTTATTACTGGACGAAAATATAAAATTTTACGGCTCTGAAAGTTCCCACTCGCCCTTCCGGTAAGGGCAGCCTGAAGGCATGGCAGAGCGCTGGGGAGTAAAGAAGTAAAGGTGACGGGCAGTGTAATGTTGGAGCATACAGCAAGGAGAACCAGCTGGGCACTGGGGCTGAAGTACGAAGGTTGATCAATTATGGACTTTTATTTGGAGGGCCGCATTATGACGAAATTTTAATAACGTAGAGAGGACTTCGTTTGGGCGGAAATTTTGAAGTTGCTTTTGGGAGGGCTGCATGAGAGGCAAGCAGAGCAACACGAAATTTGGGTTCCAACTCAGCATTTGCTAGAACTGAGGAACACCACAGAAGATCTTGATCGATTTGGCTTGTCACAGCACTTCGAGCCAATACTTTAGCCTTCAGGTGCGCGAAATGTAACAGCAGTCGCTCCATTTGCAAATGCTTTATTTTTTTAACGTACAATCTGCTCGCGACTCGCTAAGGGTTGGACGGTCCGGGTATCGAAGCTCGGTAGGGGCGGATTTTCCGCACCCGTCTACACCGGCCGTGGGGTACAACCAGCCTCCTAAACAATGGGCACCGGGTCATTCCCAGGGGTAAAACGGCCGGGGAATGGCGTTAATTTCCACAACCAACTAGCGCCGAAGTTAAAGATAGCGTACAGCTATACCTCTCCTCCCCATCTGTGGTTTTGCAGCGAGTTACAGGGTGAAATTTACCTTGATCTTTACCTTTTCAAAATCTCTTTTACTTAGATGTTTGTGTCTGTTCTTCGGATGGGGTTTGACAAAGAAGAGCAGAGGATAACAAGATTTAAAAAATTACATTTGATATTTTTCTCACGTCTTTGGAACTTCGTAAGACATCTGTTGCACATCCAGTTACAGTCAGATGTGAATATAATTGTCTGTCCAGTACTACCCAACCTTCCGAAGATCATTACTTCCATGAACGTCCCAAAGATTCGCCTCTTTGTCCTTGTGGCTGAAGATGGGTATGGACAGTAGATGGAGTAATACTGACAAGGAAAGATCGAAGTACTCAGAGAATAAACTTGTTCCCCCATAAATTTCATACGAGTGGACCAGGGTCGAATCCAATCTTTCCCAGTGACAGGTAGGCTAATATTGTCTGCGCTCTTAAAATAAAGTTCCTGGTGCACAGTACACACTGATGCTCCACAATAAAGATTATCCAGTTATTAATGTATATGGCCGGTACAAAACTCAGTCGGTTGGTCGGCGGCTTCTCACTGCGGAGGCCCTGGTTCAGGCACAGACCGGTCGATGTGAGATTTGTGTTGGACAATGCGGCGCTGGGACAGATTTTTGTCCAGATACTTCAGCTGTCGGTAACGTTACACCAGTGCTCCATAATCACTCATTTATCACAGACGACAAATAACAATAGAATTGGTCAGAGAACATTTAAAAATACTGTATATGAACACAATCGCTGTTGTTTTGGTATCACGCAGAAAATAAACACACTGCGTGAGGAAAAAATGTGATCTATGAAATCAAGCCTGGCAGTATGCATGGTACACAGCTGACTTCAAAGGATAAAGAGATTCAGTTACACAAAACGTTAACTTGAATTTTTGTTTGATTATGACTGAGGAATTTACTTCGAACAGCAACGCTTCTGACTTGTGTTCGAGAAGTGCCCGGTTCAAATCTCGGCCAGAACATAGGACATACAAAGGTTGTATCATGGTATTCCTCAGTCGCTAGGGTTATTAGGCTATGGAATGGAAAAACCGGGGTCGATTCCCGGCAAAAGGAAGAGATTTTTCTTTTGTCCAAAGCCCAGAGTGGTTCTGAGGCCCACACATCTTCCTCCTATTCAGTTGGCACGGAGGCCATTTCCTCGGGGGTAAAATAGCCGGTCCGTGAAGTTTTCCACTCACCTCCACCTAGTGCCGAGTTAAGGAATGAGTGTAACTATATCTGTACTCCCTCTTTACGCATTCATGGGGTGGACACGGACAAACTGACCTTCGTTTGACGTCCAGTAAATACCGGAACAGCATTTCAAGTTAGGACAAACCCGCTTCTTAAGCACCCTTTCCTGTTCTTTATACGCCTTTCATTCAATTGTTCGATGCTACGAAATCTGCCATGCAGCCAGCAGCTCAAACAAATCATAAGTAATGCATTGCAGTGAAATGTCTGTGAGTGATCTTTCACTCACTTCAGTGTAATAACGACAATTATCTACTATCAAGAATGTAGGATTGGATAAAAGTTATCGAAAGAGTGTTTAGCTGAACAGAATTTGACTTGACGGGGCAACAGAAAGAAAGGAGGAAAATTAAATCAATAGATTTAAGAAAACATGGTTCAGAAAAACCTGGAGGATAGAAACCATTTTGGAGAAGTGGGTGTGCTGGGTTTAACAATGCAATAACATCCCTCCCAACACAATTTTGTCTATACGCGGCTGAAAATAAATCACGAATATGTGAAAAAATTTTGGCGAATGTCGAAAAACTTAAATACAGGGGGTTAACGCGGGCGATTACTCACCCAGCCGCCGCGGCAGCCTATAGCGTCACCTATCCAAGTAATGTGTGAATGTTTCATGTCCAGAAATGTGTGTACTTGAAGCTGACGCAGACATAAGTATACTCACGACATCTCGCTGAATTCTTCTTAGAATAAGAAATGTTCCTCAAAAAAGTAGTACAGATTAGCAAAACACACATTTTATGTTCAATACTCCCCCCCCCCCCCCCCCAACCCTTCCCTTTTTTTACAAAATTTTTAAAAAAAATTTATCTCCCGCACGGACCCCGGGGGGGCAAAAAAAAGGCCACGCCCCTTTACAGC
>Ga0131853_10012888_pt1 | contig 15324 bp, 7 predicted proteins | sample TergutLab28metaG_FD_92764 | JGI IMG/M metagenome (GOLD analysis project Ga0131853, IMG submission 92764) | Labiotermes labralis P1 segment gut microbial communities from Petit-Saut dam, French Guiana - Lab288 P1 (version 2) (version 2) | ecosystem: Host-associated > Arthropoda: Insects >...
TAGCTGTGCAATTAGCAGTAGTAGTAGTAGTAGTGGCAGTAATTGGTAGTGGTAGCTGTGCAATTAGCAGTAGTAGTAGTAGTAGTGGCAGTAATTGGTAGTGGTAGCTGTGCAATTAGCAGTGGTAGCTGTGCAATTAAAGGCGCGTAGCTGCAGTGATTATTGGCCCGTGTGCAAGAACTGCCTGTTCATTACCGTCAAAGTAATGTTGGTTATTTTAAATTAAGACGTGTGATAATCACTTAAAACGGAAGAAATAAATATGATAAAATTTACATGAAGTATTGTTAAGCTACAGTAACCTTCGGCAGGTGTTAAGGATGTTAAGTTTTGTAGCTGAGAAAGTCACTGTAAGTACCAACGTGCAGTAATTTCTGAACCCGTCACATACGGCGCTGCGTCTCTTTGTCACTGCACAGGTCTTACCTCCAGTCGAGCTGATGAAACATTTTTTACTGCGTCATGTTACATTTCCCTTCAATTACAAATACAGGCGTTTGGCGTCAGGGTGCCTTAATCGCACATTGTCACGGCAGAATGAAACTATTCTTAATTTAAATCTTTAGTTCATTCTTCTTTAAACTCTACTTCAAGCACAAATCACTCCTGATGCATCCCGCGGAGAAGGAGATGATGCAATAGCCTAATGGCTGTATCATGTGACGTTAATATAAGTGGTGGTGTTCTGTTAAATGCACGTTCACGACACTGTCTAGATATTGTTTATCACAATGTTACAGACTTCAGAACGAAGCAATTTGAGTTTTATGACAGCGTTTAGCTCTGTGACTGTAACGTTTATACGTTGAACAGAAACATGGCTGAACTATTCGTGGCAGGATCACTATTTATTTCCTTAGAATTACATAGTTCTCCGACCAGAAACGAAAAGTTCCAGCATGACACGTGGGGGTGGGGTTTTAATAGCGATAAATTCTGTATTTCTTGGTTCGAAAAGGAGACATGGTTTCCAATTACATGTTGCTATATTTTGGCTCAGTTAAATCTATATTAGAATACGCCTCGCCTGTTTGTAATAATGTTACGTTGACTGATGCCAATAAGCTGGAAAGCGACCAGTGGAAGTTTGCAGTTTTGTGCTTCACTCACTTTCTTCCTCACATTCCTTCAAATGATGCTTGTACACTTGACCTTCCACAGTTACAAACTGTACAAGTTAGAAGGCTTCACTTTGATGCTGTTTTTTTCATTCGTGTTTTTCAGGATCTAAATTTTGTCCTTCTTTGATTGATTATATGAGAGTTCCATCCAGTAGTATTAGAACTTTCACCCAGTTTTCTACAGCACGCCAAAATTTTCCTTCCGTTTGACGTGCGACACATGAAAATGTGGCATGTGGTAACATAGAGCAGGCGAATTAGAACTTTGAAACAGATTTAGCCTAGTAGCACGTTTCATTTGAGTTACATTTTAATTATCTAGCTAATTGGAATTTTAACTTTATTAGGCAGAGACTTAGATATATACAGTAACAAGATCAGGCTTGGCTAACCTGGGTTTCAGTTTAAGCCCTAAGTGAGTTTCTTTCTATTTGTAGTGATTAAGATATCTTGAAAAGGCTAATTTTCATACTCAGTTTTGATATCATCAGTAGTTAATCACTATAATGTGTCATTAGTGATTTACCTTTCCTGTTTTCTGTTTTATTTGTTTGATATATGTCCCGTTTATTCCCTACGTTATGTGTGTTTCTATGTTGTGTTGTTTCTGTAAATGGCCAGCTGGCTGTTGACTCGGCACATTAATAAAGTTGAAATGAATTGAATTAAATTCTTTTCTTTCCTCTTGATATCGATCTTTCTTATCCTTATATTCCGATTCAACCATTCCGTCTTAGAACAGTAATAACCTGTGAAAGTATGACGCAATACAGAGACTGGCGCTTGTCTTATATTGGGGAGGTTCCGTTTTAGTGTACCATTCAGCACGTCTGCAATCCTGGCATGTGGGTTTTCGTAATTTTACTCAGACATCCATGAAACATTACCATTGAAATTAATGCCACACACGACACTACAAAACCAAAGCCATTAATATAGGCATGGCGGTACACAATATAATTAATAAAACATGTTTCTTTAATACCTAGTTTTATTACAATGGTGTGATGAATCACGCAGTACTTCAGTAGGAACATGTACCTTGTTTGCGAGTGTACAGACTTAACTTGTGTTGGTATTCAATCAGTACTGAGGGCAGTTACAGTCAAACAATTTTCGCCATGGGTGTACGACTCTAAATACACATTACGTACGATGGAATGTCTCACCAAACAGTTACAAGAAGCTGCTACATAAAAATTTAATCTCAATGGGATGTCTTCTTCTTCTTTAAAAGAAAACTCTAAAAGTGTGCATAAAATTATCGCAATACGCAAGGAATTTCATTAAATATAACTTGTTTTACATGACAGCCGAAGCACAAATCCACTCGGTGACGCAGTTCGTTGAGGAACTGCCCTACAAGCCGGCAGGTCGCGGGTTCGAATCCTGATTGTATCACTGGAATTTTGGCCGCACTATTGTTATGGGGTGACTCAGAAATGAGTATCAGGAATACTTCCTAGGGTGTGGAAAGGCGGCCGGTGCGTAGACTGACAAACTTACAACCTTCATATGCGACCGTCCAGAAACCTGGGAGCCTCAACCTACTCGAAACCTATAGGCCTTAATAGGCCTTTACAGGGATTTTGTACCTTTTTTTTGCTACAGGTGTATGACTACAAATATACATTATGTAGGATGGAAAGTCACAACAGACAATTACAAGAAGCTGCTACTTTCATATTTTAATCTCAATGAGATAACACCTCATTCTTTAAAAAGCTCTTTTAAATGGTTTTATAAAATTGTGGCAATAACTAAGGAATTTCATTAAGTAAAGTTCATTTTACGTCAACAGCTTAGAAGAACTGTTGTTTATTGCGGTATTTAAACAACTAACATGCACCAATCACACTCACTGTCATCAGTGTTGATTCAATGGTGATAAGCTTATATCTTGTACCATGGAAGGGCGCTACTAATACCAAATTTTTTTTAATGTTCCCTCTCAGCTCGACTCCCAATGTGCACACAGTAAGCTGCCTTCTCTGGCAGCAACGGTTTCAACTGGGTTCACACAGCAGCAATAGAAAGAGGTTGGAGGAAGGATTTTAACTCGACTGAGCTGACACTTTACATCGGGTGCCTTCGCTTGCAATTAAGATCTGTCCCGCGGCCTTACACATACAGCAAGTACTATTCCAGCAGCCTTCACTTCTCTCTGGTCGTCTGCCCACGCAGTCAGCCATTCCCATACTTCTCAGACAGTATTTCTCATTAAGGCGTGAAATCTCGGTTTAATTAACGTCGCTTGTCAAGTTACCTCACTCCTTCTTTCTTCCCCCACATCCTCCCCAAACCTCTTTCCCATTCCTAGTTTCATTTCAAACTTCGTAAACAATGCTTGTTGCGTAAGATGTAACAAATTATTATACCTTTTTGCCTAGGTTAAAAAAGTACTGCTTATTCTCAGAAGTTACGCACGGTGAAGAATATCATGAAGAAATGACAAGTAGATTCAACCAATGCTTGTTTCACTGCTTGGGAACAAATTGGTGTATTTACTGTACCTGAGAATATAAGGAGATTAAACTTACAGTTTGAGAGAAATGGCTGTGCTCTGTGCGTAAAAAAACTGAAGATATGGTAGCAGATTATTCTAGAAATGTAATAAATCCTAAGAAGTCCATCTCCCTTACTGGTAGCCATATACTGTCATTGTTAGTCAGCCATAAGCTTGTACTTTTCACAAAGTCGACCCCAAGTTTGAATCAGTAAAGAAGTGTTGCACTTATGAAGGATAAATTGATTAGTGCTGTTCTCTTACTTATCCTGATGTCTACAGTGAAAATTATTATTAATGTATCACGCACACATACAACAATTTTCTATAAAACAATTTGAATGTAGGTGCAAATAGTATGTACACCAAGTTTAATTCCTCGCACTAAGTATAAACGCAATGTCCTGTACAAACTATTTGAATTTCCCAGATTGAACAGAGTTAGTCAAATTGTGACATCGTAGTAAATTTTCATGTACAAGTGTGGATCACAGTCATATACGAACAGCACTAGTATGCTGTTGACAACCTGCTGACTTATATTAACGGCAAATATAACATACAAAAGGAATCGTCTGTCCCAAAACAACATATATTTCAAAGGAAGGCACCTGTATATTCACCGCTCTTGCTTGAGGATAGAGTGTCCTTCTTGAGCAAACAGCCATATTCCTGCTTTGTTGATGGCAGGAGTTTATAAGGCTCATGGTAGACGGACGAATTCTCACTGTCCTCAGACTCCTCCCCGACCACCATGTGGCCGTAGATGTTGTTTACCTTTCCCGTGCCAGCAGGAGTTGTCGTGCCGGCTACTTTGTTCTGAAATAAAACAGACGAATTTATATCAAACGTCAAATTGTTACACGAAGATTCCTAATTAAATGAAGCCTCAAAACGAATTAATTTGTAATTAGTGCTTCATTGGTTTGAGGCGTGGGGCTGGGATAATAAGGCAGTAATGAGATCAGATGTTTATTTGGGATTCCGGCATCGGATAGAAAATTTAGAGTGTTTTGATGACCGTAATATGAGGCCATTGAATTAGACTCGCCATAAAACAAACTGAATATCCGTTAATTTATCTGCAAAATCCATATTTTGGATACTTTTTCTCTTAAATACCACACAGAACAAATCAAAATTCATAAAATAAACAAAATGTATCCCACAAATCCAAATTGTGTTAGACGGTGTAAGGTGACTCATACCCTTTCACGGATGGGACAATGGGTTCAAATTCCATCGGACTTGTGTGTATGTCTGCATTTTGTGTGTTGGTATTGTTCTGTGTAGACTGACGCCTTGCGATGGGCTGATGAGACCGCACCCAGCAGCTCCTGCCTGTTCAGGACATTAACTCTCAATTGGATCAGGAATAAAAGTTTTTGTCCGTAAATTAAAAAAAAGGGATATATCGTAAATTCGATGAAGCTCTACCTAGATTTAACCCTTCAACTACCTTTCTACAAGCAGTACAACAAAATATGTCTTTATGTGTGGTGCAGTATTTAACGTTGATAGTATGGGAAGCATAGCTACAGTGCTCTGCATAGTGTACTTTTGTATGCGCTAGTTTATGGACGAGTACCGCTCATTACTACGACCATATAACATCAGGGTGATCAGTTCTTACCCCTCTCCATGGTATCTCCATCTTGTCGAAGGCTACCGCCGGGTGAGAGGGCTTACGTGGTCAAATGATCCTAAGAGCTATGCCAGTGGTAGCATTAGCTACTGGTAGGGCCACCCTTGCTGGACAGGTCGTAGGTGATGGCCCAGACGAAAGGGGATACCCTGGTCCTCCAGGTTGGGGGTTGGGCGTGAGGCTAACAACCTCACCCCGTAAAAAAACAATTGTTATGAAACCTTACAATAAGCCTCGGAACGTAATGAAGACCCGACGACAACAAACGACTACGGATTTGACATTTGGCACATGGAACGTTCAGACCATGCTGCAGCCAGGGAAGATGATGGAGATAGAAGAGGAAGACCAAAAATGAGATGCCTGGATGACGTTTCCATGGACCTGAGAAAGATGGGGGTAAACGAATGGAGAGACAGAGCAAGGGATCGAGAGGCCTGGAGGCGTAATGTAAAGGAGGCCAAGGCCCACCCCGGGCTGTAGCGCCACTGAAGAAGAAGAAGATCAGTTCATACTGAATTAGAGATGCAAAACGAAGAAGGTTTTATGTAATTTGAAGTACGATTAAGGCAGTCACTTGGGTTGACTGAAGAAAGACAAGGAAATCATTAGTGTAACTATTCCCTGATACTACATTTAAACCCGAGTGTTCCAGAACGCGAACAAATGCTAACAACTCAGCCCCGAAGTGGGATTTTATGAATTACAGTGTGGGTGTTTGAAGTTTGCAAAAATACATTTGCACTTGAAACACCATTAAACATCATTATTATTTATGGATATAAAGTCAAAACACATAAGGAATTTGGTAACTCTAATTTCGAAATTGGAGAGAGCGTGTCCATTCTTACCCAGCCACTGATATGCTCCACTACTGTTGGAAACTGGCTCTACGTGATAAGAAGAGTAGCGTATGTTCCTCTCTTTCTATACCTGAGAACGTGTATAGAGAGTGACGTAGTTTAACCAAAGAACGGCTAATTCAGTTTGGAGAAGCACAGCAGCTGACGGTCTGTTGTAAGGGTTCAGTCATGTGCTTATCACTGCTTTCTTTTTTCTGCATTGATTAAAGTTTCTATTTGAGCTTATGGCACTGAGGAAGTCGTACCTTGCTCTTGGCAGCAGCGACTCGCGAGCGCGATAGGCCGTTGTTGATGATGGGCGTCGACAGAGCCATGTTCATCTTCAGATCCTTCATGTTGATGGTGACTCCTGGTTTGGTGCTGCTGGACACCAGGGCTGTGTGTTTGTGCAGCAGAGCCACCTTTTTGCGTCCTCGGCGTACCATCAGCACGACAGTGCATGCCAGAAGAAGCACCACCATGGCTAATACCCCTGTGATTAGACCTATGTAGGCCTGGTGGTTGCTAGTGGCACTTGTGGCTGTGTAAGAAAGATGAGAATTGAGTTGTTGAGAGATGGGCACTGAAATTAGACCAGTTGACACATTCTCCGTCCCCTGTTACGCAAGTACAACTACATCAATTGAAAAGGATGCTGCGTGAAAGCCAACTGTTGCTGTTCTGATCAATAAATTCTCTGTCTTTCACGGAATGCGGAAGTTAATTACTGTGTTCGGAAGTAACGAAACCGATCCCTGTCCTGAACCAAAGAAATCCACACACACAGATTATTTCACACTAATTTTTGATGCTTCACTTCAATATTAGATCTCCATCTACGCCTGAGTATTTCAAGCGATCCAAGTGATCCAAAAGTGGTAAACTGGATTACTACATCCTAGCGAAATTACAGACCGTATCAAAACATGAAAAGAAGTCAAAATTCAGACACCTAAGTGTTAACAATATCATAACATATCAAGACAGGCAAAGTACGATGCATAACATAACACTGAGGCGCGTTCGCGTAATCACTGTTGCCGTGAAAAAGCAATAATTATTACATATTATTAGAGTGTGTCTGTATTTTGGCTTTACTTGTCCGGCATTCAAAGCGAATGGGCCCTATTATATTTTTATCTATAGTCTGTCTGGCTCACTGTACCATATTTTGCAACATTATCTCCTAAATGGCGCGATTTTCGGAAAGAGTTGTTTGAACATAAAATGTGTGTGTTGATTTTCTCTACAACTTCTGCCCGAAACATGTCATTCTAAGAATAATTCAGCGAGATATGACATATGACAATATGTCTTCATGTACAGTACCCTTTATATTTATCAGGTTTTAATCGAAATTGAATGTTCTCGACAAATTTTAAAAATATCCTCAAATACCAAATTACGCGAAAATCCGTCCAGTGGGAGCCGAAATGTCTCATGATGGCAGACGGATTGACAGGCAGACATGATGAAGCTTACAGTGGCATTTCACGATTTATTGAATGCACCTCAAATGACCATATGGGAAATACTGTGACAATGTGGATGGCGTGGCTCAGGATAGGTATCGTGTAAAACGGTTATTAAGCTCGACATTTCATAACCAGGGGGGAATATCTTACATTTTTATAGAATTCTGAGGATGGTAGGCCTATCTTCTATTTTGAATAATTTGCATTATGCTTATGGACATCACCATCCCGTTTTAAGAAAAAGAACATTAGCATTCTGGGACAGGACCAGTCCGTATCCACAAGCTGAAACCAAAGTTAGCCCTACTCAGCTGAGTCCGAATAAGAAAGCTACTTTTAGCCTCCGGGTCTATGCCCAGAAATTGTGGTTATTTGCAACACGGGACGATGGAAAATGCCAATATAATGAATGACCCCAAAACGAGAATTTTTTGACTGCTGAATGACTAGTGTCGGCAGGCTACTTACCGGGAGTTACTTCCTTCCTGGCGTGTGTCGTTTCGCCTCCAGGATTGGTCGGGCTTCCAGAAGGTTCTTGCACGCCATCCTGCTGAAGGAAGTATTGCTCGTCCGTGACGTTGCTAAGACTGAGCGCTGTAACAAACAATAGCAAGACCAATACATAGAATGATATTGTTAAGACTGGGTGCTGTAACAAACAATGACAAGTACACTACATACAATGACATTACCAAGTCTTGGCGCTGTAACAATGTAAAGTGCATAGAATGGCACGTGGTGGAAAATAGAGCACTAGGAAGTAATGTGGCAATGGAAGTAAGGAACAGGCCAAATCAGACTAAACCAACAACGTATAAAGATAGTGGTGCCGTCTAGTGTGATAGAAATGTACAGAATTCGAGACAAATTTGCTGTCTACATTAGTCTCACAAATCGTGCAGGAAGATGTTTCCTCTGAAACACTCGTACACTTCCACCAGATTAGACGGTGTTACTTATAGTCACAGCCGTGAGAACCTAAATATAATAAATGCGTTGTTTTTCAGGTACCCATACGCAGCTATGCAATGGACAGACATAATGAATGAATTGGACGTGGGTGGACTTGAATTCAACTTTGGAATCGTTTGTGACCTCTTATTTACCTCCACATGTTCAAGGATATCCACGAAAACAGTCCGTTAATATTTGGGGCAGAAGTCTCTTATATGCACATGTTGAGGACAGGTGATGATTAACGCCTTCTGCACGTATTAAGAGTTTCTAATAAGTAAAAGTATGTACATTATCCTGACCGTCTAAATTTAACGCCATCTGTCAAACACTAAAGTTATGTCCTCTGTCAGTGAGTAACATAACAAGTCATTCAAACTATCATAAACCACCTCTTAGTGTCTGCATTAGTACTATTGTTTAAATCTGTGAGTGAACTGCGTCAAGAGGCATCGAAACACGACTTACTTGCACTGCGGAAACGAGAGGTGAAATCTCTCGGCCTCCGCAGGACTACTCACCGATGTCCACCTCGGCTTTTGTAATAAATGGTGAAGGCTCGGACACAACGAACCTCAATAAAGTTTACAGAAGTGGTTCCCAAGTTCAGGTCGTTAGACAAGGCAGCGTCTTCAGTCGGATTACCAAAGGCAGCCAGAGTGCTGTGTCGTCAATTTTAACGTTTTCAAGCAGGGCTGCACAAATGTACGGCGCCACCTCGATCGGGCTACTAAATCCGGACCGGCGGCTGCTAATATTTGTGGGCCTTCAGTATAAAATTTGTTTCATGGCACCCCTTTCCGGCGTCTAGAGTTATGAGGTGGGTGTTGAGTTTTTGGAAAATTTGTGGAAGAGAAAACACACTCCGCCGCCATTATAAACATCGATTAATGCAGCGTTATTCGTTAATTGTCAGAATGAAAGTGCCACCGTTACAATGGGCTTGAAAGCACTGATAGCGGGTAGTGCTCAAATGGTCAATCGTCGGAAATGTGTCCCCTTTCAGGCCAATTTTGAGTTACAGGAGAGAAAAATTTGTGTGTGTCTGTACATATGAATTACAAACGCGTATATATTTCGTTGTGAACTAAAACAGACATCCATCAAACAAAACTGATATTTTGATATAATATCAACAGCTACATGTTTCGGCATTTAGCAGGCCATCACGAGGCTGTGCGAAAATATTATATTATTACATAATAATACAAGTTGCGTTTGACGGAAATGTTTATACGTTTATCGCATACTAACACAGCGAGGCGTTTAACATATTTCGAGGTTTACTTAGTCCGCAGACAACAGCCACAAGAAAGAAAGGAAAGCATGCACGTACATGGAAAATATTTTTTATATACAAAGTAACCGGTCCCTAAACATTCGCATCCCGCAGCACGTGTAAGGTCAGTGGCCGTTGTGAAGAATGACGTTCATCGGATGTATTACTCTCAAGGATGCTGCAATGTAAGGCAAGCGAAAGAAAGACTAGTTAATTATCCACTCTTGCCTTCTGTCTCTATTTGAACAGCAACACAGAACGCCCCCACACAAACACGTACAGATCGTAACAACATCAGATTTTCTTTCGAGTTGGCACGCGCGTGTTCTGGCTACCATTTTAGAGTCGAGCGTTTTATTTAACTTTCAGCGCGCATGTTGGCGCTTTATCCAATCGGAGCAAATTCATTAGGCCAACATGCACAGAAACTAGGATTGTTATGAGATCTGCGCTCTTCTAAAATATAACGCAGCGAATAGTGGTAATTCGTTACCGACGTTTCGGGGTAACCTATCGGTCCCATCTTCAATACTGAAGATGGGACCGATAGGTTGTCCCGAAACGTCGGTAAGGAATTACCACTCACTGAAGAGCGCAGATATTACTTACAAGGCGACGAAGCCTGAAATCACGCACAGTGTTCAGTCCGATTATACAAACAGCCAAACCTTCTAATTATTATGTTGTCTTATTTATGTCCTAGTTGTAAAACACAATAATGAATCAGAGGGAGAAGAAATCCTCAAAGCTTTATTTACTCCTCCGGAAATTATGTCATAAACTTCAAGAATAATAAATTGGCACTAATATAACGGAAATCGTACAAAAATCATTGTAATATCCAACCGTCATTTGCAATTTCTCACAAAAAATTATATGCATTTATTTATTGCTTCTTGCCTGTATGTGTCACGTCCCTTCTATTAATAAACATACGTCACGTACCCTCTGCCTCCTGTGCAATGGGTGATGCGTCTCTTTTCCGAGGGTAAAGACGCTAGGGCGTGGCGTTGACCATCTACCCCCATCTCGCGCTCAGGTTAAAGAAAGAGTAGAGCTGTACCTCTTCTTCCCCTCTGTGGTTCATGGCCTGTTGTAGGATGACCTTTACCTTTACCCTCTACCTGGACAGGACACACACGCGCGCGTCATGGAACCTACTTTCCCATTGTTCGGACTTTCACTGCTCCATAAAGTAGCGACAACTGAGTGCCGGTGTAGAATGAACAAGGACAGTGTGGACGGGACAATGAAACTTGAAACAGGTAAGATAAACAAGTGCAGCGCGGATGGCTATTGTTCAGGCGGTAACGACGAAATCCGTTGTGTGTTTAAACAATCTGAAGAAGATTTGAGTGAAGTAATTAATCACCCTGACTTAAGATGTAAATCACCGAGAAGTTTGAAAAGGTTAGCCGCCTCTTAACAAGTTGTGAAGAACCGCTCATGAAAACGCGGGTAGCAGGCATGACGGGGAGATTCAGGATGTTTGGACGACCCGTCACCTCAAGCATGCGGTGTGTTCGGAATAACAGCCACAGAGAGTATATGAATGGGCGGCTGAAGAGGGGCGGCGTGGGGGGTAGGGGTTGTGTGAAGTCATTTATTTAAACTTTGTGACTTTAATGGTATGTTCTAAACTGCCAAGAACAGTTGTATAACACACGCCCGAACACCCTGTTTTGACATGTTGCTGTGGGTGAGAGGGAATGGGTCCGGATTCTATTTGCATTCCGTGGAGACGGCCAGTTCTCATTCGGCTAACCCGTGACTATCCGTGGTGTTTGAACTCATGAACTGCACATTTATTTACATTGGACATTGGATGGGTGGGTGGCTAGTCTGCCACACTGTCGGCAGGATGAGAGTCTCCTGTGAGAACGGGCGAAGCTGTGGCAGAACTGTTGTAAGTGCCGTCGGGTGTCAGCCCCGCCGAGTATTTCGTTTAACTCTGTACGTGTTTGTTGATTCTGTGGTGAAAACGAAACCAGAAAATGTAATTCGACGGGTGGCATGAAAGTACAGAAACTGCACACAGTATTCGCTGCACGGAAGACGCAGTGCACCGTAAAAACGACACAGACAGAACTGAGATAAAACAAGGGACTCGGAACGGTGTCCTGGGTAGGGAAGAAAATTGCAGTATAGTAAGTGTCGGAAAACCAGCGTGGATCTTGGTGATCGCGCGGTCTAAGGCGTGGGTTTGCGGCCGCTCTCTTGTTGGGATTGTGGGTTCGAATCTTGTCGGGGGCATAGATGTTTGTTCTGAATGTTGGTGGTTGTCAGATAGTGGTCTATAACACGGGCCGATCCTTCGTCTACAGGAGTCTACCGAGTAAGCGTGTTTGTGTGTGTGTGTGTGTGTGTCTTTGAGTGTCGTCATTTGCAAAAGTAACCCTACCTACAATGAGTTGGTAGCAGATGCCAAGATCAGACAAAAAAACCGGCTCGAAGCGTTAATCCTATTCCATTTATATTTTAATCTTTTGCAGTCCAAATTTATTTTCAAGAAAATATCTATCTATTCTTCACGTCCAAAAGCAGCCATTAAATAGCAGCAGCTTAGGAAAAACCAACAGAAGACACTGCAACGTGTCGATTATAACGCGACACTGGACCAGTTATAATGGAAATGCAGTAGAGCGTAACTCGACATTGGCCCCATAACGGTTACAATTCAGAACTCTACAATTTTTTCACAAAATGACTTAATATGCGCCATATGGCAACCACAAGACACAATGATTACGTACGTAAATAATATTAAGAGGTTGGTTTTTGTAATGAATAAGCAGTAACGCAAGAACTGAATTCTTATTCCGCTTGTATTCCCAATAGGGAAAGATTATAATTTCAAGATTTTTGCGGCTTAATTATGATAAGTGCTGACGTGAAGAGAAGAGAGTGTGAGGATCTAAGTAAGCGTATGCTCTTGAACGAAATTGCAAAATACGGACGAAAGTTAACTCTCTGGAACACATACTTGATTCCAAATAATATTAAAAACTGATTTTATACATCAAAGGAAATCTTTACATGTCCATTCCAGACTAGAAGATGAATCGGATGGATAAGAAAACTTATCTTTACTCTGGTAATTACACGAAATGTTGAAGCCTTAAAGTAGGTGGCAGGCATCACAATTCATCCTGCTCCACAGGGTTAGCAAACAATACAACGTGCCTTGAGTTCTCCTCTTGAATGGCTGGTAAATGTTTGGCGAATTCATATGCATATATATGCTTAACAATATTCAAGACTATGGTTATCATTACATTGTTAGAAAATCCACTCATTGCTGAGTTACTTTCCAAATATTCGACCCAAAATAGTTAATTTTTGCCACAACACGGTAAACAAGCTTATTTATCAGTGCTTAATGGCAGTAAATACTGATTTACTAATAATTTGCTAAGAACAGCCTATTGCTCAAAAATGATGACTGTAAAACAGATAAGGGGAAATAAGCCTGAGTATAACTGTATGATAGAAAATGTTTAAAAGAGCACATGACGAGGAATTTCAGGCTCTCAAGACAATATGGATAAAAACCATTCTTCTGGATCGAGACCGTGTACTAGAGCAGTAAGTTGTCGTTTTTGAGGAACCTTCTACATCCACTGTCAGGGAACAGTACTGTAGTTACATATTTCCTGAATGTACTCCCTGTAAGCTCTGACAATTGAACACCCGGAAATTAGAAAAGGAATACACCGAAAATTTTGAAATGTAGTGCTGAAAAATTATCGAGAAGATCAGTCGGACCGACAGCGTAAAAATGAAGAAATATTAATTAGCGTAAAGGAGGAAATGAACATCTTACATACAATAAGAGGTAGGAAGGTTAACGGGATTGGCCACGTATTATGTAGGAGCTGTCTTCTAAAAAACGTTACTGAAGGAAAGAGACGAGGAAGAAGACAAAGGCAGATACTGGATGACGTTAGGGAAACATGAAGGTACTGACAGTTGAAAGAGGATGCTATGGATCGCACTGTCTTGAGAACTCGCTTTGGGAGAAGCTATGGACAAGTCATAAGATGGACTGCGTGATGATGGCGACCCCCTAAATTGGAAGTAATTATCATATGAACATATACTGGCTATTTTTACCAAGGACGTAAGTGTAATGGTTCAGTACACTCCTATTTAGAAGGTGCCCGGTTCGAAGTTTGGTCGAAATAACGAATCAATCATTGAAGTTACTTTTAACTTTCTGATTTCCTTCTGGAGATCGACTACATCAACACCGTTTCTTTCCTGAAACTTCCCAAGTCATAATTCAAAATTTATCCTACACGTGTGAGATAATGGCAGCCTCACAAGTTAAATAAATGACCAAAAAAATGCAGTTTATTAGAATACCAACAAATACATACAGAAATAGTAAAAAATTAATATTAAAATTACTCCGACATATTTCGGTGTTCTTACACCATCCAAAGGGTGCTTACAAGTTTGTCAGGTAAAGGTATGATTTATTGTATTGCTAAAGTACCGAAACATGTCGGGGTAATTTTAGTATTAATTTTATACTATTTCTGTATGCATTTGTTGGTTCACTAATAAATTTTAATTAATCAAAACGCACGGTATGGACATAAAAGAACAAAAAAATGTTAACTAACGTTTCAGATGAGAAGAGTTCCGTATTTCCAAGTCCGAAAATAAGAAGGGGATGAAGGGGAGAGGGAGAAAGATTACAACGTGACAAAAAACTCCTTACTTCATCCGCAGAAAAGAAGACGCAAATTTATGCGGTAGTTTAACACAGCTGATGGCACAGAAGCGTGACGAAGGGTACGGCTGTGCCACACTTCAAACGGCTGCACTAATTTGACCCTCATGAATTACTTGCCGTTCCTCAAAATAACGTTACTAATTAAAGGAAGAAAAACTGAAGTCCCCCTAATCATTAAAATATCGCAATAAGTTTAAGCCCACATTTCGCCGGTTTGTTTATATAACGCTAATTACGTTAAGTCTTTCTGACAGCATTTTGCAGTAAATTACGTACAGTATTAATATTAAAACAAGTCACAGTTTAATTAACACTCTTAGTTGTCCACAGCTCTTGTATAATAATAATAATAATAATAATAATAATAACAACACATTTTCCAGCCACATACACTCTACCGCAAAAATCACGATACAGTCCGACACAACAAACACACATTCCAAGTCAACAAGAAGTTCAATAAATGTTAATAAAAATCCAACCAGATGCAACAGTATGCAGATATTTATCTACTGCAAAGTTACTCTACATGTTTCGGGTGTCACAGCACCCATCATCAGGAGTACTAAAAACTGTAACCGCAACCTCCGGTACAGGTCATAATACCGGTACAGCTACAACGTGGCCTGATTGGGACTCAGTCCCGATCAGGCCACGTTGGAGGGAAGTAGCTGTACCAGTATTATGACCTGTACCGGAGGCTGCGGTTACAGTTTTTAGTACTCCTGATGATGGGTGCTGTGACACCCGAAACATGTAGA
>Ga0131853_10012892_pt1 | contig 15321 bp, 13 predicted proteins | sample TergutLab28metaG_FD_92764 | JGI IMG/M metagenome (GOLD analysis project Ga0131853, IMG submission 92764) | Labiotermes labralis P1 segment gut microbial communities from Petit-Saut dam, French Guiana - Lab288 P1 (version 2) (version 2) | ecosystem: Host-associated > Arthropoda: Insects >...
AGACGCAGTTGCACATGACAACTATAATCTGACTGTTTATACAGAAATGCCTTTCGCACCAATCATTCGCCATCTTGCGCATACAGCAGCCGGTATAGTTCCTGAGAACGTCTACACTGCACTCGGCACTGATGCTTTCTCTGACAACCCCATAGGTTCGGGTCCGTTTATGTTCGACAGCCTGCATCCGGGCGACAGAGTCGAGCTTGTCGGAAATCCACACTACTGGGGTAATGTGCCGGTTCTTGAGCGTCTGATTTATCAAGTAGTTCCTGATGCCGGCGTAAGACTTGCAGAAGTACAAGCAGGAACAGCTGACATTGCTCTTGCAATAAATCCTGCTGACGTTCCCGTAGCAGAAGGAAGTCCATATTCACAAGTTATCCGCCGTCTAAACCTTTCAACAACTTACATTGGCTTTAACGCAACAGCTCCGCACATTTCAAACCCACTTGTACGTCAAGCTATCAACTATGCCGTTGATTCACGCGCAATTGTTGACATGGTCTTCATGGGCACAAATGCTCCTGTTGATGGACCTCTTGCACCAATCGTATGGGGCTTCTCACCACAAGAGCCATTTGATGTAAACCTTGAAAGAGCCAGAGAACTTTTAATTGAAGCAGGCTACAATCCAAATCCGGGCGAACCCGGCGGCTTTAGCACAACAATCTGGTACAACATTCCAAACCAACAACGTGAACAAATTGCTGAAATGGTCGCATTTACACTCGCAAGTCTAAACATTCAAGCAGAAGTTGTAGGCATGGAATGGGCATCATACCTCCAAGAAACCGAACAAGGTAACCATGACATGTTTATCCTTGGTTGGGTATCTGTAACAGGTGATGCTGACTACGGTCTGTTCCCGACATTCCATTCATCTAACTTCGGCCCGGGCGGCAACCGTACATTCTGGTACTTCCCGGCACTTGATGCACTTCTTGAAGAAGGCCGCAGCGAAGTAGATCCTTCCAGACGTCTTGAAATTTATGCAGAAGCACAAAGAATGATTCGCGACAACGCACCTTGGATTTTCCTGGCTCAAGGTGAAACTCTAATAGCAGCTAACCCGAATTTGAGGGGCTTTGTAATCAATCCTGCCGGACACCACGCATATGCACCGGCTTGGTTTGCCGAGTAATCTATATCTTGGTATAACCTGATACTGCAAAGTCAGTCAGTCAATTACCCGGGGGCGACGACGACGAATGTCATTGTCGCCCCCTTACCCTCGCAAAACCGTGTTGTACATTGTATTGCGAGGGTATTATTGAAAAATTCCGGAAAGAAGGTGCTAAGGTGCACAAGTTTGTAATAAAAAGACTTTTGATGCTAATCCCTGTACTGCTCGGCGTAATGTTTGTTGTCTTTGTTTTGGGTCATTTTACCCCCGGTGATCCCGCTCGTATAATGCTAGGCGAAGCAGCGTCGCCTGAGGCGGTTGCACAGTTGCGGTATGAGTTAGGGCTCGAAGACCCATTTTTGGTTCAATATTTCCGCTTTATCTTTAATGCTATACAAGGTGATTTCGGCACGTCCTATCGTCCGCCGCACAGACCTGTATTTACAGAGGTTTTTGCCGCTTTTCCAAACACACTTCAGCTTGCGGCAATGGGTGTTGTCTTGGCTATAATTATAGGTATTCCTCTGGGGATAATTTCAGCTATAAAGCAGTATACTCCTTTCGATTTCGGAGCTACATTTTTCGGACTTTTGGGGGTGTCCATCCCCAATTTCTGGTTAGGCATGATGATGATCATGTTTTTCTCTGTATCACTGCAAGTATTACCGGCAACCGGGTTTACCTACCCTTTACAGTGGATAATGCCCACTATCGCAATCGGAACCGGTTCTGCCGCAATAATCATGCGTATGACACGCTCAAGTATGCTTGAATGTATACGCCAAGATTATATAAGAACAGCTCGCGCAAAAGGACAGAAAGAAAGCGTTGTTATTTTCAAACATGCCCTAAGAAACGCACTCATTCCGGTCGCAACAGTCGCCGGTCTGCAATTCGGTTTTCTATTGGGAGGTGCGATTTTGACAGAGACAATTTTTGCCATACCCGGGCTTGGGCGGCTTTTGGTCAGTTCAATTTTCAACAGGGACTTTGCCGTTGTAAGGGGTGGCGTGGTTCTTATCGCCGTGTCATTTACTGTTGTTAACTTGGCTGTCGATATGTTATATGCTTTCATTGATCCGCGAATTCGTTCGCAATACAAGTAAGGGGTGGTATTAAAATGGAAGAAAATAAAGTAAGAAATAAAAAGCAAAGCCAGATAAAAGAAATTTGGAAACGCTTTAGGAAAAACCCCCTTGCGATGATTGGTCTTGTAATAATAATCTTAATGTTAGCTCTTGCTGCAACCGCAGACATTCTTGCTCCGGGTGACCCCGTTTTGGGCATACCCGGCTATAACCTTCAAACATGGGATCGTGCCGCTCAAAATCAGCCTCCCAGTGCTGAAAACATCTTCGGTACGGACAATCTCGGCCGTGACGTATTTTCCCGAATTGCCCACGGTTCAAGAGTTTCTTTGCTTGTAGGTTTTGTCGTAATCATAACCGGAATGACAGCCGGTATTACATTGGGTGCAATATCCGGATTCTATGGCGGTGTCACCGATAATCTAATAATGAGAATCTGCGATATAATCTTGGCAATGCCGACTATTTTGCTGGCCATTGCCATAACGACCACATTGGGGCCGGGAATTAGAAATGTTATGATTGCGGTAGGTATTGCAGTCATACCATCCTATGCACGTATAGTCAAGGCGCAGGTACTTACTCAAAAGGAACAAGAGTTTGTAGAAGCGGCACGCTCGTGCGGCGCAAGTAACTTCCGCCTTATAAGACGTCATGTTTTACCTAACTGTACCGCTCCCATCATAGTAGAAGCTACAATGGGAATGGCCGGCGCAATCCTCACAGCGGCAGGTCTGTCCTTTATCGGAATCGGTCTACAGCCGCCAACACCCGAATGGGGCGCAATGCTCTCTGATGGCCGTCAGTGGATGATGTCGGGTGTTTGGCATTTGACAGTTTTTCCGGGTGTATTTATAGCACTTCTTATCTTCTCTCTTAACATGATGGGTGATGGCCTTCGTGATGCTTTTGACCCCAAACTGCGCGGTGCCGGCGTCACAGCCAAAAAGTTTAGAAAGCTACAACTCGCAAGACTAAAAGCTGAAGAAGAAGCTGAAGCTGAAAGTACGGAGGTTCTATAACATGTCTGATAACAATATGAGTATCTCTGAAATAATTGATAGCGCACCGGAAACCGATAACGGCACGGATAGTAAAGATCTTTTGCTGAATATATCTGATTTGTCGATACACTTTCTGCTTGAAAGCGGCACGGTTCGTGCGGTTAATGATTTGAGCTTTCACTTGGAAGCCGGTCAAACCATCGGCCTTGTCGGCGAAACAGGTGCAGGCAAAACGACAACTGCACTCGGCATTATGCAGCTTGTTCAGTCCCCTCCGGGTCTCATTGTAAAAGGTTCTATCGAATTTGAAGGGCAAAATTTACTCGATTACAGTGAAAGCGAAATGCGCACTGTGCGTGGTAACAAGATTGCCATGATTTTCCAAGATCCCATGACCAGTCTTAACCCTGTTATGACTGTGCGTGAGCAGATTGCGGAAGTTCTTTTGCTCCACCAAAATCTAAGCTCTGCCGCCGCTCTTGAAAAGGCAGATGAAATGCTTGATAAGGTCGGCATACGCAAAGAGCGTGTAAATGAGTATCCTCACCAGTTTTCCGGTGGTATGAAGCAAAGGGTTGTTATCGCAATAGCTCTTGCATGTAACCCTGCTCTGCTCATAGCGGACGAGCCTACAACAGCTCTTGATGTTACAATTCAGGCTCAAGTACTTGAGCTTATGAAAAATCTAAAAACCGAGTTTAATACCTCTATGATTATGATTACCCATGACTTGGGCATAGTTGCGGAGATTTGTGACAAGGTTGCGATAATGTATGCAGGCAGTGTGGTTGAATATGCCGATAAGATGGATCTTTTTGAAAAGCCAACCCATCCCTACACCATCGGTCTGTTCGGCTCTATTCCCGATATCTATAATGATGCAGAATCTCTAAATCCAATCAAGGGACTTATGCCTGACCCTATGAATCTTCCGACAGGCTGTCCGTTCCATCCGCGCTGTGATAAGGCAATGCCTGAGTGTTCAAAAGTAATTCCGCATAGTGTGGAAGTCAGCAAAAATCATTTCGTCAGATGTCTTTTGTATAAAGGATAGGATAGGGGTGTTAAAGTGTCAACAACAACAAAATTATTAGAAGTTAAAAGTTTAAGAAAATATTTCAAAAAAGGCAAGCGTTGGCTCCACGCTGTTGATGATGTAGATTTTACAATCAACAGAGGTGAAACCCTCGGTCTTGTCGGCGAATCCGGTTGTGGTAAGACCACTGCGGGGCGTGTTGTTCTCAGACTTATTGAGGCAACTGCAGGTGAGGTGCTTTTTGAGGGCGAGGACGTCTTGAAGTTTAACAAAAAGCAAATGAAAGAGTTTCGTAAAAAAGCCGCAATAGTTTTTCAAGACCCATTCGCCTCACTCAATCCCCGCATGAGCGTATCGGAGATTATTGCCGAACCGCTCATCATAAACAAGGTGTTTAACAATTCGGCAGACCGCTACTCAAGAGTTTTAGAGCTTATGGACACTGTTGGGCTGGCTTCACAGCTTGAAAATTCATATCCTCACGAACTCGACGGTGGCAGGCGTCAGAGAATAGGCGTTGCCAGAGCATTGGCACTAAACCCATCATTTATCGTTATGGATGAGCCTGTTTCCGCTCTGGATGTTTCAATTCAAGCGCAGATACTAAATCTTATGGACGATCTGCAAAGTGAGCTTGATCTCACCTATCTCTTTGTATCACACGACCTTAGTGTTATTAAGCATGTTAGCACAAACATTGCGGTCATGTACTTGGGTAAGGTTGTTGAGCTGTCAGATTATTCTTCAATCTTCAAAGATCCGCTACATCCATACACAAAGGCTCTGCTATCCGCTATTCCAATACCGAATGTACATCTCAAACGTGAGCGCATAATCCTTGAAGGCGATGTACCCAGCCCGATTAACCCACCTCCGGGTTGCAGGTTCTATGGCAGATGCTATATGCGCCAAGATATTTGCAAGGATACAGACCCGGTGCTCACTGAAATTTCACCCGGCAGACAATGTGCATGTCATCTGGTTTCACCAAATGCAAACGGATAAGGATAAACATGCCGAAGGGCAGAAGGTTGAGCGTCTTGAGCCTGAGGTTGCGCCGGAACACGAACACTATGACGATGATGAGCCTTATGTCGGGTTAATGCGGAGAGTTCGCATTGCAATCACCTCCTCGCTAGTGGTTATTGCTATTGTTACCGTGTGCAGTATCATTTATGGTCTAGTCGCACACGGACGGCTCACTTTTGAGTATGTTATCATGGCAAACGCTGTCATCTCGGCAGTTATAATAGCCGCCGGACTGCTCTTTCCGCTTGCGCCAAACCGTGCGGTTGATAGGTTTCGTAACAGGCAACTTGTTGAATACAGTATGCATAGGGATTTTATGCACTCACGTGCTCAAAAACAAAAGCAAGGTTACAAAATCATGTGGGTCGGTATTTCCGCCGCACTCATCACGGGGCTTATCGAGATAATCATTTGGTTGGTTGTATAAATTTTCACCTATAAAAAGGGATATCGCAAGATGATTTGCTAAGTCATCAGCGATATCCCTTTTGTTTGTCCGGCTTAATAAAATATAGCTCTTTTTGTAAAATTTGTATATTGTCACTATATTTTTACATTTGCTTTTATCCGCTTTCTGCAATCATCGCAAGTACTGTTTCCAGAGCGTCCATGCCGGGTCTGTTTTCATAATGCGGTTGCACTACAAATTCTTCCAGTGACCTGCCTTCGGAGTCTGTTACATAGTCTATGTCCCAGCGAACCATAATTCCGGTGTTTGGAAGATTAAAATGCGTCATAACAGTTGATGTCATACCACCGCCGGGAGCCTCCCCTACCAGTGTGGCAAAGCCTATATATTTTGCATGATATGCAAAGTGAGCCGCCGCACTTACATTTTGCTCACTTGTGAGCAACCAAATCCGTCCTTCAAATGGGAATGACGGTCTCGGAATCCACATTCTCTCCTGTGAAAAGTGGAAGTTGTTTTGAGTGAGAAGTCCTATGCCTGCATTTAGTCTCGCCCCATATCCAAGAGTTCTTGCATCGTCGGGATTTAACAGTGGCATGTCATGCCTAGCCAAAACCTCTCCTATGGGTAGGGGATGATTTGACTGCGGCACAAATCTCGCCGCAAAGCGCTCCGTTCCCAGATGAGCTGTAGCAAGGTCATACGCTCTTTGGGTATTGTTGAAAAACGAATAAAGCTCAACAGGATGAAATTCGTTTTCATCTTGATTCCACAGGGTAAACATAATGAGCATACGCCAGAAATCCATGCGACCGCCGTCATTTTCTCTGATATCTATAATCAAATGGTCATAGTCTTGCACATACATGAAAAAGCGGTCAATGCGCCAGCTATAGTCACGGAAGTTTCTTGCACGAAATGTATTTACACACAGATAGGCAATCCTGCCATCAATCCGCTCTGTTGAAAACAGCTCAAGAGGCTCCTGTTCATATGGTGGTCCCTGCCTAAAAATAAAGCTGAAAAGTTCGGGGTTTTCGTAGGCTAATGTCTCAAACAGTTCCTGCTGATGGCGGTAGAATGTCACCGCTTCTTCCGCATCAAAAACATACCTATTATGCTGAAAAAGTGGAAGCCCCGTTCCCGTTGTCTCAAGTTCATTAAATGGTGTGAAGTTGTACTCATCATCAAAGGCCATGAGCAGGCGTTGCATACCATCCATACTTGTTACCATAGCCGGGATAACATAATACGGTCTAAGCTCATAACGCTCTGCAAAATCTAACATTGCCGCATTGCCCACGGGTGCAATATGAGCAAAGAATTCATTTTGCACAATACTCCAAAATACGACATCATCCATTTCAGGTAAATCCTGAACTGCAATGCCCTTTTCAGCCGCTACATGCGCCATCGACTGCGGGTAATTTTCTATCATGAGTCTGGTCGCTGTCGCAAGTTCCCTTACATCAACTCCTAATCGTCTCTCTACAACTCCAAACAGCGGAAATGTGTCTTCCATAAGCTCCATCATGTAGTCAAAGTCATATAGAAGTTCCTCAGTGGTAAATCTCGGGCCTGTGTTTCTGTTACATCCTGCAAGAAAAACAACGCAGATAATTAATAGTGCGGTCAGGCCGATAAAATTCTTTTTCATTATTATTCCAATCTCTTTAATCTGTTTTCTTAAATATCTATTGTTTAACCAGTAGTCCCTCGCTCATGCGGTAAACCACGTCTGATGCTTCCGCAATCTCAGGATTATGCGTAACAACAATAACACAATAGCCTTTTTCATGGGCAAGCTCTTTAAGTATTGCCATTACTGCGTTTCCGTTTGCTTCATCGAGATTTCCCGTAGGCTCGTCTGCCAGAATAACTTTTGCACCCGATGTAAGAGAGCGTGCAATGGCAACTCTCTGTTGCTCTCCGCCTGATAGATTTGATGGGTGACGCTTATGCTTTGTCTTATCAATTCCAACCGATTCTAAAATTTCCTTAGCTTTTAGTGTGGATATGCTCTTGTCTTCACCATTTAACAGCATTGGTGTACATACATTTTCCAGTGCGGTCAGCATAGGAAACAGTTGAAACGCTTGAAAAATCATGGATATACGTTCTCTGCGATATTGGTCGAGATCCATGTTTGAAAGACTGTCGCCGTCAATGCTCACTTCCCCTCCTGATGGCTGATCCAGCCCTGCCATGATTGACAGAAGCGTTGTTTTTCCGCTTCCCGATGGGCCGACTATTGAATGAAGTTTTCCTGCGGAAAATTCCGCTGAAACGCCTTTTAGTACATTGCTTTCGCTATTTTTGTATTTGTAGGTCACCTGATTTATATTAAACATGCCGCTTTTCTCCTTGTCTGTTTTTTGTTTTCTATTCAATGATGTGTATTCGTCTTTATTTGAGTAGCCATTTTATTCCCTAACTTGCAATAGTTCAAGCGGTGCTCTTCGGGTTATTATTATTGCACCGGACACCGCTCCCAGAGTTGCGCCGATTACATATAGCCCTGCCAGCACAGGAAGCTGATTGGTAAAGCTGATTCCGATAATCGGCATTGCGGTAAATGCGACCAAAACGCCTGTAATGACAACTATTACTTGTTCAATGCTCAGCATTGCCCTCGTGCGTCGTCTTCCATAGCCCAACACTCTCAAGATAGCCGCTATCTTTGCACTTTGCATAAGAAGTAAAAGCGCAAGTCCCGCTCCTACCGCAACTGATACAACTATTATAACAGGGTATAAAAGAAGCATGAGTGCTAAGTTTTGCTCCATCTGTCCTGCCACAACACGGAGTTGTTCATCACGCAAAACCGAGCCAAGTGACATGAATGTACCCTGTCTTCCGCCTCTGAGTATGCTTGTGAGCTCATCTGCGACAAACTGTGTGTCTGTATTAAATGCAGGGTTTACTTCAAAATTAAATGTTATGTAGTTCATTTGGCCGCCTCTTATGGTTCTAAAGGCGTCCATTGGCATTATAACGGCATCGGGGAATGAAAATGCGCCATTATGTTTTCCTATAACTCGCACAGGCACTTCAATTTGCTCTGATACTCCCCATAGTTGCGGAAAGTAATGTCCAAGGAACGCCATATCTCCAACTTCGAGATTCCTGCGCTCCAAAGTCAGCTCAGACAGGATTACGGGTACTGGTTGCGTCATTGTCAAATCGCTATACACAAAATCATAACTGCTAAAGCCGTCTCCAAAGACAATCTCCATAGAGTCTGTTATAATCCCTAATCCTGCTCCGTCGAGGTCTACAACTCCTGCAACAGCCGCACCTGAAAGCGCATCATCTGCGATGTTATAGTTATAAAGAAATGTTTCAAGGTCATTAGTTGCAAATATTGGGTTTGTGAGAGCTGATGTAACTCCGAGCAGTTCATGGCGGATATGGTACCAGAATTCATCCCAGAACGCACCATCTGCGCCTGTTGGGAAGTTTCCGTTTTCGTCCGGGTGAATAATAAAAAAGTCTGAAAAGAAAGCTTCTGTGTAGTAGCTTTTGAAAAGGTTTGAATCTACGAGATTCTCATAAGTGCTTTGCAGGAGCACTATGTCTGAACTTCCGCCATGCAAAAATGGATTTGCAGGCACAATCTCACCTTGTACAATTGTTGTGTCATATAGGCGGTCAACTTCTCTTTGAGTGTTTGTTATGGTCTGTTGCAAAAATCCGAGTGCAACTATGAATACAATTGCTGTTGCAATGGTCAAAGCGGACTTTAGCGGGGCTCTTATTATATGCTTTATAACAAATTGCACACTTGCCCTAAATCTGTTTAGAGCTGTTGTTTGAGTTGTCTTGCTTGTGAGGGATGCTTTGGTCGTTTGGTTTTCAACCGCTACAAAGCTTTGTGAGGCTGTATGCCCTGCTCTTTGGGTTGTGTCACATTGCACGCCGGTTTTTTCATGGCTTTTTTCACCTGCTTTTACACTCTCAATAGCCTTTGTCGCACTGCTGTCTTTTGCATTTCTTCCTTGTAGTAGCTCCAACACCGAATGTTTAGATGTCCTTACAGCTCCAAAAAATATCATGCTGAGCATAAAAATCGTCATTACACCAATTAGAAGCACTAACCACAGATTTGAAATTTCAATTGTTGCAAGTGCTGTTTCATAGTTCTCGTAATACACAAACTCTGTAAGTATTCCTATAGTTGCTTCCGCTTCACGCAGAGCAATTGTCCAGCCTAAAATACCACCTATTATTATCGCAGGAATTGCAAAAATAGCCGCAGGTAAACACATCTGTTTGACTGCTGTTTTTTTAGGCAATCCAAGAGCTCTTATAATAGCAAAATCTCTGCGCCTTTGACCGAGGTATAAAAATGACACCAATGCAAAGAGCAAAATCATTACGGCTATAAACATTATGGCATTTACAGTTGTTGATAAAAGAACCGGTTCAGCTGAAATCCAAAAGTTTTCAGCTCCTGACGGCAGAAGATGCGCAATTATTCCCAGCTCATCAAATGCCTGTCTTGTTTCAAGCAAAAACGCACTTTCATGTCTCGTGTCAGCAAGCTCAAAGCTATACCATATGTCCCAGAGATAGTTGTCAAGTCCATGTATTGCGTCTACAGGCATAAATCCGGGTGGCAGAAGTGAATCGGGTATGTAGATGTAATTGCTTAAAAGAACCGAGACATGGCCCATATTCCAAGATGCCATAACAATACCATCTTGGAGCTTTCTGTAGATTCCTACAATTTCCAGTTCCATTTCTTGTATCATATATTCACCGGGCTGACCCAGTATAGTAAAGTCTAAAAAGCCTTCGCCGAATACAAAGTTTTCGTTACTCCGCCCACCTGTCGCCGCCGCGCCAAACAGCATAAGCGGATTTGGGTTTACAATTTCCTGTTGCTCGGGGACGCTTACTGTTATTGTATCACCTACATTCAGGCCTCTCATTCTGGCAAATTGCTGATGCACCACAGCTACAGGACGAGCCTCAAGATAGTCATCGTGTGTTAAAAATCTTCCCTGTGCCAGAGTGATGCTGCCCTTATCTTCCGTCACGAGCGGCATTGCCGTCATATCAGCCGTAGTACGGAGCCAAACAACGCTTGCATTATGGTGTGAGCGTTCTATACTCTCTGCAATTTCCGCCATTTCCGGAGTTGTAAAGTCAATAGGACCGTCCGGGGCGTGAATGTATAACAGACCATCTTCCGTGAGTGGGTGCAGGTATAGCAAATGTGCACTTCCCGGAGATGTCGGAGGCGAGGTACTCATGCCTCTGCCATGTGTGGACACCCAATAAAGTGCCGCACGCACGAAATATCGCTCTCCAATTTCCATGCCTGCAAGCGGGTTTTCTGTGGCATCGAGTTCCAAATATAGACGAATACGCGGGCCTGTTATGAAGTTTTGGATTTCCGCAGCATAGGCATGTTCTAAATAGCCCGCCACGACTTCATCAATAGTCATGCGAAGCTCTATAAAATGCCCTGTCAGATGGTGATTTCTTACAACAACTTGTTCAAGGGTTATATATAGGTATGAAAACACATCTCTTTCCGGTGTAGGAATGTGGGAAACTTCCATACCCGTGAGAATATGTCCTCCACCACCTACTCTGCCGGCGGTATTTGTGTTGTGCATATCGTGCAGTATGGCTTCAGCACCTCTGCGTCTGTCCTCAAAGCCGACATAGGGGCTGTTTGCTATAATCTCCGCACCTTCAAGAATGTCTCCATATGGTGCATCTCTTAGTTGCAAAAAACCTATTGAGCGAAAGTTTTCAGCGATAGAATCTATTCTGTCTCTAATGACGATAAACTCAGTGGTTCGCATCACAAAGGCAAATGCCGATGCCGCAATTAGGACAAAAAATATAAGGGTTTTAATTTTTTGTCTGAAAACAGATTTCAGAAATATGTTCAGCTTAATTTTGTCCTTTTTCACGTAATTACTCCTAATCTATTAATGCCCTCGCAATACGCTGTACAACACTGTTTTGCGAGGGTAGGTATGCCGGAAACAAGTTATTTTGCTAAACTGGCACACCAATTTCGTGATTCTATCATAAAAAGTGCCTTTTTGCAATCGCCGAACATGTAAACTTTTGTAACACAAATGGTGAATTTTTCTACATTTCAGAGTGCTTTTCACCACTTAAATTCATATTGAAAGTCTCCTGATTTACGGTTAAACTATTACTATGATTATTGCAATTATCATATGAGAGCGAGGGATTATTTTGGCTATGCTTCAAGAGCTTCCAAGAGAGAAACTTAATAGAAGGGGCGCTTCATCACTTTCTGATACAGAGCTTTTGCAGGCTCTAATCGGAAGTGGCGGAAAGGATAATGATTTTAAGCAGATTGCAAAAAGCCTCAACGCAGTCATACAAAAGGTTGGGGCTGATAAGCTGACAATTGATGATGTAAAGTCTGTAAAGGGCATAGGGCAGGCAAAGGCATCGCTAATTTTTGCGGCCTTGGAATATTGGCGCAGGCGACTTATAAAACAAACTGCCCCGCTTATTGATTCGCCTGAAAAGGCAGCGGAGCAGTTGGTTTTTATTGGTAATAAAAAGCAGGAACATTTTGTGGTGCTGACGCTTGATGGTGCTCGAAGACTAATAAATTGCCGTACCATTTCGATAGGAACACTCATGTCTACTCTTGTGCATCCGAGAGAGGTTTTTTCTCCCGCAATTGAAGACCGTGCGGCTTCAATAATAATAGCTCATAACCATCCGAGCGGAATTTTGGATATAAGCGATGAAGATAGGGATGTCACCAGACGCATAAGGCTTGCAGGTGAGCTCCTCGGCATAAGGCTTGATGACCATATCCTAATTGCCGGAGACTCTTTTGTCAGCGTTTGTTAGTGCCCGGTGCACCGATTCCGAAACAGCCGGTGCATCGGTTTTTGAAAACACGGTTTGCTCAATATTGGCTATTTGGGTTTGCGCAGTCTTATTGAGGCTTCTCCGTCTAGTACGGTTGTGCCATCTTGGTTTGTGCAGGTGGTTTTTAGGATTACTCTACCTTTTTCAAGGTTTATTTCTGTTACTTCTGCGGTTGCGGTGATTGTGTCGCCTATGTATACCGGAGCCAAGAATTTTAGGCTTTGTGACTCATAAAGACTACCCGGCCCCGGCAGTGTTACGCCCAATACGGCAGAGATAAATCCGGCAGTCAGCATACCGTGGGCAATTCTGCTCTTAAACACTGTTGTTTTTGCGTATTCTTCATTTAGATGCAATGGATTTATGTCTCCGGTAACTCCGGCGTAGAGATAGATGTCCGATTCCCCCACTGTCTTTGAAAAGCTTGCACTTTGTCCTACGTTAAGTTCAGTAATTGAGTATCCTGCCATTGTTATTCCTCCTTATGCTTGTTACAGGCTTAAAAATTTTAAGCTCTGTTGTTTTTTTGTGTATATAGTTTGGGTTGTTTCGTTTCCTACTGCGGCAAGTTGCGTATATTGAGCTGATTTGTATTCGTTATACATTTTTGACAGTGCTTCAAAATCAAGAACATTGTTTGCCTGTCCTTCCGACTTGGGTTTTGCAATTATATGTTCTTTTTCATTACTCTGCACATTTTGTGCATTATATTCCGGCGAGGCCTCACGGCTTCGCTTTTCTTTGTTTTTAGCAGTTCTTTTGCCTGACCCTCCCCAGAGTTTTATCACATCTTACACCGCCTTCAAATTAAGTCATAACTTGTGGTCTGTAACGTCTAAATGCGAAAGTTGATTCTTGAATTGTCGGGAAAGGCTCTGTCGCTTAGTGCTTCGGGTGTCATTAAGTCATCAAGCCACCTATTGCCATATCTCTGCTTCCATTTTTCAAGAGCCATCATGCCTGCTTCGGTGATTATAAGTCTGCCATCTTCTTTTCGGACACTGGCACCTGCTCCGCCGAAAAAACCTCCTGCGCCTCGAAGTGTCCTGCCAAATCTGGCAAGAATTGTTTCAAATTCAACATTGGAAACAATTCCCCCCGCACTTTCTATTGCGGCCAAAACTGCCATACTCCTGGCATCTCCGAGCCGCACAGTTCGTGTTATCAAATTCGGCGATTGCATCTGCTCCGCCTCCATTTGAGAAATGAGGTCTGAAAGCGAACGCTGGATTTGCCGAAGCCTTTCTAGTTCGTTCATTATCGTTCCCTTTTGTTTATGTTTGTTAACTTTAACTAAAGTAACATAATGTTTATGCGTTGTCAATATATTATTTTGCACATCAAAAGGGGCTGTACCAAAACGACATTTAATACGAAATCGGTGAGCATAAAATATGCGCCGACTGTTTGTAGGGGCGCACTGTGTGCCCGCAGACGCCCGAGGCGGTCGTCCCTACAAAGCAAAATCGTAAATATGTGCGTTTTGATACAGCCCCAAACGATAGAGAAACGGTATGGTATATGCATATGATTCTGAAAATATTCATAATAGCATTATGTAAACTAATAACGTTTGTAGCAAAACACCCAAATATCCATTCGCAAGATGTTCAAAAATTTTTATTTTCGCCGTCTACCTCTTCTAATTCCAACATAAATCGCATGTGTATAACTCTGTGGAGAATGTTAACAACTTTTTGTACTAACAATTGCTTGCACTATTTATGTAAACTAATTCACATTAAAATTTTGTGGTTTTCTCAAAAACTTTTGTGTATAATGTGGAAATATTCACATCGCATCTGCTATTTACGATATGGATTTTCTGTGCTTTTTATATGTGGTTATGAATATTCATCGAGATTATTCAGACACAATTTTTTATATTACAATTTGTATTATTTCACATTGTCTTGTTGTTGCAGTAATTCGTATTTTATGTTAAAATCTCTCTAAAATATGATTGCTCAGCGAGGCGGATTCTAAGTTTTTAGGTTATTTCAAATGCTCGGGAAGGAGTGCTTATGGCAGGTCATTCAAAGTGGAAAAACATTCAGAGGACAAAAAATGCACAGGATGCAAAAAGGGGTAAGGTCTTTACCAAAATTGCAAGAGAGATGATTGTGGCTGTCAAAGAGGGCGGCAGTGGCGACCCCGCAAATAATGCACGTCTTGCAACTGTCATTGCAAAGGCTAAGGCCGCAAATATGCCAAACGACAACATCAAGCGCAATATTGAAAAGGGACTGGGAACTTCCGGTGGGGATAGCTATGAGAGTATTGTCTATGAGGGGTACGGTCCTTCCGGCGTTGCTGTTATAGTCGAGACCATGACGGATAACCGCAAGCGAACAGCGGCAGATATGCGGCATTATTTTGATAAGTATGGCGGTAACATGGGTGCGACCGGTTGTGTTTCGTGGTCTTTTGACAAAAAGGGCGTCATAATTATTGACAACGAGGATATGTCTGTCGATGAGGATGCTTTGATAAATGATGCGCTTGAGGCGGGTGCAGATGATATTGAGAGCGACGAAGGTGTTTTTGAGATCTATACCGCACCTGACGCTTTTAATGATGTAAATACTGCCCTTGAGTCTGCGGGTTATACGTTTCTCTCTGCGCAAATAGAAATGGTTCCCCAAAACTATGTAAAGCTCACAGATCCTGACGATATAAAAAATATGGAAAAAATGCTCGACATGATGGAAGACAATGACGATGTGCAAAATGTCTGGCATAATAGC
>Ga0131853_10012893_pt1 | contig 15321 bp, 13 predicted proteins | sample TergutLab28metaG_FD_92764 | JGI IMG/M metagenome (GOLD analysis project Ga0131853, IMG submission 92764) | Labiotermes labralis P1 segment gut microbial communities from Petit-Saut dam, French Guiana - Lab288 P1 (version 2) (version 2) | ecosystem: Host-associated > Arthropoda: Insects >...
AGGCGCAGATGGCGGCGGGATCTTCTCAACACAGTCAAACAACGCATTGACTCTCCCCGTGGCAGCGTATAGAAATCTCTCAATATCAAACGTTGCGTTCTCACACAATTCATCAAGCCGTGGCGCATCTGCACCGCCCGATAATCGACTTGCGCATGTCTCAGTTACGTCTTCAAGCATTTGGGACTATGCACTAAATAACTATGATATCAATTACGTCGGTCGTTTAGTGCAAGCGCCTTTGGCAGCACTTCTTGAGTATCCAGTCAACGATGAAGAATATGAGTACCCGGATGAAGACATAGTTGAGGATGAAATTAAGGACGAAGATACCGCTATGGGCGAAGACATTGACGAAGGTTCGATAGAAGATGAAATCACAGCCGAGGAGTGATTAATTAAGATTCGGTTGTCGTGCAAAAAGTTATGCGCCCATCGGCACATGTGACGATGGGCGCATTATCATGTATTTTTATGTGAACAAGTGCGGATACCGATTGGATTGTATTTTTATTACCTGATTTACTCTCCCAAGCTCATCATCACTGTAATAACTAAATGCATCCGGAGCAAACTCGGTGTTACTATTCAGCTTCAACGATAATCCGACAACTTCTCGCACAGCCGCTATTTGTTTATCAAACTGCGTTACAATTGGCTTGCTGCGAACCTTGTCAATCAGTCGAATGGTTTTGGCAGACAGTGGGTAATCCCGCTTATAGTCAGACAAAAACGCCGCACCGTTATCAAATACCGGCATAAGGCGAAAGCTCTCATCAGCTTTACGAATGACAGCAATATTGTGAAGATGTCGATCTTCATTTAGAATAAAGGCATCAAACTCAAGTAACCGACCAAACCATGAGGCAAACTCCCGGATTCTTGTCATGCTAGTGACTGATTCAATCAAGTCGGCAAATTTTTGAGCCGCGCTTTTCCCATCAAGTTCAGCATAGACATCACGAGTATGAATTTCGTAGAGTCTATGGATTGTTATAAGTGATTCGCCGGGAGCAAGAAACTCATCAGACACGCAACCTCTGTACTTAACATCCTCCTCCGTGATAATGCATTGCGCATATGGAGCAAAGGATGTTAAGTTGGACTTTTCAAGAAGCTTTGATGCAACAGTCTCCGCAAGCCCCTCGTACCCCAAATCGTCAGCTTTTATCCAAAGCCCACTATGTGTTCGCCATTTTACTTGGTTTCCTTTGCTGCTGGGTGATGAGTCCACGCGTTCATCCCTAGTAACGCTAATCTCGGAGCTTAATGTCTTTTTCATAATCCAACTCCTCACCCTCAAATTTAATCCAGCAGTAATCCTCTAATTGTCGGCCGTGGGTTTTGCGTACAATGTCAAGCGGAATATATTCTTCTAAACCCAAATCCTCAAGAAGTTGTTTGCAGTTGCGACGCTCTTTCGGAAAACAACGAGATTCAAAAAAGCGAGTTACATCCGTTATGGTGGGGTTTTTCCGAACGCCGAAAGGCAAGGCGTATACATTCTCCGTGTACGGTGTATACTTTACTTTCTTTGCCGCATAATCTACCTCAACGTCTGCGGTAACTTGATTACGCTCCATATACTTAAATCGTAGCATATAACATCACTCCTAGCGAATGCAAAATGGCGCGTTGAGAGTGCGAGTTATGGCTTACTTCACTCATCAACAACTTGCGCAGGATCGGGCTAAAATGCCATTACGATGCCCTTATTGTCCGCATAAAGGGAAATGGCTCCCCTCATAGGGACGATGAGGATTTCTTTAAAATCAAAATGTTTTTTAAACACATTTTCAAGCTGCTGAGCAAGCGGCAGATTATTATTGTGACAAATGACCATGCTCTCGCCTGTAGTAGGCTTACCAGCGATTTTCACGAAAGACACCATCTTTTCGATCATCTGATTTGTTCCGCGCGGTTTGGCATGCAATGCTATACTGCCGTTACCGTCAGAACCCATGATAAGTTTAACATTCATAAGCTGAACGATTTTGCCCTTGACTTTGCTAAGTCTGCCGTTTTTGATCAGGTTTTCATACCGCTCTAAAACAAAATATGTTTTCATGTTGTCTACAAAGTTATTCATAGAAGTTATAATCTGATCTTTTGGGATGCCGGCAGAAAGCAGTTCGCGGAGTTTCAAAACCACTAGAACTTCACCAGCTGAGGCGCTTTTTGAATCTATGATGTGTGTGTTATCTATCCCGCGCTCTTTGGCATAAGATTTGCCAAGCTCAGCATTCGCAAATGCTGCTGAAAGTTGGCTGGAAATTGTTACTACAAATGAGTTGATCGCTGATTCGATTGCTTCCATAAATGCATGCGGGGAAGGGGCGGCAGAGCTGACCTTATCCTTGCATGCAGCCATGCACTCCATGAAGTTTGCTAAATCCAGTGTTTCGTCGTCAACATATTCTTTTTCACCCAGCATCATAGTCATAGGGACAACTTTAGCTACACCCAGACGTTCTGCCAGCTCCGGCGACATATCACAGCAACTATCCACTATTATTTTGTATTCCATTTTTAAAACCCACAATCTATTTTTATTTATAGTATTTAATCATACAGTGGTCAGTGGTTTATTAAAATAACGCAGTTGGTAAATTTTGCCACAGTATATCATAAGTCATATAGAAAATTATGTAAACGAAATGTAAACTTATTATTTGATTTTATCCGATGGGTTAACCAGCACCTGTATAAATACTACATTGCAGCATATCAAGAGGATGTTGCCACAACTATTGAGACTAATTAACACCTGCACAAATATTACATTGCAGCAGCTATAAATGTCAAATATTTTTAGAAACCACAACAATCATGAAACATTGCCAAATGTTCACAACACTATGCCAATTTTAGAATTGACATGATACGGCAATATGATACAATAATCAACCAGTCGAAGACTCGCAAGAGCGTTGTTCGACTGATTTTTTAAAAGGTGTGCGCAATTTGTTCAGTATCTACCATAAAATAGGAGGGAAATAAATGTCAGAAGGTACAGTTGTCAACAAACCCATGTTTGCCCCGGATAAAGTATGGGGACTATTGATGGTACTAACCATTATCTACGGAATTATCCTTGCTGCCATCGAACATGGAGGAGCCTTTATCTCGGTAATAGGTCGGGGACTTTGGACTATTTACAGCAGCCCAGCCATTCTTATGCATGATTATATCGCATTGGCGGGTATAGGACCGGCGTTGGTAAACTCGGGAATGTCCGGACTTACGGTTTTTATAGCATTTAAACTTGCAAAGCTCCCGATGAGCGGTCCTCAGATGGGTGTTTTTGGATTGGTAATGGGATTTGCCCTGATGGGGAAAAACCCGATAAACATGATCCCGATCCTTTTTGGCGCATTTCTTTATAGTCTTTATAAAAAAGAGCCGTATAAGAACAATGTAACAATGGCGGGATTTGCTACATGTCTTGCACCTATAGTGAGCCAGCCTGCACATATCCCGGAAGTGATAAACTTTATAGGATCCACAGGCGGCGTTGTTTTAGGTGCGTTTCTGGGGATTATTATTGGATTTGTGATAAACAGCATGGCTGTTTTCATTAAAAAGAGCCACGAAGGGCTCAACTTGTATAACATAGGATGGGGCGCAGGTCTTATTTCCATAGCTCTAACGATGGTATTTAGCACCATTGGCATCCAGCGTTTCGGTCCGCGCTTTTCATGGGAAGCCGCAGGTGCGGTAGGAGCAGCCGGAGCATATACACCGGCATCAGTGCCATTAGAGGGATTTGACTACAATGTCAGGCTTATAATTCTTCTGGTAGGTGTGACTGTATTTTTCTTTATCATGGGATTTCTGTCCGGTGGAAAACTTAGCAACCTTGGTGAAATCCTTTACATGAAAGCCGATGATAATATTTTTTATAATAAATACGGTCAGGGTCATACATACTTAGCAAAGGGATTTCTGGGGTTATTGGCGTTATTACTCATTGCAGTATTTCAAATTCGTTTAACCGGCGGTGTTGTAGGCGCCATAATTTCGATGATAGGCTGGGGTGGCTTCGGAAAAGCCGTTGCCAACTGTGCTGCAATCATTGCGGGTGTAATGCTGGGCGGAATCGCCAGATACCTTGTACATCCAAGATTTCTTTTTGCGGAAATGCCTTTCTTTTATTACATGTCAAATCAATACGTGATATGGACATCTGCTTTCTGGGGAACATGTTTATCGCCTATGGCAAAGTATTTTGGATGGAAATGGGCGTTGATCGTCGGCATGGTTCACTTTGTTTTCGCTGCAACTATAGGACCTTTCCATTGGGGAATGAACCTGTACAATAATGGGCTTGCAGCAGGCTTTGCATGCTTGGTAATGATCCCGCTCATCCGCTCGCTTGATAGAAAAGGCAAGTATCCGCCAAGGGTTGTGTAGAGACGAACTGCAGAGCGCAGAGTGAGAAAAATGTAGAGACTGTGGTGCTTGAGAGTTCCAAAAAAACCACAAGTTATAAAAATAAAAGGTGCAGCAGTTCACATAACTGCTGCACCTTGGGTGTAGTTACCTACATTTTTAGCGATCTCGCCTCATTGGTCTTCGTCAGCGAGACTAAGCCAGTGCGCCTTGACGTTTAAGTTTACGGCGAATGAAAATCTTTATTGTTTCGATTAAGAAGAACGGAGTTATGCCCATGCCGACCATGATCAGCCAGTGGCGTATACTCAGCGGAACTGTGGAGAATATATCTTGAATACCCGGAACAGCCGCAGTCAAAACAATCAGGGATATAGACAGGCAGAAACCGCCGAACAGAAGCCTATTGCTTGTAAATCCGATTTTGAAAAGTGACTGGTTAAAGCTTCTGACGTTCATAATATTTACAACAGACGCGAACGCCAATGTTACATAAGCCATTGTCATGCCAACTTCATGTGAGGGGGTAATATGTGGAACCACCTCAACAAATCTGCCTATGAAGTAACCAAGCATTGACACGACAGTGAAGTTAACAGCAGCAATACTCGTTCTTATACCCATACCATAGGCAAACACTGATTTGGTTCTCGGAATAGGCTTTCTTCTCATGGCGTCAGGCTCAAGTGGTTCGCGGCACATACACAAATCCGGGATACCGTCTGCAACGACATTGATAAATAGCAATTGCAAAGCAGCGAGAGGTGTAGCATTCCAAATGATGAAACCGAGTATCATTACAACGATTTCCGAAATATTACTCGGAACCAAAGAAATAATGACTTTACGGATATTATCATAAACCCTTCGACCTTCAGAAACAGCGGAAACTATGGATGCAAAGTTATCATCGGTAAGGATGATGTCACTGGCGCTCTTAGAAACGTCAGTTCCCGACCCCATCGCGACGCCAACGTCTGCGGCTTTCAAAGCAGGCGCATCGTTAACACCGTCACCGGTCATGGACACAACCTCTTTATAAGATTGCCATGCTTGGACTATGCTGATTTTGTCCTCAGGTGAAACCCTAGCATAAACCGCGACATCACGAACTGATTTGTTCAGGTCATCTTGAGTCATCTCAGCGAGCTCGACGCCGGTGACGACCTTATCTCCATCGCCAAGAATACCTATATCACGCGCAATTGCAGCCGCAGTCTTAGCGTGGTCACCTGTTATCATTACGCATTTTATGCCAGCTTCTTTAGCGATTCTTACGGCTTCCGCACTCTCCGGACGTGCCGGGTCGATCATGCCAACAAATCCAGCAAAAGTCAATCCGTTTTCAAGCTCCTCTACATCCAGCACTTCGGGTAACTTGTCATAGAACTTAAAAGCGACGCCCAAAACTCTGAGTGCTTTTTCAGCAAATTCGTCATGAACGCGTTCGGCTGTGTCTAGGTCAAAATTTGCAGTATCAATGGGTAATCGTTCGAAAGCACCCTTGGTTATTGAGATGAACTTGTTTGCATTATTGAGCTTTCCGATATCATGAACTGTAGTCATGCGCTTTCTTTCAGAGTCAAACGGAATTTCATGCACTCTTGGGAAAAGCGTATCCACACTCATCTTGCCGCCGCTCTTGGCATTCATTAAGCGTATTATTGCGGTTTCGGTTGGGTCACCGATGGATTTCTCAACACCGTCTTCATATGAAATCGATGCATTGCTTGCAAGGGACATTAATTTGAGTATACGCATTTCGTCACGACTAAGGTTGCCGTCCGCATCAGCCGGTTTACTTCCGATAGCCCAGACGTTCTTTATAGTCATTTTATTCTGAGTTAATGTTCCGGTTTTGTCTGAGCATATTACAGAAGCGCTTCCAAGCGTTTCAACAGCCGGAATTTTGCGGATGATCGCATTCTTCTTTGCCATGTTGAGGATACCATACGCTAACGTGATCGTAAGGATAATCGGCAAACCTTCAGGAATCGCTGCAACCATCAAGGCAACGGAACTCAACAGTATGTACATGATCTCTTGACCGGCAAACCATTGAAGTGTGAATAATGTTAAAGATGATACGACTGCGATGACGCAAATGATTTTCACCAAAGTGTCCATCTTGCGCTGAAGCGGAGTTCTTTCCTTCTTTGTGTTACTCAGAAGTCCGGCAATTTTACCCATTTCGGTGGTCATGCCGGTCTCCACCACAACAGCTCTTACTTTTCCGTTTGTTAGCAGACACCCAGAAAACAGCATGTTAAGCTGGTCGCCTACTGATGCTTTTTCGTCAATTTGTGCATTTGGGTCTTTTTCGACCGGAACACTCTCACCGGTCAGGATAGATTCGTCAACCTTCAATCCTGTTGCGTCAATGATTCGTGCATCGGCAGGAATCATATCGCCGGCGTCAAGCATTAGGATATCACCGGGAACTACTTCTTCGGCATTGATTGTTTGTCTCACGCCGTTTCGAAGCACTGAGGTCATTTGTGCAGTCATACTTTTGAGTGCTTCCAGAGCTTTTTCCGCGCTGATTTCTTGTCTGACAGCTAAGGTGAGATTCAAGATAACGATGGCGAAAATAACAATTGCGTCAGTTATACCCTTATCCGAGTCAGGCATGAACGACGAGTACAGCGCTATACCACCTGCAAGAAAAAGAATCAGGCAAGTAAAGTCTCTCATGTGATGAAGGACTTTCTTGAATACCGAATCCTTTTTTTCTTCTTCAAAGGCATTTAAACCTTTGACCTCTCGTATACTCTCTACTTCTGCATTTGTCAACCCTTTGTTGGGGTCTGTTTGCAGCTTGGAATAAATATCTTCCAAGTCTTGCATGGCGTACTTCATAATATCCTCCACAGTGTTTTTTAATATCACTAAACCAGCGCATTATAGCAGTTTAACGTACAAAGTACAAGGGGTATTTTGCTGAAAATGCCCTAATTTATTATGCTATGGTGCAGCTGCATTTGTCATATTGACTAAAATTTACCCTAAAAACCCAACTACGGCTAAAGTAACTGCGAAAAACGCGGCGATCGAGAAACAAATCCCTCTGAAGTTTAGGTCAATGGCGCGAATTCGTCCGAAAAATACCGCATTTTTATTCCCACTTAAAACATATTTGTATAGTAGCAGACCAACGACCCAGCTTGCTGCCAGCGTGATGATTTTTTGTATATATCCATATGGGGACATAGCTAAATCAAACTCAAACAGGAATCCAATCAACCTCTCACCGAACAATCCACCAAGAAAACAGAGTGTACATAGAAAATAGATTGCAACAGCGCTGGATTTATCAGCTTTCTTGCCGATATATGTTTCGTCCGGTTTACCGAAAAGCATAGCTGCAAATCTTATAGCAACGAGAATAGTCCCCAAATTTATCAAAATCATTAGCGAATTTACAACATAATCTGCACCGCTCATTATAAAATATTTTGAAACATTTCCGTTAAACAATGGTGCTCCCGTTACTCCAAGAATAGCAAGAATTATTGCTACACCAATTAATTTATCTCGTTTGAATATTCCGGTGATTTTGCGCATGTCACGAGTGCCATATATCCTGATCAACACTCCTGCAATCAAAAACAAAGCGACTTTATACAGCGCATGACTTATCATATGATATAAACTTCCAGCGTAGGAACCTGGGTCGTTAATAGATAACCCTGCTATTATGAGACCTATTTGCGCAGTCGAACTGTATGCAAGAAGAAGCTTGATATCTACCTGTGAGACAGCCATGACCACGCCGATGATTGCAGTTACAAGTCCGACGACCAAAAATAAATTCTCAGATGCAATAGGGGCAAATACATCTTGAAAACGAATAAACAGAAAAATTGCACTCTTGACATGCAACCCAGCGAGTAGCGCTGCTACGGCGTCAGGAGCCCTCGGCATGCCCTGTACCTTGGGCAGCCAGCTATACAAAGGAATAACAGCAGCTTTGAAGGCGATAGCCGTTATCAACAGGGCATATGGCAAAATCAGACTTTCGCGATCCAAAAAAGCAATTATCGAAGCTGCTGCCTGCATGTCAAGCACACCAGTAAGCATATAGACATAACCGATTCCGAATAGATAAAACTGTATGCCGACAGTATTTGCCATCAAAAATACCAAACCATCGAATATGTTTCGTTTGCTTTTATCATACATTAGTAAGATAGCTACAACAACAGTTGCGACCTCGGCAAGCACGAAGACATTAAAGAAATCACGACTGAGGAAAATGCCAATCAATAGCCCTTCCCAAATGAACATAAGCAACCAAAAGAGCTTGCTATTTTCTTCGTGAAGACTGTAAATTGCGGCGACAAGAAACAATATTGCGGTCAGAAGCACAAAAGATGCTGCCATAGTGTCAGCCCAGAGCGTGATACCCAGCAGCCCGCGATAACTACCTACAGAGGTTACTACATCACCCTGCCTGGTGAGGAGTAATAGATAAAACGCAAAACCCGCAAAAATTGCTTGCAGCACTATTGCAATGATTCTGTTGGTTTTGTTTGAAGAGAACAAGTATAAAAATACTGCTATTACCACTGGTGCCAGCACATAATATGTTAACATTCGTCCAAACTCTCCATACTCAAAGCCTTCACATCTTTCCAATCGGTGGATTTATATTTACGAACTAAGTGAATGATCATTGTAAAATCAATTGCTGTTACTGCAAGCCCGATGATAATCGCTGTGATCATAAGTGCTTGTGGTAGCGGGTCGGCAATACCGTGAAGGTTATTTTCCAGACCTAAACCAATGGGGGGCAAAATGCCGGAGCGATAACTGAGTCCGAGTATAAATACAATGACGGCCATCTCCATCAGGACCAGACAACATATGGATTTTATTATGTTTTTACTCGTTATAAGCCCGAACATCCCTAAAAAAAACATTATGATAGGGATAAGCTCCATCATACGCATGGCTTCCTCCTACTGCCTGTCAACGGCAACGTATCGGTAGAACAGCACCATAAAGCCCAATGTGACCTTTAAGCCAATAAGTGTATTCATAATTAGTAGATAAAGTTGTTGCAATATTGGGGCATGTTGGTATGGGAAGTATTGGTGGATGCCTAGGAAAATTACAAAAACCGACACAAGGACAATTCCCAAAAAAACAATTTTCTCATCCTTCAACACTGTGACAACAGGCAGATCGTAAATATTAAATATCATAAAGCGGCAAACAAAAAATACAGCAACCGCAACACCACCCTGAAATCCGCCGCCGGGAGAGATATGACCATTTGCTATGAGATATACGCCGAAGAGCAGGATGATGGGACAGACTATGCGAATCGTTCTTATAGCGGTAGCGGAATTGCGTATATCGCTTTTTCGACCATCGCTGACTGCAACTTCATCAAAATATGACAGATGCACGACCGCAATAACGCTTATAACCAGCATCAGAGCCTCGAAAACCGTGTCATAAAGGCGATAAGCTAGATATATTGCGGTAACGGCGTTCTCACCGCCAACATCGGCATAGAATAATGTAGCGTACTGATGCTTCAGGTATGTCGATGCCTCGACGTTAGGAGAGAAATTTATAAACATCGCAAGTATGAGCCCACATAGAACAAATGCGCCCGCGGCTTGAACTATACTACCTAGTTTAATCTTGGTTTTGGGTGTTTTCTTTTTTACAGAGCTTTTAGAGCTATAGTACTTTTCAAAGCAGACGATAAGAAATATTGTGGAAAAGCCGCTTATTGAAGCGCTGGCGAGAGCAACGTCAGGCGCCCCCTGAAAAAGAAAAATGATGGTCGTTATCAGTGAAAATAATCCGAGAAATACAACCATACGGAAAATTGTTCGTTCACGTAAAATAAGCAAGCCGGCTAATAACCATAACAACAGCAAAACTTGGGTCATTCGGGTTCACCTGCTTCCATATCCTGATCGCTGTCGCCTTTGTCACCTTTTCCACCGGTCGCTTTATACCCAGAAAGATAAGCAGAGCGCGCTACCATGTGATTGCAAAGCGGACCGAGAATTATAAGGAGAACAGCGAGGAGTAGCAGTTTTGCCGAAAAAAAACTGAGGCCATAGCGAATTGCCATGCCAAAAATAATTGTGAGCGTACCCACGGTGTCAGCTTTTGAGCTTGAGATAATTCTTAAATAAAAATTCTTAAACCGAAAAAGACCCAGAACACCAAATGCCATAAAAATGAGCCCGGCAATTATGAATATATTGCTGACTACTCTTAATACTATTTCAATATTCACTTGTTTCTGACCTCCTTCACACGCGTCATTAGGAACAAAGCCGTGAAAATAGTACCTATGAACCCAATCAACGCGTAGACTATAGCGAGGTCAACGAGGTAAGGTAAGTCGCTCAATGAAGAAAACAGCACGATAATAACAATAATCTTCGTGGTTATAAGGTTCAGCCCTAACAACCTGTCCCATATGGACGGCCCCAGCACTGCCCGAAAAATGCAAATCAGGATAAATGCCAGCACAACGCCCAACGCAATCATTACTAAGCTCATGCGCATAACTCTCCTATTTCTCCGCCTTAATCAGTCTTGCCTCTAGTTTGCCTTTGAGGATATCACCGATATCCTTTTTTGGTCTGTGAGCTGACTTATCACGCATACAAACAACAATGTAGTGATCTTCAACTTGCTCTAAGGTAATGCTTCCGGGTATCAAAGTGACGGAATTGCCCAGAATTACCTGCAGGATGCTACTTTTAAGCTCGGTGTCGATACGCACAAAGTCTGTTCTGGCACCAAGTATGATCATTTTCATGACAAAAAAACCGGACAGATATATCTGCCCCACCAACCAAAACGGGTATGTCACTAATCTGGAAAATCTGACGGAATCACTTTCATCAAGCGGGAGAAGACGGCGAGCAAACACCATGCAAGCTGTGCCTATTACAAGTCCCAGTGCGATGTCAATGAGGCTTAGGTTTTCTCTCAGGACAATCCAGATAATAGTGAGGAATAAAACACCGAATAAAAGTCTGGAAAACTTCATCTTCTCAGGCTCCCTCAACAAGAATATTGCCCGACTGATTCATAGAATCACACCACAATATTCTATATCAATGATAGGAAATGTCAAGGATTATTTTCTTAAGCTTACAGCAGATAGATGGCATGTGGTATGTAATTTCCGGTAAGCGGTGAGATAATACAAGGTGACCGGTAGGACTATAGTCCATCCTAGGTGCGACTCGAACTCATGGTCTTACCCGCTTAATCTTGCCCCACGTAGATTTATTTTTTCCATATCGGAAAAAGGCCATAAGTCGTACAATGGCAAGCACATAACGAAAAATGCCAAACTCCAATATACACAAAAACAAAACTTTTAGCATGTCAAATGGTGATAGCCTGAATCTTTGGGTATATAAATGCTGCGAAAAAGCACTTAAGCTTATAATCGTGCCATATATAGCATAGACTACCATAAATACAATCATATATTCCATGTTCAAAACATCTAAAAACAATGCTAAAATAATAGTCGCAATTCCAAACAGCTCCACAATAGGTGCCATCAGCTCATATGCCAAGTAATAAAAATAAGAAAAAAAGCTCACTAGACCAAATTTTAGATTAAACATAACCCGCCTATGCGTAAACATACTTTGCAGCAACCCTATATGCCATCTGCGGCGTTGCGTTTTCAAGTCTCTAAATCGCGTTGGGGCTTGAGTCATACATATAGCGTTCGGCTGATACCCTATCCGGTATCTTATATTGTTGTTACGACAATACACATGTAGTTTAAGGACAAGCTCCATATCCTCGCCAAGGTTATCCGATCTATATCCTCCGGCAGCAACAACTGTTGATTTCTTAAACAAGCCAAAAGCCCCGGATATAATCAGGTTGCCATTAAATGAATCCATCAAAAGACGACTCGCCAAAAAAGAACGGCTGTATTCCACCGCCTGCATACATACCAGTAAATTAGGCGGCAAACGATAGTCAACGGCATTGCCGTTTTCTGTGATTACACACTGAGATATAAAAATCATACCCCCAACAGCTACAATTGTGTCATCCTCAAATATCGGTTCTATAATCTCCGTAAGTGAATTTTTTTGCAATTTTGAGTCTGCATCCGTACATATGAAATAAGGATAGCGGCAAGCATTTATACCCATATTAAGCGCATCTCCTTTGCCGCCGTTTTTTTTGCGTATCAAAGTAACACTAATACCATTGATTACAGCTTCATAAACAGCTTCTTCAGGCTGGCACTCAAGTTCTCGGTGAATAGGGCGATGAATGAATTTCAGGTCAAATTCATCTATGAGTTTTTGTGCGGTATCATCTTCTGAGCCGTCATCTATAATTACGATTTCATATAGCTGGTAATCAAGCATCAAAAGTGCGTTTATGCTGTCCACAATGATAACAGACTCATTATAAGCCGGAACAATTACCGAAATCGGCAGATCGCCATGATTGAGCTTATTATTAAGCCTTAACATGCGGTCTTTTACATACAATCTATATGCACCTATTGCAACAGAAAAAAATGAAAAAATCACAAATATTGTTAGGTATGAGATGTAAAAGATGCTGACAACATAGAGGAATCCTCGTAAAAAATCTATCATACGGTTACACCTTTACCTTCCATTTCTTTTTGCCGGACTGGGAGTGGGACAGTGCTTTGTAATATGTCTTTGCGCTCTAACATATAATCAATAATTTCTCTTATATAGCTGTCCTCGCCTTGTAAAAGCGCCAATAAGGCAGGCTTATCCAGCAGCGCTACAAGCGTGGTGGATGCACTATATCGAATTTGCCACCTGGAACTTGACAAGGCATCCTTTAGCGCGGTAATCGTATCAGATGACGGATACAACGTTAAGGCGGATATTGCCTCAATAGCCAAGATAGTGTCTGTAGGGCTTACGATAAATTCGAGCAATACCGGGCGTACCGGCTCGTACGCATGTTTCCCATAGTAGCGAATAAAAGCTGCGCGGACCTCCGTCCCATAGGAGGGGCTCTGCAACGCCGTTAAAAATTTTTCATTGTAGTTGTTTGAAATGAGGGTAATAAACTGTATAACCGAAACAAATATATTGTTATTCCAGTGTTGTCCTGCGTTCCATAACTGTTCTTCCAAAACGTCCTTATCGCCTGCAAAATGCGCCAGCCTGTTTGTAAGTAGCTGATTGTGCATAAAAAGGGATTCGTTATTAATTACCCGCAGTGCATTCACAACACTTTGCACATTCCCAATGCTGCAAAGTGCGCAAATGATATTTGCTCGGCAATAAACGCTGGAGCCCTCTATGAATGAAATGAGTGTATCCGTCAGTTTCACATACGTATGGTCTACCACTTGGGGGAAGTGGCAAACAAAATAAGTGTAGCATGTCAGCTCAATAAGCGATTTGCGGCTGTATATATTGGCAAGCTCCAGAAAAGTTGCATGACAATTGTCAATATAATCGCTATAAGCTTTCGGAAACTCTCGCTTTATATGTTGCAGGACATGTGAATATGCGGCTAGATTGTCTGCGTTTGACAACTTTTTTAATAACAGCTTCTGATGTTTTAATTCGCTGCTTTTTTTGCCGGGTATTATCATTGCTTGCTTGTAAAGTATAGTGTTCCATTTTTTAACCTTACTTGCGAGTGGGGCATTTCCCAATCCATAATATATGATTGCAAAATTAAAAACCATTAATGCGATGCATATAATAATAAATACGCCAACAATAATGTATATTCGTAAGTCGAAAGCCATCTAATCACCCCAAATTTCTTGCATGATAAAGTAAGACTGCTTTAAACGTTCGTGAAAATGCACATTGTTTCTCCATCCGCGCAGTTGTATTGGAGACATTGGTGCAACAGCACCTTCTGTTGCGATGCCTATGTGTATTTCCCGGATACTAAGCCCTTCCACTCCAAATCTCTCAAAATAGTCATCATGCACTCGCATGGTTGATGGGTCGAAAAAGTTTAACATCATCCATGGCAGACGTATTTCAACTAGGTTTTCGCCAAAAGAGAAGTCGGTTAAGGAATTAAAATATGGAGAATCGGGGTTTCCTATGCCGTGCGTTAGTGCACCCGTTTCCCAAGATTTCAGACGCCGCAGTTCCCGGGTTTCGTCTGTAAGAAATGCAAAAGTGTATTCATCAACAATAAAAGTGTTTTGCAACGCAACAGTTATGGGCACAAATTCCGAATCCCATTGCGGCGGAACCAACGTAAATGGGTTTGTTCCTGTCATTTCTCCATAGAAACGCTGGAATGTTGCATCATAACGCCTGTTGACCAGCAGGCGGCTTTCGTGCGTTCCTGATAATACTAATAAAAAATCTGAAGGTCGGGCAAATTCTAAATTCCGATAAACCAATGTACCGGAGCGTGGCGTTACATCAATAGGCAAGTAAAGAGTACTCTGTGGGTTTAGCTCATACCCGCTTACCAATAGATACAGACCATGTGTGCTGTATTGTGCATATATGCGTATGCCGCCATATTCATGTACCAAGTGAGAGACATTCCAGTCGTCAGCATTGCCATCTATCAAAACAGGCTGCACATACTGTCCGGGGTCAAAAGCCATTAACCCATACCCTTGATCGACAGATTGTAAATTGTGCCAGTAATGGTTGCGCCATGGGTCGGAAGAAAAGGCCGTATTCCAAGTACGCCGCTCCCATGTATCTTGCCAGGTGGATACAAACGCCCCACTCCAACCACTCGCTTCTATCTGCATTGCCATATTGGCAAGTGCTTCCCCTTGTTGTTGCTCGTTCATAGGCAGCTTGTCCATTATATGCGGTGCACGGCTGCTGGAAAACCCAAATCCCACTGCCACAACTGGCATACTATGGTATCTTGCAAGCAAATCTAAATATCCGCCTGCAAAGCAACTGCGGTCTAAGGTTC
>Ga0131853_10012894_pt1 | contig 15320 bp, 11 predicted proteins | sample TergutLab28metaG_FD_92764 | JGI IMG/M metagenome (GOLD analysis project Ga0131853, IMG submission 92764) | Labiotermes labralis P1 segment gut microbial communities from Petit-Saut dam, French Guiana - Lab288 P1 (version 2) (version 2) | ecosystem: Host-associated > Arthropoda: Insects >...
CCCCACACACACACCCCACCCACACACCACACACACACACCACACCCACACACACACACACATACCACACACCACACACACATACACACACGCACACACACCGCACACACATACACACATCACACACACACACCACACACATGTGCACACATACACACACACACACCACACACATACACACACAACACACACACACACACAACACACACACACACACACAAATGTGCACTGCTGTGACAGTCCTTAGCTGTGCTACTGGCTGGTGGCTAATGGCATCTGCCTGTAACTGAACCTGCTGTGTCTGTCTGTCTGTGGCAGGTACCTGAGGCCAACCGCTGACACTCAGCAGCAACCTGCTTGCGGAGACTCACCACCCGATCCCAACACTACATCTTCTGGCGATGAGTGCTCCAATTCAGCAGCTACATCAGGAGAGGAAGTGTGGGGCACACCGACTAGCGGTGGGGAACTGGATGAGGAATTGGTGTTTCCGTCCACAGTGTCGGTGAGACTGGCAACTGACTGGTGTGACAGTGGGTAGATGTGTTGTTGATGTATCCACTGAGTGTGCAATGTTGATATTCAGTGCACTGTTTCGTGATCTTTCCCTGCTGCTGCCGCCGCCTCCCAGTTTAACCAAGGAGTAACCTAGCTGTGGTCTCTGCCCACAGACCAGGTTCCCTGACTGATGTTTTTGTGGGTTTCCACAAACCCTCCTGGCAAATGCGTTGATAATATCTGAAATTAGAGCGCGACCACTTCTTTCCACAGTCCTTCCAATTAAGTGTCACCGAACTCACCATCAACACCACCACATGTCAGAGAGTCCGCTGTCAACACGACATGGCACACATTTCAATCATGGACGGTTGACACAGTCTGCAGGTGTGGAGGGCAACTGTGAATGCTGTAATAATGCTATTGTTGACAGATGGAAAGGCTGACCCCCTGAGCACAAAACTCTGACATTATGGAATGTGACAAAGTATCTTGGACATGGATGATTTTTTGTACTGTAACCAAAGTTGCCCCGCCTCTATCTAGTGCAGAGGTGAAGAAGGAGTGGAGCTATACTTCTACTCCTGCTATATACCATTGTGCTGTGGGGAGGCAAAACTTTACCTTGACAAAATGAAATAAAATGAGTACTGCTTCTGACAACTTAAAAATGCCAGTGCATGGAATAATTGTATGCACCAGCATTTTTAAGTTTATATATATATATATGGCCTGATGGTGGCCTATTCAGGCCGAAACTAGTAGCCAACTTTTGCAACAATAAAATAAAAAGGAAAGTTGTGTCAGATGGAGACACATTTTATTTCATTTTAATATTGTACTGTAACACACTGGGATGTCCTCTACCGAGACAACTGTACCTGCTTGCAACAGAAATTGGCTTCATTTGGGTGGCCAGGGGTAGATTTGTCTGAACATCATAAAGGGTGTTTTTGTTTCATAAAAGGTCGAGAGTCACTTGATTAATTGTGCGATGTTTAGCTTTTCAGGAGGGACTGTGCTGTATATAAATAACTCTGGTCAACAAAGATTTTGTCGAATGAGGAAATATGTCTGTTTCTGGTGTATTTTTGGATGCTGAATCCAAATATGTTCCCACAATTTCTCTGTCACACACACCTTTCGCTCCATGTTAAAGGGCTGGAATTTTCTGTGCCAGGACACAAAGGTGTGTTTTTACCATGGACGCCATGAAGAATTCAAGGATTTCTTCTCCCTGGAAGATGGCGTCGTGTTTTGCAATGTTGTTTGTTCCGTTATGGAAGTTCTTGGCCATGAATGTAACCCAGATCAGTGGCGCTTGTTCATTGATTCGTCAAAAGCGAGCTTGAAAGTGGTTCTACTCCACAACGGAAATAAATTCCCCTCCGTTCCTTTGGCTCATGCAGCCAACATGAAGGAAAGTTATGAAAGCATGGAGCTACTGTTGGGGAAGGATTAAGTATGATGAATTTAAGTGGAAGTTACGTGGTGATCTCAAGGTTGTGGCATTGTTATTGGGAATGCAACTGGGGTATACAAAATACGGCTGTTTCCTGTGTGAGTGGGACAGCCGGGACAAGAAGAATCACTATGTAAATAAACTGTGGCCTAAACGAACATCACTGACGCCAGGGGAGAAAAATGTCTTCAATCCTCCTCTTGTTCTCCTGGAGAACATTTATCTACGCCCCTTGTACATAAAGCTGGGCTTCATGAAAAACTTTGTGAACGGTATAGATAAAAAAGGCCGTGGATTTGAATGTATGAGGAATAAGTTCCTAAACGTGAGTGATGCAAAAATCAAGAAGTGTATATCTATAGGACCCCAGATCAGGGAACTGATGCAAGACAAACAGTTCAATGAAGACCTGAATGAGACTGAAACAAACGCATGATTGTCATTTAAGAGGATTTGCAAGGACATCTTTCGAAATCACAAAGCAGCGAAATATCAGGATGTTATGCAGGACCTGTTGACTTCGTGCAAAGCTCTGGTATTCAATATGAGTCTGAAAATCCACTTTCTGGAGTCACACTTGGATTTTTTTTCCCAGAAAATCTTGGCGAAGTCAGTGATGAAAACGGTGAAAGATTTCACCAAGACATTATGGCTATGGAAAAACAGTACCAAGGCAAGTGGACCTCAAGTATGTTGGCAGACTATTGCTGAAAACTGAAGAGGGATGTACCTGAAGCCAAATACTGGCGAAAGTCATACTCCTCTACATTTTAGAGGAACGTTTCTGCCTCTTCCGTGAGCACGTAAAGTACTATTTTGCACATTTAAATTCCTCTGTATCTTCGAAACCCTGCCTGATAGAAAAATTCTGTATACATATCTGAATTCAGCATGAAAAGTACTGCTAAGTTCTTCTACTGAAGTTGGTGGGACCAAAATATGTCAAATTTTGTTGACCAATGTAATTTGTTTGGGAGTTGGTTACTTGTTTTGTTGATTATCACACTGAACAATAATACATATGTTTTTTTTAAATGAACTCAACCCTATAAATACACAAAATGAACTCAGCTGCACAGATTCTATCCTAAAGTTCCAAATTGTCATATAGCGACCAACAACATTGTTTCAGCAAGAATCACCAGTAGATTCAACCTCTTCTACTGGTATTGGTGATGATGACACAGAACTCATGATGGACGAACTGCTGGCAACTCCACCACTGTCCAATACTACAAGGGGATTTCCTCCCAGAAGGAGACTGGAGCCTCTTCCTGAGGAAGAAGACACAGACAGTCCCACAACAACACCAGCTCCCAATGTGCAGAAAGAAACACCTTCGCCTGAACAGGTAAGCCATTCAAGGCAAGATGTCGACTGTTTATGCTTGACACACATATACTGCACATTACTCACCGTGTTTGTGTGTTTATGTAGGATCACTGACCAAAGTGCACAGTGTTTCAGCTGCAGTCCTCTACACACACACACACACACACACACACACACACCCTACAGACACACACATGTGCGCGCGCGTGCGTGTGTGTGTGTGTGCAGCGGCCACTGATAGTTGTGGTTCAAAAGTGACTTGTTGATTGCGAGAACATGATGCCAGTATTATGGAATGCCATGGTCTGTGATTCGATTCAATTGAGAAGCTTTTGTCATCACCATAAGCAGTAGATGGTGATAAAGTTCATTATGTCAGTTTTGAATGCCAAAATTCTGATGATTCATTCATTCATTCAATCATTTATTCAGTATTCCAGAGATCCAACAAAGTGGATACACAACATGTCATTAAAATAACAACAGGCACAGTAAAAATGAGTCATGACAATAAAGTACAAATAATAATTTTATAAATACAATACATAAATAAAACATCAAGTTTATACAAGGAAATGAGATCAGATCACAGTATACAATCAGATCACAGTATACAATCAGATCACAGTATACAATCAGATCACAGTATACAATCAGATCATAGTATATAATCAATGAATACTTATACAATATACCATAAGACAAACCCCCAAAACTAATGCCAATATAATAAGCAATTTTTGTATTACAATGCATAATTCACGATTGATTAAAATATTCTTTCCATGTGTAAAATAAATAAGGGTACAAAAATTGCTTTAGAGCAATTTTAAACTTTTTTACTTTATCAGTGACATTCTTATTGTCCATTTTTTCCCTGAGCAATAAGCTGACTCTTGATATATAGTTAAGTTTGCTTGGTGCAGGTATAAATTATTTCATTGTCTAATGTCTACATTGTGATTCCCATTGTTTGTTTTCTTAGGCACAAGAAAATTCAGACTGACAAAAATAACTTCAGTGATGAATGCCAAATGCATTTTCCACAAGGAGATGTTTTCAGAGGATATTCAGGGTGATGAGTGGGTTCAGTAAATCCTCTGTACACTGGGGTGTCAGAGCATTGCTCCATTTGATTGAAGAAACCTATGTTTGGGATTTTTTTTAATATTTTGTTATTTATGAAGCATTAATGGAGTAATCCCTGTTATTGTCACTTGCTGAAACCACATAAGACTGCCCCACATATCTGTTCACTGTCCTGTACATTTAAGTTCAAGATATACAGTAGTACACTGGTAATTTATTGCACTTAATATGGTGAACTGCAGTGCATATATGTATCCAATGCCAGTGTTGGTACAGCTACTGGTGTATTGGTACTCCTTATTTGCTGAACTTCATATAGAAAAAATGTCATGAAATTTCTGAGGTTCTCTCAACTGTTTTGCTCTAGCCTGATGTCTTCAATAATCTGACACTGTGACAATGGGAGAGAAGTTCCCAATTTTTCGAGAGACTATATTGCCTTTTCCTTCAGGGTTGGATAATCCAACAGAGGACTGCTGACTCTTGAAGATTAAGGCACTGGAGCCTTTGAAATGTCTAGAACAATTCACCCAACAACAGAGTGTCATAGACAAGAAAACTTGAATCTGCAAGAAAGTGTAAGGTGTAATGAACAATCGCAGGTCCGGTGATGTGTCTTTGGTTGTGGGTTCTGCTGGCAGGGCAGCGAGTCTGGCGGTGTTGCTGACAATTACCATCAAGCACCAGTAAACATTCAGCAGCAGCAACAGTGTCCTGGCTTCTTCGACCGACTGCGCCTGCACAGACGGCGCACAGAGCCCCATCAAGTGAAGAACAGCAGACTGTAAGCAGTTCCAATATGCCACAATGCATTTGGCCTAAATAAAGTTTCACTTTCCAGTGAAAAATTGTGAACCCTATTCCCAACCGTCAAACTTGAGGGCCTAAGGAATAACTTAGGGAAGGCCTGTTACATAATTAGGAACTGCGTGATTTATACAGGTCACCTGGTTTGTTGGGGTGGTGAAATGTACGGGGTTACAGGAGGATGGATATGTAGCCAGGATGCATACGACTTAATTACATGCATATTAGGTACCGTCCCTATTATAAATACAAATGCAACACAAACAAATGCTTGTTACACACAAATACCTACATGTTTTGACTGAAAATTGTAGCCATCCTCAGGGAGCTACAAACATTGAAGACATGTGCAGCATGCTGTACAGGTTCTCAATACAAATAACAGTGCCCTGATGAAGGCTGAAAAATGTAGGAGAATTAAAAACTAATTGTGCCATTAGTTTGGAGTAAACTTGTGTGTGTAAGACAATTGTATAGAATATGTACAATATTAAATTTTTAAAATATACATTACATATTAAAAAAGTTAATTCTCCAATTTTGGAACTTGTGTAAGGGAAATTAGGTTTGCAAACTGAATAGCAGATATTAATTTTCATCTTCTACAAGCAAAAACTAATCAACATGAACAGCTTGTACATTGCAGGATTATTACTTTTGACTTAGACTGTGTTCTGTGTCCAGTGATACAGAATAACACATTCAAGTGGGCCTGTCAGGTAGAATGCTCCCTCCATCTTTTCCACCTGAAGATAAAAATGAACTGAGTTTGTAAAATGTGGTGGTACTGAAAAACACAGTTGATGGACAGTGTCCAAACACTGGTCAAGCTTAAGGTAACAGGAAGGTCAGATATCATATAATGTACAGAATTTATCACAAAGCATATTTTAAGCCAGACTACTTGATAAAACATTAGGGATACAATGAAAAGTATTTTTGTGTGTGTATGTGTCTGCTCCAAAAGTAAGTTTCCGCTCCAAAATGCTGCGCCCATTACAATAATGTGTGAATTCTACTGGGCCATGATAAAACACTAAATGAGCAAAAAGGCAAACTTCTGTCACACCAAACTGCAACTCTCAAGTAATTCATAACTACAGCATAGGGGTGCATAAATCCCAGGCACAAGGTCACCTGTATGATGGCATTTTGCATGGTGTCATCTGGTATTTGTGGGCACTCAGTTGGGAACTTGTTTTATGTCATCCTACATTTTTGGAAAACTTGTGCACCCTCGTCCTAGCACATTGTATGTTAACTCTAACTGTTGCTACAATTCAGAGCAATAACATTGATGTATGCATTGGTTATTGAATTGAGAAGATTAGAAGATATTGCAACACTGGAACTGAAGTAAACTGATATAAACTATTATGAAACTAGTAGCTATATGTGTTGGTGGTACAAAATTCAGTCAGAAACAAATCAAGTATATTTCTTTTTATTTTATTTTATTTTGTTTGTTTGTTTGTTTGGTTGGTTGGTTGTTTGATTTTTTTTTACCCCTCACAAAATCAACTCTATTCTTAATAACCATGGAGTGATAAAATGCTGGCTTCTAATTACATGCATACATGCTTCCTACAATACATTCATGGATCCAAAATTTAGTTAAATAATAAGGTGTGGAATTAAGGCATAAAAATTTCAGTGTACAGAAATAATACATTACAAAAATATTACATGGATTTCACAGAAAGTATTCAAATTTTGGCCAAAATTCCTTAAAATCTTTCTTATGGAACTAACATATTCCCTTCCTCTCAATCACTACAGTATCCATCTGAAACAAATTGTCACTGAAAGTGGAGGCATTATATTCCTCTGAAATACTGGAACAAACCTTTACTTCTCAGTGCAGTAATTCATAGAATGGTCATCATTTGAATCATGTACATATTCATGGTGGCAGAATCCTAGAATTGGCCCTAGAGGGAAATCAATGTGTAACTGTTCCACAATTTGGGGAAATATTTTGAGTTCCTTGAGATAGCAGTTGTTCATTGAATGTAAAAAAAATACAGTTTACATAGTAAGGTTTCAAGATTTATGCTGTCAAAATTCCTGGCCAAATTGAGAAAATTACTGTATCATGCAGTGTTTATTTGCTTTCAGTCAGAATATTTCCCTATGTTTTGTTGCACGTAATGTCTTATTTCTTAACCCTTAGCCACTGAACGACATATATATATATATATATATATGTCGTGCAGTGAGCCCTTTAAATGGCCGAACGGCCATTATAGTGGATGGGAGGGGGATTTAATTCCGGCGCCAAAGGGTTAAAGGGAAGAACAGGGAGTTGAAAATGGTGACATGGCAGTGTTTGGTCATTAGGACAATAATTGGTGATTTGGTATGATTCATGGCATTCAGAATTTTGCAACTTGTTTATCAAAACCATTCATTCATTTTGATTTCTCATATCCAGTGTTATCTGCATGTTTCTTATCAGTCAAAAGACCTTGTGACCAACATATAGTGCCATCTGCCTTGCAATCTGCCAATTAGTCTTGTTGGCTGTTTGCAGTCTTGGTTTCTTGAGTGGCCGGAGGAGTGCTGAGGAAGGTACAAGTGGCAAACCCATATTTCGTTTGTTCAACAGGGAGACAGTAGATGACATACCAACCACCCTACCTCGACAACTAACCCCACGCCGACAGAATGTACGTATGTTTTAGCATAAGGTTATCTTTGTAAATTGAGTGATCAGAAGTGTTTTTGCTTTCAAGACATCACAGTGTGCATTAGTGCCTGACTGTGCGCATAATCCTGATCAGCTGAATAAAAACCACATTACTGCTTCCAATTTCTGCAGGGTATATTTAAATGTTCTCCCATCTAAATCTAGATCTTGAAAATGAAGGTTGATGCCTTCTGGGGTATGACACTCTGTCACTGGGTGAGTCAATTCAAGGGAATGTAATGCTTTCATCATCATCTATATCACACTGAAGATGCCATAACCATTTGAAATGCTCGGTACATCGCGTCCTGGATGGCTTAAACCTTCAGCAACATCCAATGGCTTAGCTAGGATTCTTGGGTCCAAATGAAACCTTTACTGAAAGGCCCTGTCATACCAACAAAGTACATGGCCACTTTTTATAAAATTGTCATAAATAGACCTGGTTTTCATGTAAAACTTAGATTTCATTAATTTTTAAATAAACTGCTAGATTGATGGCAATTGTTTTACTCTTTCCCCTTTAATTTTTTAAGTTTTCTGTTTTGCGTCCCACTCATTGTGTTTTATCTCCCATTTTTGTCTGCAAATAACAACATTTTTGTACAAATGAAATGGTTTGCAGTGCCCAACCGTATTTGTACAAAGTTGAGCTCTCGCAAATACATTCTAATTCACTCAAATTTATTATGTTAAAAAGTTCTTGCCATGGGCTCCTGGGCCCCTATGCTTTGCATACTCTGCTGTATGGTAGCTATATCTCCAGCAACATCTCTGTGAGGACCTCAAATTTCACAACGTGCAAGGGGTTTTGTTCCTTCGGGTGCAAGTTTCCTTTCTCTAAATTAGGTTAGGGATGCTGAGTAACAGAATTCAGGTAAAGACAAAACTATCCCCATGCATGAGCTCTTCGGAAACAATAAGAAAGAATTAATATGCCCTAATAACAAAAGGTTACTTGTGATACAGTTTGTCAGTTGAACATGCTTGCTCTTGCAGGGTAAACATATGGAAAGAAGATTCTGGAAACAGTTAAAGAGAAGAAGAAGTGGTGCTAATGCCGTTATATCGTCACCACAGGTTGCAGCATGAAATGTTCGTTCTGTTTGAATACCAGTGCTTAATATTTGAAGTAGTATGTTCTTTACAACATATTAAAAAAAAACTGGAAACACTTCAAATGTGATTACTTCCCGATAGACGTCATAATACAAACATTATTTTAAACAGTTAAAACGAAAAATATAATACAGATTATTATGGTGTGGTCCACTTATTTCAAATTTTAGAACTTCATTGTATGGAAAACCGGAAGTAACTGGCGATGTACTAGTAACTGAAGTGCTGTAATGATGAAGTGTGCTCATCATTGCGGGAGAAGTTAAAAGGAAAGCAACCCTAGTTTTGGTTGTAAGTTAACACGAGTTACTGCAGATTAAATTGAAGTTGGGAAAGAAACCTGATACGAATAACTGTCTTTCAAGTTAAATACAAATTAAGGTAAGTGTGCGTTTGATAGGTTATGTTAGTCATCTGCCTAATGCTGCAGTTAAGTGTTATAACCTGGACTGTTATTTCATGCCAAACGTGTAATACGAAAACCGTGTTGGGAAAGTATTTCAAAGGAAATTTAATCCAGCGAGTGCCAAAGTTGTTGCATAATTACAGAGTGCTTTCGAATGATGAAAGAATAGAGTTGGTGTTATAAAAAGTGAGACACTTTTGACCGGTATATTTTATCTTCGGGGAAAAATGGATAAATCTATGTGTCTTATAAATTTTTCTTCTATTGTCCTTTTTCTTAACACCATTATTCAATGCAGTGTTAATTTCTACGGTCTACACACTTCGTTGCACATTTATTATAGGCACTGGCTCACAGGTGCAGATGACGTTAATGGAATTATGAACTAATAATAATTGCACATTCTTTGGCAGTTCAGTGCATGGATAAATACTTAATAGGCAATAAAATATTATTGGGCTCAAAATTTATGACACCAAGTATTACAAACTTTGTGGAGAGCGTAAGTATTAGTATGCGAAACACATTCACAAGAGAGCCTGTTTTGAGGTTAGTTCTGTATTTAATAATCCTTAGATTGCAGTGATGGATATAAAACACAAAATATAATTATTAGGGCATCGCAAACAGAGAAGAAGTAACAGAACTGAGGGTTAAGTATTCTGGATGTTGCGTTGCTGGATGGGTGTTTCCCATCAACACAGCGTCGTCACATTCCAGATGACCTGACTCCTTGGCAATGCTGCTGTGAGGACATCGTACCTCCTGAGAGGCACAACTACATGATATGCTAATGAAAAGTGCGTTTCCTGTCTTAACTGTAGTTTAGGGCTGGTGTGCACCCATAATCTTGTATTGGTTGGCAGGGGTGTTGCTGACTCTGAGGCTATGTAAAATTTGACTGACTTTAAAAACTGTGTTATAAAATCATATTGTTAGTATAACTGTAACATAACATTATATGAAACCGCATTTATAGACTTACAAATTATAACAACACATTCCATGATTCACCTGATTTAAATCAAAATGTCTGTTCTTTTTGGAGTTTCGAATTATATCTGATATATCCTAAGTTTTATTTTATTTTTAAAAATTCTAATGTTGTAGTCGTAAGTCAATTTCAGTGGCTGATTTTGGCTGAAGCATAAATCATGTAAAATGTTTGATATTGTGTCTACAAAATGTGTTTTTTAAATTGTGATGTGGTGTTGGGGCTGCAGTCTGGCACCTCCCCTTGGGTGTGCCCCAGCTTTAGTGACAGTTCAAAATTTACATAGATAATTGCAATATATTTCTTCATAAGAAGCATTGTAGTTGTTCAGACATATTGCTGGGAATCTGAAGATTGTTCTCATCTGTCCATCATTATCAGCCATCATAAGTTGTGCTGTCCCCTCAGTCAGTAACTGAACACCAACTGTGGAAATGTCTCTTTCCATTTGGTCACAGATAGACAATGGATGGATTTGCCAGTGCTGATAATGGGTCAGAGACGTGGATGGGTAGACATGATCTCCACATAAGGCATCCAGTGCGTAAAAATACTTCACAGTATCATCAACAGTCCTTAGTGATTATTTTTTAAAATTGCTGAATCACATTTGAAAACTATTTTATGCTGAGGGCATCAGAATTTTTTGTTCACATCAGGGGAATCCCAGACTAATGAGTTTGAAACAATGGAATTATAAAGCAAGCTGATCTCCCAACACCAAATTTAATAAGGTTCTCCCATCTTTGGGCCCTGCTTCCCAACTGATTGCCTTCCAAGGTAAATTATGTATCTCTCCCTTGGCTGTACCATGATTCAAGTGGTTAGTCACTAGCAGAGGCCTGGGTTTGATTCAAGGCCAGGCTATGTGGGGTTTGTGGTGGACAAATTGGCACTGTGATAGTTTTCCCCCAGACATCAGCTTTCATCTACCTACGCGCCTTATTCATTCATCTGCTGCTGACAGTATGTAATCTTAGCAGTTGGCAGCATCATTAAAAAAACATACTTTAAGCATTTCTCATAAGTTCCTCTTCTAACTACCATGAAAGTACCAGAAGTATGTAAAAGTAGGCAATGTATTTGTTACATATTTTTGTTTTGTTTTGTTATCCTGTTATTTAACTTAGGATTCCTTCAACACTTACACAAATTTGTCCCGTAACTACAGGCAGCAGGTCCCATCACAACACAAAATACTGTGCCCACCTGCCAAACTGCATGGAATGACATCCCAGAAGACCTTTGTGTTAAATATGTGCCACAGAGCAGCCATATGGAGATTATATTGTGCCATGAAGAGTACATTTTACTGATATCCATCTCCCTCAATGGTGAAGGTTATACCTATTCAGCAACCTCACAATGACTCTTGTAGCTCCATTCCTCTGTTATCCTACTGACTGTGTATTTACTGTCAGTGGGGTTATCCCATAAAAATTATGAGCATAAACTTTCCATATATAGAGAGAGAGTATTCTTCATTGCCAGACTGAGTACTGCACAGATGGTAGCACCATTCATTACTATTCAGCAATGATGTCATTTGCTGTATGGTAAGCAGTCTGGCTACACAGAGTGTTGTGTGTAATGATGCGTGTGCTTGTTCACACATCAACACACACATTTTACTCTTTTTGCATGCTAAATTTATGTTTCATTGCCATGACATTACAACTTTAATGTCACTATGGTTTAAAGTAAAAACTATGCTGTGCATTTTTCATCAGTCTTGAGTTTCTGTATTGAGCAGTTTTGTTACATGCAGTACCTGTATTGTGCATTAATATTGAGTAGCCACACTGACAGGGCAAAGGGTTAAGCGGTATTTAATGTAATAGAACAATGCAGGATGCATCTTTGCTGTGAGTTTACTGGAAACTGTGTACAAGTATGTACAATAGATATATAGTGTTTGTGCTTTAAACCATCAGCCAGCGAGGGAAGATTGTGTGATATTTATCATGGATTTATTTCTCTTTAATGTTTCATAGTTAACTTCTCTTGGAGTCAGAAGTTGTCCATACTGTCATGTTCGCAGGTCTTTTGATTTCATATGTTTGTAGTAAAGCAGGAGTGCCACATTAACAAAATTTAAACAGTTGCATAGAAATTTTTGGACTGAACAATAATTGTGGTACAAGTTATATAGTTACAGCTACAGCAATAGGATATTTCTATTCCATGATAATATACAAACTGATTTAAGAGTACAGTGAAATCACCTTGTTCTTTTCCCAGACAACAGCACTCAAAATTTTATTCCTGTCTTGTCATGTGACTAGATAAACTGCATTTCCAGCACCAGCGTTGCCAACCTACAGTTCTGTAGTCTACACACTTTATAATTGCATCAATAAATGCATGCTATTTTAATTCTCTGCCAATGTTGATAAATTTGCATTTACTATTACTAGTTAACTAGCCACTATTGTATAAATATTTTTAATTAATTTCATAGTAATTTTTTTCTAAATGTAATGAAGGGGAATTATCTCTTTTATCAGGATGTTACGACAGTGTTTACGAAAACTCCCCATTGGCCAGTCTGAAGTGCCAGGCATGTATATTTGTGACAAAATGCCAACCCTTCGCAGCTGACTGATATAAAAACCCATCACTGAACTTGCCATTGTTACTGTAGTCATAATCTCACCTGCTGATGCTCTTATCAGTTCCTTTGCATTCATGGCACATACTTAAGTTGGTCACACTGTCTTTGTACAATCACACATAAATTGAGAGAATGACTCTCTCATTTTTAACAAAGCAGTGCCAAAATTTCATCATTGTGTACAAAAGCAGAATTATCATCATCATCATCATCATCATCTACATAGTACCACACTGTTAGCATACAGCCTGACATGCAGATGTCTGGTATTGTTACAATTTATGTACATAAATCTAGATGAAATAATAAAATAAGTTGTGCAATTTTATGTGGTAGTAATCTTTATTTCAGGATTGCAGTTGGTAGCATGGAGGAATAATGATGCAGAAATGTCACCATGGCCCCATAGTATGAAATAAAGGATGCGCACAATCATGTGCATGTCTCAAAGTTACATTTTTTGTGACTGTAATAAAGAATTGAATAATGAAATGATGACATGTGCTGCACCTGTTCTGATGCAGATGATAATGAGATGACATTCCATTTTTGTTGAGATATACTCCCATTTACTTGTGGATTTGAGATTTTACTAGCTGAAGAATAAGAACCAACTACATGCTAATTATTGTTTTATTACACTTATGATAGGCTCAACATGTTTTGGGCACTATTATGCCCATCATCCTATGAACAATTCTACATCCAGACCCTCCACCAAGAAGGCAAGCTAATTACGGAACAATACCCCGGCGAATTAAACCCGCTATTTCAAACGGCCAGTCACACCCTACACACCACATGAAAGGACCAGTCGTGCTATAGCCTGCAACCCAGACACTTATTCAGCCTGCCTGCACCTAACTTCCAACCAACAGCAACCCAGGGTATGTACATTTCTTCTGCACAGCACCAATTAACACACCAAAAATACTAGATTCACAAGTCTGCTACCCTTGAAATAAACTCACCATATGCCAGTACACTCACCTACACAACTGCTACCCCTAAAGAAACTCACCATATGCCAGTACACTCCCCTACACCACTGCTACCCCTAAAGAAACTCACCATATGCCAGTACACTTACCTACACCACTTCTACCCCTAAACAAACTCACCATATGCCAGTACATTCACCATACGCCAGTACACTCACCCACACCACTGCTACCCCTAAAGAAACTCACCATATGTCAGTACACTCACCTACACCACTGCTAGCCCTAAAGAAACTCACCATATGCCAGTACACTCACCTACACCACTGCTACCCCTAAACAAACTCACCATATGCCAGTACACTCACCTACACCACTGCTACCCCTAAACAAACTCACCATATGCCAGTACACTCATCATATACCAGTACACTCACCTACACCAGTACACTCACCATATGCCAGTACACTCACATACACCAGTACTCACCATACACAAGTACACTCACCACATGCCAGTACACACACCATACACCAGTACACTCACCATACATCAGTACACTCACCATATGCCAGTACACTCACCACATGCCAGTACACTCACCATACACCAGTACTCACCATACCCCAGTACACTCACCCACACCACTGCTACTGCAACATGAAAATTGTAACCATTAAAACAATATAAACACGTTATTAGCTACGACCACCCGACAAAAAACTGCAAAACTTCGCACCTAACACACACCACAAAGTCCATAATTTACATTAACGCCACCTCATGCATCTTTACAGAACTGGGTGGCCCATGTGGTAATCAGCACTATAGTCATGAGCTCCTGATGATGGGCATAGCAGTGCCCGAAATATGTTGAGCCTATCATAAGTGTAATAAAACAATAAGTGGCGTCTAGTTGGTTCTTATTCTTCAGTTATCCCAACAATGCATGGTCCAATACACATCAAATTTGAGATTTTACTATTTGCCTGATGAAGGCTACAGTTCCGTGACATGACACTGTGCAGTTTATTGCCAAAGTTTTGGGGTAGCTTGATGTTTTTGGACAAGAGGGAGGCAACAAACTTCTCCAGAACACTGGTAACAAATTATCAATCTACACTGTGTTACATCCCAGATAACCTCAATCCAGCATGAAAATTTCAGTTTTCTGCAACTGATCAAAAAGAATAATTTTAATTTTTCTATGAAGATGGTGCAATGCAGCTTTTATAATCTTTATTCATGCTGCTCTAAATAAAAAATACTCCAGGTTTTTAGATGGGGAGGCCCCAGACTTAAAATTCTTTGGCATTCTTCTGTGTGGTATATAAAAAGTGCAGTTGACAGTACAATGAGACATGCTGA